>Ga0105349_10000514_pt1 | contig 15291 bp, 11 predicted proteins | sample EN1Hudseemescosm_FD_83661 | JGI IMG/M metagenome (GOLD analysis project Ga0105349, IMG submission 83661) | Methane-oxidizing microbial communities from mesocosms in the Hudson Canyon - EN1B Hudson Canyon | ecosystem: Environmental > Aquatic > Marine > Cold seeps | place: Hudson Canyon...
GGGCTTGGAAGCCTATGCTGCTTTGCTGTTCGCGTTTGGTTTTATCCGCTTCGAGTTGAGCAAGATAAAACGCTAGCATGGATGAATTTGGGCTTTGTATTTTTTGTTTAAGCGCAGTACGTGGAATTCGTATTTTACTTACTGGAGCCAAGCTATGTACTGGGCATTCGAATTGTTCTTCTAACTGAGCTTTATGGGCAGATATGTCGTGACTTAAAAAATATTCACACACTGTATCTAGCCCAGCGCGCTTGCCATAAAAATTAAAAGCACCAAAGATAAGTTCAATCAAAATTGGTTCTATTTTTTTGAAACTGGCAAGTGGCAAAATTTCGATATCGAGGTTTTTCTCGTCGTAGTTCAGACTGAAATCAAAACCTGGAATATACAGTTCGGCGTATTGTTGAAATAACTTTAACGCTTGCTCGGCATTGTCACCGTTGATAATGGCGAGCCCCAACATGCCTAGGGTATCTTCTTTAAAATGCTGAGTTATTTGTAGGCTAAATGGGCTACCTTTTTTTGCCAGCATTTGACCAAAGCTAAGTAATAAGCTGATTTGGTCGCCATCTAAGCAGGCATCAGGGTCTTGTAAGATATTGGCTGGAATGTTCAGCAGCTCTAGGCCTTTAGCGATTGAAAAATCAATCGCTGAGCCATGCGTTATGGTGTCGATAAAATCTTTTGCCAGCTGGCTATAGATTGCGGGAAATTTTAATTGGCTGAGTTCACTCATGCTTCACAGTTATTTATTGTTTCCCGCAGAATAAGGGCTTTCACGCCCTTTATCAATGCTTCTCTTGTGGCTAGCGAATACCTAGACAATACCTAGACGGTTCATGGCATCACCCACTAGGCCAGACTCGTCAATATCGTTAGGGTGGAAACTAGGTTTGAAATAGGCCATTAACGATTGGCGTAAGCCCGTATGTTTTTTGAGCATGCTCTGCTGACTTTGTTTTAATAACTTCTTCGCTTCACGCTTACTAAAACCATCTTGCTTTAGAAATTCTTTAACAAAATGCGTCGAAGTCACATGGATGAAGGCTAGCGCCAACAGATAGCCTAGTACTCGCGTAGGGTAACTACCGCCAGTGGCTTTATACACATCAAAGGCGATGGCTTTGTGTTCGATTTCTTCGATGGCGTGCCATTGAATTAAGTCTCGCATGGCTGGATGGGCTTTGGCGACATCTTCATCTACCAAGGCAGTTGCTCCTAATACGGCGGTGAGGTGTTCTGCCCCAGCGGTAATGGATAAGCATAATGACTGAGGTAAAATGTTACGCATTTTGATGATGAAGTTATCCATCTTTCGAACTCGAGGGCGAAATACATAGCCGTTCTGTTCAAGTACATCAAAGAACTTTTCGTGTTCTAGGGCATGCTGGGTTTCTTGACCAAAGAAGCCTCGGGCTTGCTTCTTTAGGTCTGGATCTTCGATCTTATTGAGACCATTACGCACAGCGCGCATAAAGAAGCGCTCACCTTCTGGGAATAACAGGTTGAGGCCATCAAAGAAGTGGCTATCCGCTAGATTGCCGTTCATATAGTCTTTTGGCACGTTGCTGAAGTCGAAGCCCATTTTGCGCACAGGTATGGTGGAGTCGCCGCTGCTTTTAGTTTCAAGAACTTGAGTTTCTTGAGGCTCTGTTTTCTGAAGTTCTGTTTTCTGAGTCGGTATATTCTGAGTCATAGCCGTTTCTTCTTATTTGAGGGTTTCAACAACTGCTTTCTAGTATTTAATACAGCTTATCCCATGCTATTCGGCTTAAGGTGACAAGGTATGTGCAAATTGTGCCAAGCTATGACAGTATGCCCGCACTTTAATTTTTATGAGCAAACCCTATGCGCCAGCTATTGACCGCTATTCCCTTATTGCTGCTTGGTATGACTGCTTGGGGTCACGGCATGTCGGAAGAAGATAAAGTCAGAATCCTTAACGCTGGGCCATTGGAATATATTGATCTTGGCGCTGTGCACATGGTGACTGGCTACGACCACCTGTTGTTTATCTTTGGGGTAATCTTTTTCTTAAGCCGCTTTGTCGATATTTTAAAGTTTATTACCGCTTTCACTATTGGCCATTCCATTACCTTGTTATTTGCCACCTTGTTGGAAATTCAGGCGAATGTGTATTTAATTGATGCAGTGATTGCGTTAACCGTTTGTTATAAAGCCTTTGATAACTTAAACGGCTTTAAGAAGCATCTGGATATTAAGCCACCGAACCTCATGTGGATGGTATTTATCTTCGGCTTGATTCATGGCTTTGGTTTATCGACCCGTTTGCAAGAATTACCGATGGGAGACGATCTGGTTATTAAGATTCTGTCTTTTAACCTTGGGGTAGAACTCGGGCAGATTGTTGCGTTATCTATTATGCTGGTTCTATTAGCGGGCTGGCGTAAAACAGAGTCTTTCGCCAAGTTCTCGAAACTGGCCAACTGGTTGCTTATGGCATTAGGTATTTTGTTATTCTTGATGCAGATGCACGGTTATCAACATTTTAAATACGCCGACGAATTTCCACTTAATAAAGACGACCATAACCATATTCATGATGATATGCGTAAGGCTGAATCAGGTTTATCTGGCTATAAGAAACAAATTAACTTTTCTCAAGAATAATAAGGAATAATAAGGAATAATTACAATGAATTTTCTACACTCTTTAAAATCCATACTGCGTTTAAAACCAATAGCTGCATTAATTATTAGTACTGTCTTATTTTCAGCTGCGGCTTTTGGCCATGGCAGTCATAGTCACGGCCCTATTTCAGCAGAAAAGGCTCAAGTAGTAGCGACTAAGGTTGCTAATCAATTTACCCAGAATGATGCGGGATTAGGGTTTGGCAAGTTACCGTTAAACTGGCTAGATTTGCCTGCAGAACAATCTTCAATGCACAAAGAAGGTAAAGGCTATTACATCGTTAAATTAGATAATAGCGATGAGAATAAAAGCCTTTATGTTTTGATGTCTGATAGTGGTGAAGTTTATGATGCTAATTTCACAGGTGAATTTAAAGACTTAAAGTAATCAGCATGTATTTTTGCCAAGCCTCATTATACATAATGTGTAATGAGGCTTTTCTGCATGAGACCTTGCTGTTTTCCGCTGGCTTTTAGTTCAACTCTATAACACCTGGATATTCTGTATCAGGTGAAAGATCTCCCGTTAAGGCAGCATAACTCGCAGCACCACCAGCAACGGGCACAGTAAATAAATGATGACTAATGACACCCGCCGTATCCACTTTTAGCACACCCGCTAAATCATTATTGCTGTCTTCTGTTAAAAAGCCTTCTACCGATACCGATGCTCCAGCAAAATCCCCCGTAAAATCTACCAGCGTTGCGATAGCAGAGTTCGTTGGATTAAACGTCATAAGCTTGCCATTAATTGTGCCATATACCATTAGGTTCGTACTGGCTTTTAATAGCTTGGTTGACGGTATATCCACCAGCGCTGTGGCCGCATCACTTTTAACAGGGTTGCTGCAATCGTTGGTTATTTTTTGAATGGTGCCTTGGCTAGCCACTGTACTGTTGATCGTGGGTAGATACCAACTATCGTCGCCACTGTTATAAGTTAGTCCTCTTACAGGGTCTCGCGATCCTACTGGGTCAAACGATGTGGTATTGTTTCGAGCCTGAGTAGTTTTGTTGTAGCAATGGATATTATTGCTCGATACAAAAAATATTCCATCACCAGAAATATCTAAAACGTACTCAGAATAAATGGCTTCCACCGAATCAAATTGGCCTAAGGTTGTGGTGGTTAGGGTTTGAGGGTCAATGGAATACAGAGTTTGAGTATGGCCCGCAGCAAAGCCAACCACTGAAGAGCCCAATCCATAAAGTAATCCATCATCACCAGCCTGATGTCTGATGGCTGGGGTCATCCTGCCCAAGCTTGCGCCAAAGGTCATAGTCCCAGAGCTGGGTGAATATTGGTAAATGCCAGAGGATAGCTTACCTGCTTTAGTAAATTTTAATGCACCATAAATATTTCCATCACTATGATGCAATGCTTTACCGTATGAATAGCCACCATTTTCAAAGCCCATTGTAACCGTAGTAACAGAACCGTCTAGGCGATCATACTTAACAATAGCGCCTTCTTTTAACGTACCACCATCAGAACTGAAGGTGGCAATAAAGCGATCATTGGTGGTATCTAAAGGATTATTACTAATACCGGGCTCCCCTAAAAAATAGTAACCTCGGCTATCATTGCCTGAGAATAAAAGTCGATCCGCAAAATTGGCTTTTTCAACCGAACGGATTTGTGAAGGAGAAGCATTAAAAGAAGGGGTTATCCCTGAAGCTCTTGCGTCAGCATAAAAAGAGGTTAAGCCCTCCTCATTGTTAATATAAAGATTGGCGACGCTATCTGATGTACTGAAGCCTACGGCTTTTCGACTGCCCCAGTTGGTAAATTGGCGCACAATAGAAGGCTTGCCGATACTGGCTTGCATGATTGCCGACGCACTTCCACCTCGGCCAGATCCTGTACAAACAGCGTATAAGTTACTACTGAAGTTTCCACCCCAAGGTTTGACACCAAGAGAGTTTGAGCAATAAAAATTGATATCTCCCCCCGATCGGCTTGAAGGGCTAGGCGTTTCAACAGCGGTGCCATCAGATGTTTGATGGGTTATGACAATACTGGCATCTGCTTCACGAAAAATACTAGAGCCAGATATTGTTGAAATCCCTTTATAACTGAATGCTTCCCATTGTTTAGTCCAATCAGCGTTATCTGTTGGTTGAATAAAAAAGATATTATCCTTGTCTTGCTGAGTGCTGCCACGTCCAATGTTCCCAGCTGCAAAGAGCACTTTATTAGTCTCAAAAAATATTCCTTTAGTGCTGATTCGAGGCATTAGTACTCGTGATGTAGTGGGCGTATCAATTAATTTTGCACCACTACCCAGCTCAAAAATAATATTGGCTTCGCCAAAAGCAGGACTGGATTCATCAATATTCACAATATAAACCATGCCTTTACCATCGATTCCGCCATAGTGAACACTGCCAAATAGCCACTTATTATCATCGCTGAATGTCACGGGTAGGCGGTAGCCATAAACGCGATAACCATTCACATAACCCCCAGCGAGATTGACAATCGTATCTATGGTATCGGTTTCTGGGTCAAAGGAGATAACGACACCACCGTTATTCAATCCCGTATCATCTATTTGTCCGTAAAACTTTTTTGTCAGGCTGTTATAAACCAAACTTTGCCCAGCTTGCGACAATATCGGGGCAACACCCGTAAAACTGGACAGCTCTGTTTGGTTGCTTAAAGCCAGTTCATCAATGGAGTAGAATCCTCCCACACCCTGCTGGCCACCCGTATCGGTAGAATAAAAATATTGATGGCCTGAAGGGACGGCGGTTGCTGCCACAACAGGTGGATCGCTAACAGTAATCGTCACGCTCACAGGATCAGAATTCGCTGTGCCATCATTAACAATTAGTTGAATCACATAGCTACCCGCCACATCTGGTGTGATAGAGGGATCCGCTGTCGTTTCATCGACGAGTGAACTGGAGGCGCCTGATGGCTCAGCCAGAATTGACCAAAGATAGGTTAAAGTATCGCCATTAGCATCATGGGAAGCGGTGCCACTTAATAATACGAGTGTATTGATGGTCACCGTTGCCGATCCACTAGCATTAGCGATCGGCTTAGTATTGGTGGTGGCAGGTTGGCCCACTGCATTAGCATGAATGTGCAGAATACTGGGCACGCTATTATCATCACCATCGTCGGCAATTAATTGCAGTAAATAATCACCGACTACATCGGGTGTAAAAGTCGGATGTAAATCCGTAGAATCACTTAGGGCACCCGTACTGCCTGCTGGGGCAGAAATAATGCTCCACTGATAATGCAGGGTATCACCATCAGCATCCAGCGACGCGGTGGCATCTAAAGTAATTACCGAATTCACTTCTTGTGTGATTCCATGACCTGCAAAGGCGATTGGCGCGATGTTGCGATCTGTCACTTTAACGGTGGCTGTTTGGCTATCGCTATTTCCATCATTAACAATCAGGCTAATGTCATACTCACCAGGGATATCCACCAATAAACTCGGATAAGGTGTTGAGGCATCCGCGAGTATTGCACTACTCCCTGCGGGCTGGCTGGTCAGTTGCCATGCGAATGTCAGAGTATCTCCATTCATATCGTGAGATCGGCTGCCATTTAGATAAACAGTTTCATCCTTATGAGCACTTTGACTTGCTCCCGCATCGGCTACAGGCGCTAGATTTTGGTTGCTGTAGGTCACCGTAACGGGGGCGCTATTTGTTTGGCCGTTATTCACAATCAACTGGAAGATATAATCGCCATCAATATCCAGTGTGGCACTGGCAAAGGGCGCTGTGGAATTGGATAAGCTGGCTTGACTCGAACTGGGCTTGCTTTTGATCGACCATTGATACGTAAGGCTGCCTTGGGCTGGATCATAAGAGCCACTGCCATCGAGCTGTACTATGCTGTTCACAATAAAGCTTTGATTAATACCACCATCGGCTATGGGTTGTATTAGGTTCGCACCGTTGCTAGTTTTAGCACTGTCTGAACAGCCACTTAGCAGTAAAATCAGAATGAAACTTAGTAGTCGAATAGACATATTTACCCCAAAGATAATTTTTTGCATCTTAGTTATTAGTAAAGTCGTCACCTCCTCATTTCACAAGCAAGCATAAAATATGTGCCTATACTTTTAATAGGCTAAAAATAGCACTATTAAAAGGCACAACTATGCATCGATTTCTTATCATCATAAGTTTGTTGGTTTGCACAAATGTAAACGCAAACGAAGAAGTTATACCTTCTCAAAGTAAATGGATGTTCTCTATTGGTGGGCAGCAAAATTGGTTCATAGACAATGGGTATTATGAATTTTCAGACGCTGAGAGCAGCCATGAAGATAGCCATAAAATGGGCTGGGAAGCAGGAATCATCTATAATCTTTCAAGTTTTTCAAGGCGCGTATTATTATCATTAGAATACAGTGACTATGGCACGTTCGGCGCTAATGCCGGAATTTGTATCGATGAATATAGTTGTGTTAAACGTACGGAAGTTCAACAATCTTGGTTTATGGCCAATGGCTATTATCTTTTAGATAAGAATAACGGCATTAGCTTTTATGCCTTTGCGGGAACAGCTTATGTCTTGGCAGAGGGTAAAGTTTTGAATGAAAGCTGGGACAGTAATACGATTGGCTTTCAAGGGGGATTTAAAATTTTGGTCGACGAGTCATCTCTATTTACTCCCTACTTTGGCTTTCGCCTGTCTCAATTTGATCTCGAATCAGACTTAGATTCAGCATCTGTTTACAACGCCTCTATTATTTTAGGCGCGCAATTTTAATATCTGAAATGTGATATCAATATGCCTGATACCACTACAAGAAATTGGTCTATAGTTTAAGTTAGTTTAACTATTATTCGATGAAAGATTGGATTAGAGAATTGCTATGTTTCTTACCCGCCTTGTATACGCAAGCACCATTAGTAAAGACTTTAATTGTGATGATATAGAGAGAATCCTTAGTATTGCTCGAAAGAATAATGAGAAAAATAGCGTCACGGGAATGCTGTGCTTCAATCGGAAATATTTCTTACAGTGCTTAGAGGGTTCTAGAACAAATGTTAACATGGCCTATCATAAGATTTTGAACGACAGCAGGCATTCTCACATTGTCCTTTTAGATTATAAGGAAATTGATATGCGAGAATTTAGCAATTGGACGATGGGCTATATGCCAGATTCAGCTCTAACGGCCCCCATAAACCTTAAATATTCAGGCAAGGGGGAATTTATGCCTTACGAAATGTCAGGTGAAAGCGCTCACCAAATGATGCTAGAGCTTAAAGAGTTAACATCTCCTGTTAGTTAGCTAACTTCTTTTAATAGTTCTCTAGCGATTATTACTCGTTGAATTTCACTGGTGCCTTCATAGATCGATGTAATACGCACATCGCGGCTATAACGCTCCAGTGGATACTCCTTAATATAGCCGTTCCCTCCCATCAACTGTAATGCGGTATAACAAGCTTGATTGGCTTTCTCGCTGGCGAATAACTTTGCCATGGAGGCTTGCTTGGAAAAGGGTTGGCCTTTCTCTTTCGCATCACTCGCGCTCATCAGTAATAATCGCGAAGCTTCTAGCTCAGTATAGGCATCCGCCATCATCCACTGTATGCCTTGGAAGTTGGCAATCGGCTGGCCAAACTGTTCCCGTTCTGTGATGTAGTTTCTGGCGTAATCCATTGCGGCTTGGCCTATGCCTAATGCCATAGATCCCACCCCAATACGGCCTCCGGCTAATTCACCTACAGCGACTTTGAAACCTTGGTTCAATTCCCCCATTAAAGCGTCTTTAGGAATTCGGCAGTTCTCGAATACGACTTCGTTGGTTGTTGAGGCATGTTGGCCCATTTTTTCTTCGGCTTTAGAGATACATAACCCAGAGGTTCCTTGTTCTACGAGAAAACAGGAGATGCCTTTGCCACGAGACAAGGTTTTGTCTGTCACAGCCCAAACAATAAATATGCCTGCATATTCGGCACTGGTAATAAATTGCTTATTGCCATTAAGTACCCATTCATCGCCGTCTAATTCGGCGGTTGTTTTCATATTCGATGGATCAGATCCAGCAGTCGTTTCGGTTAAGCAGAATGCTCCAGCAGAATATTCACCGCCACATAACTTGGGTAGGTATTTTTCTTTTTGTGCTTGCGAGGCCACAGTTTGAATCACTTCGGCCACCATATTATTTACCGACATAGTGACGGCTGTAGAGGCGCACGCTTTGGCGATTTCGGTGATGGCTAGACTGAAAGCAACCGTCCCGGCTTCACTGCCACCATGTTCGGCATCAATGTTGAGCCCCATAAAACCCAATTCGGCGAGTTTCTTTAAGTTGGCTAAAAAGATTTCACGACCACCTTCAGCCATTAGTTTATCGGCAACAGGCTCTAATTCGGTTACTGCAAATTTCTTAGCCAGATCTTGAATCATTGATTGGTTTTCGTTTAATGCCAAATCCATAATTTAATTCCTCATCCTACTTATTTTTAGTTTTATTCTTTACAGCATGATGAATCGCTACTGACTTAGCTCTGGCCTTCATCACGATAGTGTTTTGGTGTTTGCCCCGTCCACTGCTTGAAAGCGCGCGTAAAACCTGCGGGTTCGTTAAAGCCGACTTCCCGGGCGACCTGATTGATCGCAAAGTCTTTATTATTTAATAGCTTAATCGCGTGGTTTTTTCTTAGCGTATCTTTTATCGCTTGGTAGCTGCTATTTTCTTCTTTTAATCGTCTACGTAGATTACGTGAGCTCATATTAAAGTAGCTCGCGACCTGCTCAATTAATGGCATCGATGCGATTGTGCTTTCACCAATATAGTTCATCACTTGAGTGGTGAAGGTACTGTGAAACATGGGTTTACTGAGTAAATCCGCAGGGGAATTTTTAAGAAATTCTTTTAGTTCGCGTTCTTTTTGTTTTATCGGTAAAGAGAGTGAACTACGTTCGAAAACGATGCTGTTTTCATTTTGATTAAAACGGCAATGGCAAGGCAATAGTAGGCTGTACTCTTTGACGTGGCCTGGAGATGGGTATTTAAAATTAGCATATTTCAATGGCACTTTTTGTCCCACCAACCAAATTGAAAAACGATGCCAGATTAATAAAAAAAACTCAGTCAAAAAATGATCCTGATCTAACGACTCATCTTTAACCGAAAACGTCATAACCGCTTCATCTTCACTTTCTGTAAAAGTGAAATTAATATCATTGCGAATCGTTTGATAAAAGTACGCCCCTTGGATTAATGCTTCGCGCAGGGTTTGGCATTGAATCGCTTGCCTTGCCATAATCGCGAATACACCCTGCTTACAACGCTGCTGAGTAAAGCCCATAAATTCATCGTCCATCACCTGCCATACCGAGCGAATAAGCTGAGTTGCTTTTTCCGGCGGCAAACGCTCACGGCTCACCTCGGGTAAAGCCGCTGCTTGTAATAAAGCGGCGGTATCGTAATTCAACCGTTTCGCCCCGCGAATAATCACAGCGAGGTAATAAGGAGAGATGGTGAGGGTCTTGTTATTCAGAGTAACTATGTCCGTTTAAGTTAGTTATTTTCACTCATACTAGGTTATTCAGTCATCATTTAATACCCATTGTCCGTTTTTGGTAACAAGTTAGCCCTTTATGACATTGCTTGGCCTAGTTTAATTCGCCAAGATGGAAGGCATAACATTTAATAAATTTTTCGTAACAAATATAAAAATTGAGGATTTTGCAATGGATATGAAAGGTGTACCCGCGGTTGTAACCGGTGGCGCTTCTGGCTTAGGCGAAGCGACTGCACGTTTTCTAGCAAGCCAAGGGGCCAAAGTGGCTCTGTTCGATGTTCAAATGGATAAAGCGGAAATCGTTGCTAAAGAGATTGGCGGTATTGCTGTTTTTTGTGATGTCACCAGTGCTGAAAGCGCCGAGCAAGCGATGCTCACTGCAAAAGAAGCTCATGGCGATTGTGGCATTGCAGTTAACTGTGCAGGTATTGGTAACCCAGGTCGTATCATTGGTCGTGAAGGTCCAATGACGTTGGATTTCTTCAGTAAGGTGATTCAGGTAAACCTGATTGGCTCGTTTAATATTTTACGCCTAGCCGCTGACCAAATGAAAAACCGTGAAGCCAATGCCGATGGTGAACGCGGGGTGATTATTTCTACGGCGTCGGTTGCAGCCTATGAAGGTCAGATTGGTCAAGCCGCTTACTCAGCTTCGAAAGGTGGCATTGTTGCAATGACCTTACCAGCGGCCCGTGAGCTGGCTAAGTTTGGTGTGCGTGTTTTAGCCATTGCCCCTGGTTTATTTATGACGCCAATGATGGAATCTTTCTCGCAAGAAATTCAAGACAGCTTAGCGTCTACATTACCGTTCCCTTCTCGCCTAGGTAAACCAGCTGAGTTTGGCCGCTTGGTAAGAGACATTGTTGAGAATCCAATTCTTAATGGCGAAGTTATTCGAATCGACTCGGCTTTACGTATGGCTCCAAAATAATATCCTTCGGTAAATAGAAGAGAGGAATGACTAGGTAATTGTGAAGCAAATATGAGAGGCAGGGATTGCCGAACCTAAGGCTACAGGGAAGTATTCATGCCGTTTTGTGGAATAAATACCTATTCATGGATCGTTTTATAAACCTAATAAATAGTTACTCATTTTTTACGAGATATTTCTATGACAACTGAAGCTTATATTTTCGACGCCATTCGTACCCCGCGTGGGCGTGGTAAAGCTACGGGTGCTTTACACGAAGTAAAACCGATTACCTTACTAAGCGATCTATTGATTAGTCTGCAAGAACGGAATCAATTTGATACTGCGGCTGTCGATGACATTGTCATGGGTTGCGTAACCGCTGTGGGTGACCAAGGCGCTGTGATTGCAAAAACTGCCGCACTGACTGCAGGTTGGGATAATGACGTTGCTGGTGTGGTATTGAATCGCTTTTGTGCATCGGGTTTAGAGGCAGTTAATACTGCCGCAATGAAAGTGCGTTCTGGCTGGGAACACTTAGTCGTTGCCGGTGGTGTTGAATCTATGTCACGTGTGCCTATGGGCAGTGATGGTGGTGCTTGGGCAATGGACCCAGGAACCAATGTGGCTACCGGATTTATGCCACAAGGGATTGGCGCCGATTTGATTGGCACTTTAGGAGGCTATTCTCGTGAAGACGTTGATTCCTTTGCTATGCGTTCACATCAAAAGGCCGCTGCGGCTTGGAAAAAATCGGCTTTTAGTAAGTCGATTATTCCAGTTAAAGATCGCAACGGTTTAGTACTATTAGATCATGACGAATTAATTCGCCCAGATAGCACTGTTGAAACTCTGGGTAAATTAAAAGCCTCTTTTCAGATGATGGGCGACATGGGTTTTGATGGCGTTGCCAAAGAAGCTTATCCACAAGTTGAGTCGATCAATCACATTCACAGCCCAGGAAATTCATCGGGCATTGTTGATGGTGCAGCCGCTGTGTTGATTGGCAGTGAAGCTGCTGGTAAACAATTTAATATGACACCACGCGCACGTATTGTGGCGACGGCGGTTGTTGGTTCTGAACCAACCATTATGTTAACAGGCCCTGGCCCTGCTGCACGCAAGGTGTTAAAAGTTGCGGGCATGGATGTTTCGGATATTGATTTATTTGAAGTGAACGAAGCGTTTGCTTCCGTTGTAATGCGCTTTATTGATGAAATGGGAATCAGTGAAGACCTTGTTAACGTTAATGGCGGTTCAATTGCTATGGGTCACCCTTTAGGTGCAACGGGCGCGATGATTTTAGGCACCTTGTTAGATGAGTTAGAAGCGCGTGATTTAAAGACTGGCCTAGTGACGTTATGCGTTGGTGGCGGTATGGGCATCGCAACGATTATTGAGAGAGTATAAAAGCATGAGTTCAGTAATTTATGAAAAAGATCAGCACAATATTGTTCACCTGATTCTTGATAAACCCAATGCCGGGGCCAACTTAATGGACAATGAGTTTACCGACTCGTTAACCGCTGCCGTAGAAAAACTTTCCCAAGACGATTATGCCGGAGTGATTTTCCGTTCGGCTAAATCGACCTTTTTTGCTGGCGGTAATCTCGACGATTTATTCACTACGAAAAAAGATAATGCCGCTGCGTTATACGACATGATAAATCGTTTGAAACTTGCCATGCGTGAAATCGAAACTCAGGGCAAACCGGTTGTTGCCTGTATTAACGGTGCAGCATTAGGCGGCGGATGGGAGCTTGCGCTATCCGCTCATTATAGAATCTCTTTAAAGAAAGATGCGTTAAATAAAGGCGTCATTTTAGGTTTGCCTGAAGTCACCTTAGGTTTGTTACCCGGTGGCGGCGGTATAATTCGTATGACCCGCTTATTAGGTGTACAAGCAGCAATGCCTTTCCTATTGGAAGGTAAGCAATTCAAACCGGAGAAAGGTTTAGAGCTTGGCTTAATTAACGAGGTTGTTGATTCACCAGAAGCCATGTTTGAATCAGCGATTAATTGGATTAAAGAAAATCCTACTGCAACTCAACCTTATGATGTAAAAGGCAGCAAGGTTCCTGGTGGCAAACCTAAGCACCCTGGGTTAGCCAAGATGCTCCCCATTGCTCCTGCTATGATTCGCGCTAAAACCAAAGGCACTCTGCCTGCGCCGGAATCAATTATTGCGGTAATGGTTGAAGGCCTGCAAGTTGATATCGATACCGCGATGCGTATAGAATCACGGTATTTCGTAGAACTTGTCTGCAGCCAAGTTGCTAAGAATATGATTGGTACTTTCTGGTATCAAATGAACGAGATTAAAGCCGGCGCTGCACGCCCAAAAAATATTGAGCGTAAGAAAGTCAAAGCTCGGTATATTAGGTGCTGGCATGATGGGTGCCGGTATTGCGTATTCATCGGCAATGAAAGGCATTGAAGTCGTTTTAAAAGATGTCAGCCTTGAAAGTGCAGAAAAAGGAAAAGCTTATTCAAAAAATATTGTGGACAAAAAATTAAATAAAGGTCATTTATCACAAGATAAGCATGATGCTTTATTAAATAATATTTTACCGACGGACAATGCACAGCAATTAGCAGGCTGCGATCTAGTCATTGAAGCAGTTTTTGAAAACCGTGAATTAAAAGCGTCTGTTACTCAAGAAGCCGAAGCGCAACTTTCGACTCAAGCAATCTTTGCATCGAATACTTCGACTCTACCGATTACGGGCTTGGCACAAGCATCAAAGCGACCTGAAAACTATATTGGTCTGCACTTCTTTTCCCCTGTTGATAAGATGCCCTTAGTTGAAATTATTTGCGGTGAAAAAACCTCCGACGAAACTTTAGCACTCGCCTATGACTATGTGCAGCAGATTGGTAAAACACCGATTGTTGTCAACGATAGCCGTGGTTTCTATACCTCGCGGGTATTTGCTACATTCGCTAACGAAGGTATTGCCATGTTAGGTGAAGGTATCTCTGCAGCAGCGATTGAAAACGCTGCGTTCTTATCAGGTTTTCCTGTGGGGCCATTAGCGGTTACCGATGAAGTTAGCCTAACCCTACTGGAGAAAATTCGTAAACAAACTATTTTAGACATGGCAGCAGAGGGGAAAGAATATATTCACCACCCAGCTGAACCGACTGTGGATAAAATGGTTTCATTGCAGCGTGAAGGCAAGCTTGCTGGGGCAGGGTTTTATTCATACGCTGATAAAGAGCTGACTAAAGGATCGAGGAAACAGCTTTGGTCGGGCCTTAAAGATACCTTTGAACAAGCTAACAAAACTATTGATTTGCAAGAAATTAAAGATCGCCTGCTTTATATTCAAGCCATCGAAACCGTTCGCTGCCTAGAAGAAAATGTATTAACCAGCGTACGTGATGCCAACATTGGTTCCATCATGGGCATTGGTTACCCGGTTTGGACGGGGGGTATTTTGCAGTTTATTAATCAAACAGGCTTACCCGCTTTTATTGAGCGTGCTCAGCATCTGCATGCAACCTTCGGTGAACGCTTCCGTGTGCCAACGTTATTGAAACAAATGGCTAACGACAAGTTAACGTTTAAAGACTCATAGAGTTTTAAAAAATAAACAAGAATTAAAAATCAACAACCTCGCGCCAAGGCTTCTCGCTTAGGCTCAAATTCGCTTCGCGAAGAGAGGTATATTGTAATCTAATGTGGGTCGTGCTTTAGCGCGACAAGTTGTTAGCCTAAAGGCTAACCTACAATACGACGCAAGCGGCGGGAATTAAACCCGCTCAGACTAAAAATAATAAGGTAATAACAATGATCAAACGTACTGTATTTGAATCTGAACATGAAATGTTCCGCGATAGCTTCCGTAAATTTTTAATAGAAGAAGCGGTTCCTTTTCATGAGCAATGGGAAAAAGATGGCCAAGTATCTCATGAGTTTTGGAAGAAGGCTGGCGCTCAAGGTTACTTATGCCCTACCGTACCAGAAGCTTACGGCGGTTCAGAAGCTGATTTCCGTTATAACGCCGTCGTATCAGAAGAAGTCGCTAACTTTGGTTTAACGGGTATTGGTTTTAACCTGCACTCCGATATCGCCGTGCCGTACTTAATGGCTTATGGTACAGAAGAGCAAAAGCATAAGTATCTGCCTGGTTGTATCAGTGGCGAAATCATTACCGCCATTGCGATGACAGAGCCTGGCACAGGTTCCGACTTGCAGGGTGTTA
>Ga0105349_10000525_pt1 | contig 15172 bp, 19 predicted proteins | sample EN1Hudseemescosm_FD_83661 | JGI IMG/M metagenome (GOLD analysis project Ga0105349, IMG submission 83661) | Methane-oxidizing microbial communities from mesocosms in the Hudson Canyon - EN1B Hudson Canyon | ecosystem: Environmental > Aquatic > Marine > Cold seeps | place: Hudson Canyon...
ATCTAATAAGTAAGCATATCTTTCATATGTATCTTGATATAAGTCCAATATTTTACTTCTAAGTGAATCATTAGTGATTTTATAAATTAGACCTGAAGCTTCCATTGAATTAAAAACCCTATCGTTCAATTTGCTGCCCCAGTTTGTAGCACTTCTTTGGCTATATAGATCAAGGTCTTTTTCACTTAAATATTCTAAACTATCTGCTCTTATGACAAAATCTAACATTGGGAGAGCCTTAGGAAAAAATTCTTTAAATTTTTCTAAATTTGCAATATTTGTCTCCATTTCACCACGAAGTGCGTGCAATGAGCTATTAACTTGACTGATTAGTTGTTGATCATTCTTTTTTTCATCAATTAGTAAGGAACCTGTAATGCCCAAAAGTACTGCTAAAAATTCAATTCCACCTCTTGCAAGCAAATTCTTCATTTTATTGCCTTTGTATACTTATTTTTCAATATTGATTTCTAAAATATTTAATAAATTATTTGCAGAATTTTTCATATCTACTAGCACATAACTTTGATAAGCGGATATTCTATCTTCAGCTTCCAATATATATTCTGAAAACCTACCTGACTTTAAAATGTTAATTTTATCTTTAACTGTTTTTTGGTCCTCAAGAATTGATCTAAATCTAAAAAAGTTTTTATTTAAAAATTCATCAAACATAAAATTATTTGTTTTTATTCTTTCATAGCTGTTTTGATAATATTTGCTGAGTGCTATAATTAATTCTAGATCTTCAATATAATTTATTCTACCACTATTTAATGATACCAAGTAAGAAGAGCCCATTGGGAAAAAAGTATAACTTATATTGCCATAATTATTGAATAATAATGTTGAGTCAGCATCTTCTATTTGACGTTTATTATTAATAATATCTAAATAGATTTCTAATTGCTCTAAGCCTTTTGTTTTTAAACTATCTATTCTTTCAATTTCATTTAAATCTTTATTTAAATCAGCCCTTATATTTATAAGGTCTTTTTGCAAGGCTAAATGAATGTCTTTATTTTTTGAATTTTCATCAACCCATAAAGAAAGAGTGATTCCCAACAAAACTGCTAAGAATTCAATTCCACCTCTTGCAAGAATATTTTTCACTTACATCCCTTGATTCAAATTATTAATAAGACAAATTTTCTTTAATTGAGGTCAATATTTCCATAAACAATCTAACTCTACGATTTCTACTTTTAGTTAACCCACATTTTCTTCCTAGTAATCCCCAGACTGTTTTATCATCTCTAGTGTTTTCTAAAATTACTAAAAAATTTTCAAATTTTGAATTTATGCCTGCATGATAAGGATATTGATATTGTATTTCGGAATGGTTTTTTGACAAATAGACTATAAGCTCTTCTCTTGATTGATTTTCATTATTTTCAATCTTATTTATATATTCTAAAAGCATAAAAAGCTCACCAAATTTTTTTCTGATATCTATATCTATAAGATTGAATCTACCATCACTTTTTAATGCATCAAATGTTGATAAATTTGGCGAGTACATGTAGGTGCCTGTTGTAAAAATATCATATGTGAAATCAAATGGATCATCAATTAATTCTGAGCTAAAATTTTCCCAATTATTGTATAAAAAATCAATAGTAGTATCTTGTTTGTTATAATATTGGATCCTTTCAGTTGTATAATCAATAATAGCATCTATTTCATCATTAAGAATTTGATATACATTAACTCTTTCATTTTCAAGATCAGCAAGCTTTTTATTATTATCAATCCAAAGTGAGCCACTAATACCTAAAAGTACTGCTAAGAATTCAATTCCACCTCTCGCGAGTATATTTTTCATTTTTTACCTTTACTCTTAGTCCTAATCTATTAAATCATTGAATAAACAAAAACCCCCACAGTTTGTGGGGGTTTTGATCAATAAAAATATGATGGTCCCTTTAATTAATACGGAGAATATTACTTTGGTCTCTGATTATTAAAAGTATCTTGACTGTCCGATTGGTTACTATGTTCAATTGGATACATATTGTTTTGAGGAGAATGCAAAAAGCGTTCATCCATTTTGTATTGTTTAGCTTTTACAGCAGGGTTTCCATTTGTGAGCTCTATAAATATAAGGCTGGCTAAGAAACCTAAAAAAAAGAGAGTGGCTTTATTCACTATTTTTCTCAACTTTTTCAAGAATTTCAACTTTAGTCACTTTATAATCTGTTCGGCTTCCACCATTATCAGGTTGAGAACGCCTTGTTTTTTTTATATTTTCCAATTCTGAATGTTTCGTGCAATGTAGCACGATAGAATTTTTATTTTTTAGATGAAAAAGTTCCTCATAATCTTTATCGCTATAATGATGCAGTTTAAAATTGGTACTTAAAACGTTGCCTCCAGTAATAAATAAAGAGGTGGCAAAAAGTGCATTTGTTATTATTGTGATCATTGTTTCTCCTTTTCGTCTATTTTTCAATATTAGCTATTAATAAGCATAATTATCAACAATTAATAAAATTTAGGCTTTTATTAGGTTTTTAAAAGTAGGACAATTTATAGTATGCGCACCCTTAACTATGCCAGTGCTAATTAAAAACTCTCTTGTGATTTCTGGACCGGTAAACTTAAAAGTTTGTTTAAAAAGTTTAACCCACTTTACTAAGGAAAGATTATTATTTTTTTTAAGCCATAACTTGAATGATCCAAATTCCATCTGAATTACAAGAATTTTATTAGCATTGTAAATCGCAGCATTTACTTTGAGTTTGTTTCTAATTATTCCTGAATTTTTTAGAAGTTTTTCAATGTCTTTTTTATTATAATTTGCAACTTTTTGAATATTAAAAGCAGAGTATGCTTTTCGGAAGTTCTTTTGCTTATTTAATATAGTTGTCCAAGATAGTCCCGCTTGATTTATTTCAAGTAATAATCTACCGAAAAGCTCATTATCATTATTAATTGGGAATCCATATTGTGTATCATGATATACTCTGTGAACATTCGATGGATCTAATTCAGCTACAAATTCACAATAATTATTTGGATTTTTCTTTGCCATATTATACTTAGAGGCGCTATCTAAAATAGTATACTAATAAAATTAATTATTAGAAATTATTGTACCATATTCTCCATTTATTGCTTTTTTAACACCATCAATGGAAGTTATTATAACTTTTTCACCGTGGTGTTTTAAAAAGTATAACGCAGCTTGAAATTTAGGGCCCATGCTTCCAGCTTGGAAATGACCCTCTTCATAATATTTTTTGGCTTCTAAAAAGCTAATATTTTTTAGTTTTTTTTCAGTTTTTTCCCCAAAATTCAAGCACGCAAAATCTACATCTGTAATTATCCATAATTCTTTTGCTTTTATTACTCTTCCTAATAGCCCAGCTGATAAATCTTTATCTATAACAGCATCGAGACCTTCCAGTTGATTGTTTTTATTCCAGTAAGTTGGAATCCCACCGCCTCCTGATGCAATGACAATGATGCCATTATTAACTAATGTTTCAATTGATCTACCATGTTCAATAAATTTTGGTAAGGGACTTGAGACTACTTGACGCCATTCATTTTTGTTTTGTTCTTTAATTTTCCATCCAAATTTTTCAGCTAAAGCCTTCGCCTCATTTTCTTTATAAACTTGCCCAATAAATTTTTTTGGATTATTAATTGAAGGATCGTCAATGTCAACAATGGTTTGTGTAATTAATGTTACAACTTCCCTATCAATTGATTTTTGTTTTAACAAATTTTGGAGCGACTGTTGTATCATATAACCAATTGAGCCTTGTGTTTCAGCGACACAGACTCCAAGAGGTAAAGAGGGGAGAAGATTATGAGTGAGCTGCATTCTATATAATTCATTTCCAACTTGTGGACCATTGCCATGTGTAAGACAAATATTATAATCGAGGCTAATAAAATCCATCAAGGCATTCAAACTATCTCTTGTATGAGCAAATTGTTGATTAATTGTTCCTGCTTCTTGTTTTGGAGATAAGGCATTACCTCCAAGCGCTATTATAACTGACTTTTTCATTTAATATTAATAATTAAGAAATTTTTAATTCTTTTTCGATCAATATTTTTAATTCTTTAAGAGTTACCTTAAAGTTTTTAATAAAAAACATTACAAAAAATCTATTTCTATTTTTTAGATCTAGATAAGTTCTGACATAATCTTTAGTAAGAAAGTATTTTATCTCTTCAATAGGTTTATCATAGTTATCGACATTATCATTATTACGATCTCTGATTTCTTTATGTGTTGTTGATAGTACCTGTGCTAATTCTTTATCATTTTGATTGACAAGTGTATTCCTAAAATTTATCTGCATATCAATTTCAGATTGAACGTTTTTTAACACAAACCCTAAATCAGTCTTATATAGATTATTAATTTTTTTTCGTATTTCTATATTTTGGATTTCTTTTAATGAGCCGTCTTGCATAATCATTTCAATCGAAGAAAGTGGTGGGTGAAACTCCCGATAATCAAAAAACAAAGTATTAAAGACAAAGGGTTTTTGTTTACTTAATGCAATTGCTACTGAATCAACATTCATATTGGCCCAATTAATTGCAAAATAATTCATCCAGATGCTATCTGCTTGAAAAGCTCTATCTCTTGATTCTAAAAACTTTTCCGTTTGATTTATATCACTATAAATTGAATTAAGAAGAGTTACTTCGTACTCATTTTTTTGTCGTAATTCTTGTTTTTGATCAATCCATAAAGAACCAGAAATGCCGAGCAAAACTGCTATAAACTCTATTCCACCCCTTGCCAATATGTTTTTCATGTTCTTTCCAAATAAACATCAATTGTTAATATTAAATCTTGTATCTCTTTTAAATGTGCACCAATAACACCCTTAACAAAGTCGCGCATATTTTTTTGCTCATTTAAAAACCCATATATTGCACGATCAGATAAAAACGCTTCTAACTCTCTTTGTCTTCCTGTTAGGTCAGGGTTAGTTAATTGAGGATGATTTCTAATAATGTAATCATTAAATCTTCTATAAAAATATTGTTGATTCTCAATTCCTTCTACCAAATGATTCATTCTTATTTCAAAAACTTGATTTATCTTTTTCTTTAATTCAGGATTAGATATCAGCCCAATACTTCCATCATTCGAAAGACTATTATAAATAGCTTTAGGGGGATGAAATGCAAGATAAGCTTTCAATGATAGCATTAAATTCCAGTTTCCTAATTCTATACTCATCAATGAATCCGGAATAATATCTCCCCAATTATCGATGATATAATGAAGCGCCTTACTTTCGTTTTCTATCCTTTGAACTCTAATTTCACCATATTTTTTAGCATCCCGCAATTCTTTACCTAAGCTCTGCAAGGTTACAATTGTTTTTTCTTTATTGGCTAACTCTATTCGATAATCATCGACCCAAAGAGACCCTGAAATACCCAATAAAACTGCTAAAAATTCAATTCCACCTCTTGCAAGTAGATTCTTCATATAATTATTTCTTTATTGTTTAGATATTTTTTATTCAAAATTTATATTCACTAAATAATGTGACAAAGTTTCCACCACCTTGGGTGTTATTGAAAAATGATATTTGTTTATAAACCCCAGAGCGATGTGAGACAGCTAACCCTACGTATAAATTAATTAAACCTAGATTGGGGAAAAGATGATAGGTGCTTATATCAAAGCCAACATTTAAATAATTCATCAACTTTGAATCCCTTCCACTTATTCGTCTTGTCTCGCGTCCTTCAACATAAGGAACTAGCTCAGAATAAGATAACCCTTCTCCAATAAATAAATTAATTGGGTAGCCAAGTACTATTTTATTTTGGTATGCCTGTAGAAATATATTGTACTGATTGTGATTTGGCTGATAGCCTCTTTCTAAATGACGAATAAATCCAAATTTTAAATACCAGTTAATATTTGTCTGACTCTGATCACTTGTAATTTTTCTACTTAAATCAATGCCGCGAATCCCTGTTTCATGGCGCTCCATGGGCATATCTCCAGAGCCAATTATGGCTATAAGAGGACGATAAGTTGCGTACCCTCGATAAAAACGAATCCCCCATTTTTCATTATTATAAAATGTGTTGGAAGATATTTGACCTAAACTTAATGAAAGAAAAAATATTAACCCTATTTTATTAAGTTTCATATTGCAGGTTCTTTAAAAACTATTCGGTTATTCCTGACCACTGGTTCATGCCACCTGTAAGATTAATTGCATCATAACCGAGCTCCCTTAACATCATTGTTCCTGTTCCAGAGCGATTACCACTTCTACAATATAGAATGATCTTCTTATCTTTATATTTTTCAAGCTCATCTACTCTATTAGCTAACTCTTCAATTGGTATTACGGAAGTATTTGGGATTGAAAGATTTTCATGTTCTGCTAAGGTTCTGACATCTAAAAATATATAATCTTCGTCATCTAATAAACTTTGAGCAGAAGCTGAAGAAATAGAAGGAGTTCCTTGACTTGATTGTGAGGTAAAAAAATAGATTATAGAAATAGCAACAATTCCAATTAATAATAATTTCATATTATTTCCTTTATTTGTAATCAAGAAGACTTTAATAAGTTAAAAATTAAAAATCCATCAAAAAGTTGATAGGATAAATTACTAATTACAAAGATGGCATGATATTTTTCATTATTAGATTTTGCTGCAAAAATTGACATCGAAGTAAAAATAACAACCTGGAAATGGTATAAAACATCTCTATTTAGAAAATATTCATAACCTTTTAAAGCAGTATCGCCATAATCAACCATAATGCTTAAAGCAAATAAATAGAAAAACCACTTTCTATTTGCATAAAAATGTTCTTTGTAAGATTTAATGTCTCGATTAGAAAATAAGAGTGCAGATAGTAAAAAATAAATCAACGCGTAGAAGACTATGAAGATATAAAGTCCAAATGTCCATTCATCAATAATTACATAATTATATTGCCACCACCAAAAAAATATTAATGTAAAAAATATATCAATACACCACAAAGTGTGAACCCAATAAAATTGCACATCTTTATGCTGAATAAGAAAAACAATATTTTTAAGAATATGTGTAATCCCTAATCCAATAATTATTGATACTAAAACCATTATGTATTCAAAAACTGACATATTTATTTAACCCACTTCAAAATAGGATAACCATTCTAAAATTTTATTAATTGTTTCGCTCGTCATTTCATGACCTATGTTGGTTTCAAAATATTCTGTATTGGATCCCAATTTTTCAAATAACCTTTTACCCTGAAGAGCCCATTTAGTAGTAAGGCCTTTATCTTTATTCCCATGTATAATCAAAACATTAAGATTTTGATAATGTTCAGATGATTTAATAATGGAAAATTCTACAGGTAACCGGGCACTATGGACAATAAGGCCAGAAAATTTTTGTGGATATAATAGTGCTAGCTTGTAAGACATGATCGCGCCTTGACTAAATCCGCCAATAAATATCTTTGTTTCATCGATATTATATTTATTCTTTATATAATCAATTGTTTTCATTATTCGATTAGTACTCTCAGTAATCTGTGTTTGATTAGATAATGTATCACCATTAGATATACTATATTCATACCATCTATTTTTTTTAACTATAAAACGTAAAGACCCACGCAGTGAGACTATTAATAATTTATTATTATTATATCTTTCTATTAATTCATCAAATTGCTTTTCATTATTTCCATATCCATGCAATAAAAACAAAACAGGTACTGGAGATTCAGTTTTTTCTGTAAAATTAATTGAATACTTAAGTTGTTCTTGGGAAAATAGTGGGAATGCAAATAATAATAGAAGAATATGTTTCATTACTTACTTTCTTTTAATTCTAATAAGTTATCTTTGATTTCATTTAAAGTATCCCTGATGAAAGATACGCGAATTTTTCTTGTAGTATGTAATGACTCAATTGACTTTAGATGTGCAAAAATGATATTATCGTTTTTAGTTAATTTAAAAAACTCGAACAAATCAAATGGCAGACTATATTCTTTAAAAAGATTTGAATAATTATTCATTAAATAATTTTCAATGAAATCTCTCCATTCTCGTTCTTTTTTTTGAACATTATAAATATCTTCCATTGATTCATATAGGCGACCAAATCTTCTAATAGTATTAAAATTTATAAGATTTATTTCACCACTATTAATTAATGTTTCATATATACTAAAATCAGGATAATACGCATTTTGAATCGAGAACCATATATCGCTAATATATTCTTTCTTGTTTACAATTGTATCATAATTAAAATTATCCCAATCATTAATTAGCGCATTATATCTAACTAACTGTTTATCATATTCATTCAATTTGTTAGTTGTGTAATTTATTAATTCGTCGGTTTGATTTTCTAAAAGGCTATAAACTTCAGTCGTTTTTGATTTTAATTCTAATGATTTATTATTGCTATCTATCCAAAGTGAACCTGATATTCCTAAAAGAACAGCTAAAAACTCTATTCCGCCTCTTGCGAGTATGTTCTTCATGTTTTAACCATTTCTTTTAACAAACTTTCGACAAGTACCATTTTTGATTTTGTTACTTTCATAATATCAATCAAAGCTTCTAATAATGTTGATGTCCCAACTGCCCAATCATAGAATTCCGAGCTATTTATTTTTTTTTCAAAATCATCTTTATCATAAATAAATCCACGGCTTTCATATCCTGCATACCATCTATATTTAGAATCTCTATATAAAAAATCATCTATAGCAACATTAACCATCTCCATTCTTGCATATGCATTATCATAAAGTTTAGACATTTCTTGAACTGCTTGAACTGAGCTAAAACGGTTAAGGTTTCCACCAGATTTAGCAGCAAGATATGCTGATTTTTTCCCAAAATAAGATCTAGTTTGAATTCTTCTATTAAAAAAGGGAATGGTATCTAGTGCACCTTTGTTAATTTTTGTTTTTTCCATAATGGATAAAAGATTAATAACATCATCATACATTTTTTGATTATAGACTAAATTAGAATCAATCATCACTATATCACTTAATAATTCATTGTGGATAGCTATTATATCACTTTGAAATTGTTTTGCTTTCTCTTTTTCTTGTCTAGACTCATCCACCCATAATGAACCAGTTATGCCCAAGAGAACTGCAATAAATTCAATTCCACCTCTTGCTAATATATTTTTCATTTAATTTGTATTCATAGGTTTTTCAATTAGGTTTTTTATTTCAATCAATTTTTTTCTGTATGTTTTAACTCTTCTATTACGACCAGTAGCAAATCCAGATTTCTGACTGAAATGACTAAAAATTGAATTATCATCTCGTGTTAATTCTAGAAATTTAAAGAAGTTTAAACCTTCACCCACATTCATTGGGTATTTTTTATAGGCATCTGCTTGAAATCTCGCTATATACCTATACATATCATTTCTCATTTCATTTTCATTTAATTCAACACGTTTCCATTGTGTGAAGTTTTCATAGAATTTCCCCAATTTTTTTCTTAGTTCAATACCTAGAAGGTTTATTCTTCCATCGCTTTTTAAAGCCTCATAAGTTGTAAAATCAGGGTCATAACCTTTAACATACGTAAACCAAACATCTTCATAATATGCCTGGACATCATTTATAGTATCATATCTAAATGTATTCCAATTATCTCTTAATGTTTCAATCCTCTTTGTTTGGATTTCGTATTCTTTGATTTTACTATCAGTATAGAGTATAATTTGATCAACTTCTTTTTGTATTAAAATAAACACTTTTTCTTTTTCTAACTGAAGTTCGGCTTCTTCTTTATTATTTTCAATCCACAAAGACCCACTTATTCCCAATAAAACTGCTAAAAATTCAATTCCGCCTCTTGCTAATATATTTTTCATTATTTAATAATTCTTTATTTAAAGAGTGATTTTATAATTAATTATTCAACTTTTAGATCTTTTATAAATATTGAATGATTTTTAATTCTACTGATTAAACTTTGGGTACTTTGTTTTTGGAGGGGGATAATTTTCTGCAATATTCTTTTATTTGCTCTACTTATTATAAAATGATTCATTAATAACTGGTTCTTTTTTAATTGATCTTTATTAGCTTTAATACTCCAATCAATTATCCACGAAGTCGATTTTGGATCATCTTTTAATATAAAAGCTTTAACATAAGTATTGTCTAATTTTTTTATATCAGTTAATTCATAGTCAACTACATAATCAAAACGACTATAGGTATTCTCATAAAGATTTATAATTTCATTTCTCAAGCTATCATCATTAATATTATAAATCAATCCACTTGATTCAATTGAATTGAAAACCACTCTGTTTAATGGTCGTCCCCAATTTGTAAATGCTTTAAATATTCTCATATCTAAATCAACAGGTGTCCAATACTCTATGCTATCTTTTTTAATAAGTTTATCAAGCTCTGGTAGGTCTTTAATTAACTTGTCTTCTAATTTGGATAATTGCTGACTATTAGCACTTAGCTCACCAATTAAGGCATGCATTGATTTACTAATTTGAACTTTCATCTCATTTTGGTTTTGTAAATCATCTATATAAAGTGATCCAGATATGCCAAATAAGACTGCAATAAATTCAATTCCACCTCTCGCTAAAATATTTTTCATTATTTAATCCTTTATAATTGAAGCGCGAAAAAGGTTATCCGCTGCTTGTAAAATTTTTAATTTTAAGGCCGGTGTATAATTTGGATGATCTTTAAGAAATTGATTTACTATATTTTTTGCATTTGCACTTTGATGACCTGATAATGTTGCATTAATGAATCTAGCTGGAAAAAAAATATCCCCTGTTCTCTGAATTTCTTCAAGCAATTCCAAGCTGGGTAGAATATATTTTTCTGAATTTTTACTTCTCAATGGATGATGAAGGTAAGCAACGGCTGATTGAACCCAAGGTTCCACTTCACGGTTTTCTTCTTTTTTAATTAATTCAAAAAAATTATCTCTAACATCTAAATCATTTGATAACGAAGCCATTATAAATTTAAACCGTGATTTTCGGTCTGGATTTGATATTTGATTTAACTGTGAATCAAGGATTTGTTGACTATCTTTTTTACCCCTTAAAGCCAACTCAGAAGCAATAGTAATATAGTCGCGTTCTGATAGAGTTAACCCTTTGATTGAATCATTCTTCATCCAAATAGATTTTAACCAATCATAACCATTATCTGTAATAGTTATAGAACGTAAAGATCGAAAATACATAGAACGATTAGTAACAGTTGTTGCCTCATTCAGATGGAGTCTTAATATGGATTCTAATTGATTTGCTTTTGCTGCTCGTTGATTTTCACTAAGAAAATTCCAAAATGTAGAATTAAGTCGAGACAGAATTCTTTGTGTATTTAAAATATCATTTTCTGTTTTTAAGGCTCTAATACATAAGTTAATCATATCAATTGGCTTAATATTTCCATAAAGCATTTCATCCCAAAGATTTAGCCAAATTACGCCCCTTAGATATGAGTCATTTATTTTTGGTAAGTTTTCTAAAAGATATGAACGACTTCTTGAGTCCATTTTAAAGTAACCATATCCAACGCCAGCGCCATTAGGTAAAATGTAGTTAGGTTTTCTCAGTCCACTTGCTTCTAATATTTTGACCTCTTCACTCTTTAAATAGACTGGAAATAGGAGATCGTCATTATCGTACCCAAATCGAACTTTAAGATGTTGCATCCATATTCTTTTTTTCTTTTTTGGATCTGATTGTTTGAGTATTAATTGTTGAATTAAAGTATCTTGATCAATTAGTAATTCATATTCAACTATTGGGCGATCGGGTTCATCTACCCATACTTTACTCCACGCCGTAAGATCTTCCTTTGATAAATTATCTAATATTTTAATTAGATCTGGCCACGTAGCATTTTCATAAGCATAATTAGAAAGATATATTTGCATTCCTTTTTGAAAAGTTTTTTCGCCGACAAGCAATTCGAGTTGCTTCATTACAACGGGTGCTTTTGAATAAATAATAGATCCATATAAAGTTCCAGCCATATTTAAGTTATCTAAGGGTTGACGTATTTCGTTTGCTCCCAAGCTTCGATCCACGGTGTATGCCGAGGAATAATTATTTAAAAAACGAAGCTCATGGTTTACTTCAGGGAAACTTGGATTAACAATTTTACTACCCATAAAACCTGCAAAAACTTCTTTTGTCCAAACATCATCAAACCAGTTCATTGTGACAAGATCTCCAAACCACATATGAGCTGTTTCATGAGAGATTAATCCAGCGCGACTTAAATATTGATTTTTAGTTGCTGATAAATCTAAAAATAGGCTGACATCTTTATAAAAAATAGCACCAGGGTGTTCCATGCCTCCATATTGAAAACCAGGAATTAAAGCAAAATCAAATTTTTGATAAGGGTAGTCTATTCCCGTATACTTTTCCATCCAAGATAGAGCTCGCGAATGAAGTTCAAATATTTCATTTTTATTTCGCGCTACTTTTTCAAGATCTGTTTCTCTATGAAGCATCGTCATTTTGCGACCAGATATTTCTTGAGTAACGCGTTTAAATTTTCCTGCAGTAAAAGCAAATATGTAGGTACTAACGGGTCGGGTTTCACCAAAAACTATTTCACGTTTATCATTTATTATCTTTTCTGATTGGATTGGCCCATTTGCAATTGCTGTCCAATCAGTTGGGACTATCAAAGTTAATGAATATCGAGCTTTTAAGTTTGGCTGATCAAAACAAGGAATCGCTGTTGAAGCTCGATCTGGGACAAATAATGTATAGAGAAACTCTTCATTTCGATTTAGAGACATATCTCCTGCTCTGAAAGAAATAAAAATAGAATTTTGACCTTTTGAAAAATATGAAGCATCAATTACGATATGTTGATTTTCGACTTTATATTGAACTGGCTTGTTTTTTATAGTGACAGAATGGATATAGTCAGCTCTCTGACGAAAATCTAAGACCACATCATTAGTTAAATCTGATAATTTAAAATCAATAAATTCTTCTACAGCAATAGGTTTGATTTTATCTTTGGGGATATCAAACTTAAGCTTATAACGGACATCTGAAATGATTGCTTTTCTATTTTGGGCTAAATTCCATGAGACTCCAGGTTTTATAATCGAATTTTCTGATTGACACCCCATTAACAAGAACAATATTATCAATAGACATTTCATTTTAGCCATCTGTCATTTTTAATAAGTAATCTTTTAAAATTTGAAATTTTTTAGTTTTTAAAGGGTCATAATCCTTAAGAGGCAAACTTTTTATAATCTTGGTCGCTTTTTTAATTCTAATAGATGTCGGTGGGTGTGTAGATAATATACTTGACATTCTATTTGATCCTTCTTTCTCTTCCAAAGCTAGTTTTTCAAAGAATATTCTTGAACCACTTGGATTAATTCCAGCATCATGCATTTGTTGAATTCCAAACTTATCAGCTTCAAGTTCAGCGGCTCTACCATAGTTAGTGATAATGCCTGTTTGAATTAGGCTAGCCATAAATTCCTCTCCAAAGCTTGGGCTAGACCCTAAAGCTAGTGCACCAGCAATTCCAATGATATTTTGCTTAGTCATATTTTCCATTCCATGTTCGCCAACTACATGACCAATTTCATGACCAATGACTGAAGCGAGTTCAGACTCAGTATCTGCAAACAGAATTAAGCCTAAATTGACATAACAAAACCCACCTGGAATAGCAAACGCATTAATTGCGGAATCATTAACAACTTTAAATGTATATCTTAAATTTTTCCTTTGAGAAACGCTTACTAATCGTTGACCAATATCATTTATATATTCATTAATAATGGGGTCATTTATAAGTTGCAATTGTTTTTCTATTTGAAAAGAGTATTGACGTCCAAGTGTTATCTCTTCATTGGTCGAATACATATTTATACTCGTTAACTGTGAGCAGCCAACAAAATAAAATACAATAATCAATAAAAATAAATTTTTAATCCAACGATTGAATGCTAACACAATATAATCCAGAAGTATTTTATTCTTTATCTCTTAATTCTTCAAAAAACTCTGCAAAGTCTGGTTCAAAATCTCCCCTACGTTCCTCCCAAATTTCTCGAACTATTTTTGTTCTATAAATACCCATGCCTATACGACTAAATGCATCTTTTGTTAATAATCCATTTTTATATTGGAGATAAATATTCTCAATACGCCTAAAGCCCATCATTTGATACATCCATAAACTTACATAGTCACTTTCGCTAATATCAGTTTTACTTATATCTTGTAATGCTTTGCCAATTAAACTAGCTATCCTTTCATTTTCAGCTCCTATCCTATACATTTCAGCAACTTGTGAAGAAACTGCCTGTTGAGTTGCCCCACGAACCGCAGTAGTGTTTTGTTTTATTTCTAAACCAACAAATACGAGAGAGCCAACAACACTTACTATACCTATTATTTCTACAAATTTTCTATTTTTCATTAATTAAACCCTTAAAAAAATATCATGTTCATGTGATTTTTCTTTCTTATTAATGTGTAACAGAGCATGTTTTTCGCCATTTTTTATAAAAATTTGAAAATTTCCACCAACCCCAAAAATTATCTTCTTGCATTGCTTTAAAAATCTTTTTTTGATATTCAAGGGATTGTTCTGGAGACATACGATATGTTCTTCTAGGTTTCCCATAAAGACCTTTTAAAACGAGCCACTGACCTTTTACATATATTAGTGTATGCTTTGAGGCCTCTTGACCTTTGGGATTAATAAGATAAACATGTGTTAAATCTTCAACCCCAGCAAGCTTTCTTCTCCAATTAACTGATAATACGGGGTTATCTAAAGTAACCTTTGTTAATGGCGTAAAAAGCACATCTAAAATTCTCCATGATTCTTGAGGGTCAATTATTCCATCTTTTGCATGCTCCACCATATTTAAAATATTTTGTTTTTTTAAAGGAACAATAAAATCTACATCCTCATCATTAACTCCATTTATAAACTCAAAACTATCCCCCCGATGGTAGACAGTAAAGCTTTCTTCACTTTCCTCAATAACTATACCGAGACTATTAAAAACCCCATCAAAATAATTAACTAAATCTGGAGATTGGAAAATATTTTTCCATGTATTCAAAGAGGTGGGTTCCTGTCCAAAAACAAAACCAATTAGAAATAGAATTAATCGGAGGC
>Ga0105349_10000526_pt1 | contig 15172 bp, 17 predicted proteins | sample EN1Hudseemescosm_FD_83661 | JGI IMG/M metagenome (GOLD analysis project Ga0105349, IMG submission 83661) | Methane-oxidizing microbial communities from mesocosms in the Hudson Canyon - EN1B Hudson Canyon | ecosystem: Environmental > Aquatic > Marine > Cold seeps | place: Hudson Canyon...
AGTTGGGGATTTTGTTCACACTTTGGGTGATGCGCATATTTATACCAATCATTTTGAGCAAACAGAATTGCAATTGAGTAGAGATTGCAAAAAATTGCCGACTATGAAAATTAATCCAGAAGTGAAAAGTATTTTTGATTTTACCATTGATGATTTTGAACTAATTGATTACGAATACCACCCACATATTAAAGGAAAAGTAGCAATATAATGGCAAACATCATTGTTTTAGGAGCAGGATTAGTTGGTGGTGTTATGGCTAAAGATTTATCGAAGCAACATAATATAACCTCAGTAGATATTTCACAAAAAAACTTAGATAAACTTACTGGCATAAAAACTATTTGTGCCGATATTTCGGATACAACTACTTTACAGGATTTGATAAAAGATTTTGATTTAGTAGTTGGTGCAGTTCCTGGTTTTATGGGATACCAGATGATGAAAGATGTTATTGAAGCTAGTAAAAATATAGTAGATATTTCTTTTTATCCAGAAGATCCTTTTGGGTTAGATGAGTTAGCAAAAGAAAAAGGAGTGGTTGCTGTAATGGATTGCGGTGTAGCTCCTGGAATGGGAAATATCATTTTTGGACATCATGATAAATCAATGAAAATTACAGATTACGAATGTTTAGTTGGAGGACTTCCTGAAAAAAGAGAATGGCCTTATGAATATCAAGCGGTCTTTTCCCCAATTGATGTGATTGAGGAATATGTGCGTCCGGCTCGTTTTGTAAAAAACTCAAAAATGATTACAAAAGAGGCATTGTCGGATACTGAGATTATAGATTTTGAAGAAATAGGTCCTTTGGAAAGTTGGAATTCAGATGGACTTAGAAGTTTAATAGATACTATGGATCATGTTCCGAATATGATAGAAAAAACTTTGCGTTATCCGGGTTGTGTAGAGTATTTGAAAGTTCTGAGAGAAAGTGGTTTTTTCTCTTATGATGAGATTGAGATAAACGGACAAAAAATTAGGCCAATTGATGTTACTTCAAAATTACTTTTCCAAAAATGGGAAATGAAAGAAGGGGATAAGGATTTTACTATTATGAGAATCATAATAAAAGGTATTGAAGATAATGAGGAGGTAAGTTATCAATATAATTTATTAGATAGATTTCAAGATGGAACTATTTCCATGGCTAGAACAACAGGTTTTACCTGTACAGCAGTTGCAAATTTAGTGATGAATGGAGATTATAAAAGAATTGGCATTTCTCCACCCGAATATTTGGGAGAACATTATAAATTTGTGCGAGATTATTTGGCAGATAGAGGTGTGCATTATAAAGTAAAGAAAAGTTAAATGAAAGTATCCTTAATAGTTGCAGTATCCGAAAATGGAGTGATTGGAAAAGACAATGACCTTATTTGGCATTTACCAAAGGATATGAAATTCTTTAAAGAAACTACTTTAGAGCATCATGTGATAATGGGAAGAAAGAATTTTGAATCCATTCCTCATAAATACCGCCCATTACCAAACAGAACTAATGTGGTTATTACAAGGCAATCGGATTACAAAGCAGAAGGTTGTGTAGTTGTAAATTCTGTAGAGGAATCTCTAGAAATTGCTAAACAAAATGGAGAAACAGAACCATTTATAATAGGAGGAGGGCAAATTTATAAAATTGCATTAGAACAAAATTTAGTAGATAGAATTTACCTGACCAGAATTCATCATTCTTTTGATGGAGATACTTTTTTTCCGGAATTATCTGAAGATTGGAAAGAAGTAAAAAGAGAAGATTGTTTTGCTGATGAAAAGAATAAATACGATTATTCTTTTATTATTTTAGAAAAATAAAAAAATACCTAAATAATTTTTGACAATTAAAATAGAGGATTTTGCAACATTTATTTCAGATTTACTTAGAAAGGTAAATCGTCTTCTTCTGTTTGGTTGTTTTCAAAAACAGGAATTTCAGAATCATCCACTGTTTCGGTTGCAGTACTTCCCCCAACTTTATCAATTTTCCAAGCATCAGCTGAGGTAAACCATTTCCCATTCCACTCTCTTGAGGACAAGTTGAAAGCAACTTCTACTTCATCTCCATCATTTACATTTGCAATAAGCTGAATTTTATCTTCTCCAAATAATTTAAAGCAAATATCTGGGTTGTATTGCGCTCCAGTATTTATTACAAATGATTGTGATTGCCATTCTTTTCCTGCCTTGCTAGTTCCTTTCTCTACTTCTAGTTTTTGTTTTAGTGTTCCTTTTACTGATAAGCTCATTCTTCTATTATTTTTTAGGATGTTTATATTGATGCAAATATAATTGAATTTTTTATTTCAACTAATAAAAAATAATATCTTTGCGAACCGATTTTTTGCGGATGTGGCGGAATTGGTAGACGCGCTAGACTTAGGATCTAGTGCCGCAAGGCGTGTGGGTTCGAGTCCCTTCATCCGCACAAAAAGCCCACTGAAAAGTGGGCTTTTTTAAATTTCAGAATATTTACCTCTTAATAAAAATCCCTTTTCGCTTTATAATCAGTTAAATATTGTATTTTTGCCGACCATTTTAAGAATAATTTAATTATGAAAATTACACAAGAAAATACGAACAGCTTAGAAGCGGTTTTAAAAGTAGTAGTAACTCCAGAAGATTACCAAGAAAAAGTAGATAAGGTATTAAAAGATTACAGAAAAAATGCCGAGATTCCTGGTTTCAGAAAAGGGAAAGTTCCTGCAGGAATAATTAAAAAACAATATGCTACTCCTGTTTTAGTGGATGAAGTGAATAAATTACTTCAAAATGAATTATACAAATATATTTCTGATGAAAAAGTAAAAGTATTGGGTTCTCCAATGCCAAAAGAAGGACAAGATGTAGATTGGGAAAATGACACTACCTTTAATTTCGAATTCGAAATTGGGATAGCTCCTGAGTTAGATGTAAAAATTACATCAAAAGATAAATTAAATTATTTTAAGATAGAAGCAGATGCAAAATTGGTAGATACTTATGCTAACGATATTGCAAAAAGATTTGGTAAAATGAGTAGTCCAGAAGTTTCAAAAGCAGGAGATTTAGTATTTTGTGAAATTGCACAATTAGATGTTGATGGAAACTTAATGGAAAATGGGGTTAAAAATGAAGCGACTGTTTCAATGGATTTTATTTCAGATAAAAAGATAAAAGAACAATTTATTGGAGTGAGGAAAGATGATTCTTTCTCTGTAAATGTAATAAAAGCTTTTACAAATCATGCTGATTTAAGCGCTATGTTAGGTATCACTCATGATGAGTTGCACGATTTAACTTCAGAAGAATTTCAGTTTAAAGTAAAAAATATTAGCAATTTAGAACCTGCTGAATTGAATGTGGAGCTTTTTGAGAAGGTGTATGGAAAAGATACAATAAAAACGGAAGAGGAATTTAAAGCTAAGATAAAAGAAGAAGCGGAAAAATCGTATGTAGCCGAAAGCGATAGAATGCTAAAGAATGATGTTGTAACTTACTTAATTGATAAAACTAAGTTTGATATGCCAGATGAGTTTCTTAAAAAATGGTTGGTTCATACTTCTGAGCAAGAAGTTACTTTAGAGAAAATTGAAACGGAATACGACATGTATTCAAAATCGTTGAGATGGCAACTAATTGAAAATAATGTTATAGAAAGTTATGATGTAAAAGTGGAAGCAGAAGAAGTTGAAAACCATGCTAAATCTTTAATTGCAATGCAAATGCAACAATACGGTCAGCCGGTTCCAGAGGAAGATAAAATGAATGAAATTGTTGCTTCTATCTTAGTAAAAGAGGATGAAAAAAAGAAAGTTTACGATCAACTTTACGATATGAAAACTCTAAAACTTTACAAAGAAAACTTCAAATTGAAAGAAAAAGCTATTTCTTATGATGATTTTGTTAAATTAGCATCAGAAAAATAAAAATTATGGATTATTCAAAAGAGTTTAGAAAATACGCAACACAACACAGAGGAATAAGTTCTCTTCATCTAGATGAGTTTACTTCAATTCACGGAAATTATATTTCACCTACAATTATTGAGGAAAGACAGATGAACATTGCTACAATGGATGTTTTTTCCAGATTAATGATGGACAGAATCATATTTTTAGGTGTTCCTATTAACGATTATGTTGCTAATATTATCCAAGCTCAACTTTTATTTTTAGAGTCGGCGGATGCGGAAAGGGAAATAAGAATTTATTTGAATACTCCGGGAGGAAGTGTATATGCAGGTTTAGGGATTTATGATACTATGCAATATATTAATCCAGATGTTTCTACAATTTGTACGGGAATGGCCGCTTCTATGGGAGCTGTTTTGTTAACTGCCGGTACTAAAGGAAAAAGAACGGCATTGAAGCATTCTAGAGTGATGATTCACCAACCTTTAGGAGGCACTAGCGGTCAAGCTTCTGATATTGAAATTACTGCCAGAGAAATTCAGAAACTTAAAAAAGAATTGTACGAAATAATTGCAAATCATTCTGATACAGACTACAAAAAAGTGTGGAAAGATGGGGACAGAGATTACTGGATGACTGCTCAGGAAGCGCTTGATTATGGTATGATTGATGAAATTCTTGTGAAAAATAAGTAGTGGAAAATAAGGAAATAGTAAAGTGTTCGTTCTGTGGAAGAAACAAGCAGGATACGGATGTATTAATTGCAGGAATTACAGCTCATATTTGTGACAGTTGTATTGAACAAGCTTATAACATTTTGGAGGCGGATTCTAAAGATGTTGTATCACTAGAAGAAGGAGAGGCACTTCTAAAACCTCAAGAAATAAAAGCTCATTTGGATGAATATGTTATTGGGCAAGAACAAGCGAAAAAAGTACTTTCAGTAGCAGTTTACAATCATTACAAAAGAATTTTACAAACAGACACAACTTCTGAAGAGGTTGAAATAGAAAAGTCCAATATTATTTTGGTAGGAGAAACAGGAACCGGTAAAACACTTCTTGCAAAATCAATTGCCAAATTATTAAAAGTTCCGTTTTGTATTGCGGATGCAACAGTTTTAACAGAAGCGGGTTATGTGGGTGAGGATGTAGAAAGTATTTTAACTCGTTTACTTCAGGCTGCTGATTATAATGTTGATCAAGCAGAAAGAGGGATTGTATTTATTGATGAGGTTGATAAAATTGCAAGAAAAAGCGATAATCCTTCAATAACAAGAGATGTGAGTGGTGAAGGAGTTCAGCAGGCAATGTTAAAATTACTAGAAGGAACAGTTGTTAATGTTCCTCCACAAGGAGGGAGAAAACATCCAGATCAGAAAATGATTCCAGTCGATACCCAAAATATTTTGTTTATTAGTGGAGGAGCTTTTGATGGAGTAGAAAAACATATTTCAAAAAGATTAAATACACAATCAATTGGTTATTCTTCTCAGAAAAAAGACAAGATTGACAAAGACAATATGCTACAATATATTCTCCCTCAGGATTTGAAAAGCTTTGGTTTGATACCTGAATTAATTGGTAGAATGCCAGTTTTATCTTTTCTGAACCCTTTAGATAAGGATGCATTAAAACAGATATTGACTGATCCAAAAAATGCAATCATTAAACAATACACAAAATTATTTAAAATGGATGGTGTAGATTTTTCGATTGACAAAAAAGCAATTGAGTTTATTGTAGAAAAATCAATTGCATACAAATTAGGAGCAAGAGGTTTACGCTCAATTTGTGAAGCTATAATGTTAGATGCAATGTTTGAATTTCCTTCTGATAGTTCTCAAAAATCATTAAAAGTAACATTGGAATACGCTAAAAATAAAGTAGAGAAATCTTCCTTAGTAAAATTAAAAGTAGCTTAGTTAGTTACAATTAAGTAATCGGCACCATTTAATGTGATGGTAAAATTACAATCGCAAATACTATCTCCATAATTTATAAATCTTGTACTAAATCCTGTCGGAATAAGTTCTGCTTTCCCACTGGTTACAACACATGGCTTGGTAGTACTAACTAAACAACCTAAATCCACATACAAATCTTTTGTAATGTTTAAAGTGAAATCTTGTCCGCTTGTGCTATTTCCAGATGCAGAACCACTAACAATATACTTGTCGTCAAAAGGATTAGCAAAGGTATTGTAACCACTTATCCATTCTCTTGTTCTGTTTGAACTCCAGTTTATTGTCCCATTTCCTGTAATGCTTGCATTTTCTACTTCAATACTAAAAGTTACATTTCCATTCTGATTTCTCCCATTATTTGTTGCCACTCTTTTTCCTTGTATCCATTTATTATTTACATAATAATGGTCGAATGTTGTGGTGATGACAGAAAGAGAATCTCGGTATTTTCCAGTATACATAATAATCACTTTACCTCTTCTTAATTTTCCATAACTCAAACAATCTGCTGGGTTTCCATCTCCAAAATCAACAATAATAGTATCCTGATTTGATGTATCGGCATTCATTAAAGTGTAAGAATAACAGTTTTTAGATGTTCCATTATCAATAAAAGCGTCTTCAACTACTCTTCCCACATCATTAAAAATATTTTCTGCAGTTATATAATCCTGAGAAGTAATGGTTCCAGTTTCAATTATTTCCTTTTCCTTACAGGAAGAGAAAATACTGATTATAATGATAATTAGTATAGAGATATTCTTTGTCATTTTCAATTGTTTTACGCAAATGTAAGAAAACCTTACAAAACAATTGATTATTCCCTATTTTTGTGGACCGATTATAAAAATAGATGAAAGAGAAAATAGCGATAATAGGATTAGGTTATGTTGGATTGCCTTTGTCAGTAGAGTTTGCAAAAAAATATGATGTAACAGGATTTGACATCCATAAGGAAAGGGTTGATAATTTAAATATTTTCAAAGATTTAAATCATGAATTTTCTGATAGTGAATTAGAAATTGCCCTTAAAAATATCAATTTTATTTTTACTTCTGAAATTTCTCAATTGTCAAATTGTAATATTTTTATTATTACTGTTCCTACTCCTATTGATGAAAATAAAAAACCAGATTTACATCCTCTTTTATCTGCATCTCAAATGATAGGAAAATTATTGAAGAAAGATGATATTGTAATTTACGAATCAACTGTGTACCCTGGATGTACTGAAGAAGATTGTGTCCCGGTTTTGGAAAAAGAAAGCGGATTAATTTACAATCAGGATTTTTATTGTGGATATTCTCCTGAGAGAATAAATCCTGGAGATAAAGTGAGAAAATTAAAGGATATTGTAAAAGTAACTTCTGGGTCCAATGCTGATATTGCTAAAAAAGTGGATGATTTATACCTTTCAATAATAACCGCAGGAACTCATTTGGCTCCTTCAATTAAAGTTGCAGAAGCATCCAAAGCAATTGAAAACGCACAAAGAGACATCAATATTTCTTTTGTAAACGAACTTGTTTTAATGTTCGATAAAATGGATATTGATACTTCTGATGTATTGGAAGCGGCTAATACAAAATGGAATTTTTTACCTTTTAAACCAGGTTTAGTTGGAGGTCATTGCATTGGTGTTGACCCTTATTATTTGGCTTATAAATCAGAAAAAATGGGATACCATCCTTCTGTTATTCTTTCCGGAAGAAATGTAAATGACCAAATGGGAAAATTTGTTGCTTCAAAATTGGTCAAATTAATGATTAAGGAAAATATAGATGTTAAAAAATCAAAGGTTCTGATTTTAGGAATAACATTTAAGGAAAATTGTTCTGATATCAGAAATACAAAAGTGATAGATGTTTATTTGGAGCTAAAAGAATTTGGTGTGGAAGTTGAAATTTATGATCCAAATGCAGATAAAATGGAAGTGAAAACTGAATATGGAATTGATTTAATTAACGAGATAGGAACTGATTATTCATCCGTTTTAATTGCTACTAGCCATGATGAATTTAGAAATATTGAGAGTTCATTTTCTTCTAACACAATCTTTTATTCTCTTAATAAAAGGTAATTATATTATATCAATAATTTTTTCGGTAGCTCCAATTTTCTTCTGAAAATAGTTCTTGCAAATTTCAGATAAATCTCCATTTTCAAAATGATTTATTGCATTTATCAGTTCATCAGATGTGTTGATAGTTTTGGCAATTCCCAAATTTATCAACTCTTTTGCTTCCGGAAAATTATGATAATTTGGCCCGAAAATAATAGGAATATTATAAACTGAAGCTTCTAAAGTATTGTGTATCCCTTTACCGAATCCTCCTCCAATATATGAGAAATTAGCATAGCGATAGATTTTAGAAAGGATTCCGATACAGTCAATAATTAAGATTTTCTTATTTTTTATGTTTTCCAAAGTTGATGAGGATAGTAAAATTGTATTTTCATTTTTTAGTAAAGATTTACAATTTTCTATTTCGTGAGGAGCGATAATAAAGTTGTAGTTTGTTTTTGCATCTGACAACTCAAAAATTAATTGTTCATCTTTTCCCCAAGTGGAACCCGCAATAATTGTTTTTTTATTTTTTGTGAATTCCTCTATTATCGTATTTGAAAAAATTTCTTGTGAATTTCGTTTTACAGTGTCAAAGCGGCTGTCTCCACTTATTGACACTTTATGGATTCCGATTTTGTTCAATAATGTTTCAGATTCAGTATTCTGAACAAAAAAGTGAGTAATACTTTTTAGTTTGTTACTGAACCATTTCCCGTAAAACTTAAAAAAATATTGGTTCTTTCTGAAAGAAGAAGAGATGAAAAAAGTAGGGATATTTTTCTTTTTTAATTCAATAATATAATTGAACCAAAATTCCGATTTCACAAAAATCATTTTTATTGGTTGTACACTTTCAATAAACTTTTTTGCATTTTTTCTTGTGTCAAAAGGCAAATAAAATACCCAGTCAGCAATACCAAAATGTCGAACTATTTCAAATCCTGAAGGAGAAAAAAATGTAATTAATATTTTATGATAAGGATTTTTGACTTTGTATTCTAAAATCACATTTCTTGCTTGTTCAAATTCTCCTAAAGAGGAGCAATGAAAGCAAACAATGTTTTTATTGTTCCCAATTTCAGATTTTATATTGAATAAAATATTTTTTTGTCCTTTGTGAATTTTTCTAATTTTCGGAATAAAAAATGACAATATGAATACTGAAAAAGAAAATAAATGAATGGATATGTTGTACAGAGTTCTCATTTAGTAGTAATGAAATTTCTCCTCATTGTTACGGTTTATAGGAATGATAACGCCAAAATTAAACCCTATTATTTGTTCTAATTTAAAATCGGTATTGTTCAATTCCATTTCTCCAAAATTATACGGTCGGTTATTTTTTGTAAAAGCATTGATAAACTCACTTCCTAAGTATAATTTAATATTGGTATTTTTGTCAAAATACATGTATTTAATACATAATTTAGTGCTAATTCCATTTGTAAAATTATCGTATCCTTTTATATAATCTTCTGAAATTTGTGGTAAATCAGTTCTGTTGGATTCAATTCGTATTTTATGTTGCAAATATCCTATTCCTCCATATAAGTAAATTCTGCTGGGAATATTTTTTGAGACTTGTAAATCTTTCCCAAAAAGTAAGTGTGAATTGAACCCTCTTTCATACAATAAAACTTCATCCAACTCTCCACTTGCATTTATTAGTAAACCATCTTCTGTTGCTATTAATTTAAATAAACTATCATTTTTTACTTGGTTCCCAAATTGGAAATTTACATCTATTCCGTACAAAAAAGTACTTTTGTTTTTAAGATAAGTCATCCCAATTGACGAATTATTACCAAAACTTTCCGATAATGTTCCGATAGGCAATTGGTAGGAGTAATCAAATGTTATTAATTGATGGCTTATCAAAGAGATTATTTTCCCCTGAGAAAAAGAAAAAAACGAACAAAATAATAAGAGGATAAAAACAGATATTTTCATAAAAATAAACTTTTGGCTAATTTACATTTTCTTTAAGTTTAACTAACGAATTAATTAACTGATAATTATTTATATTTGCATGAAAATAAAAAACAAAATGAAAAAAACAATTTTAATAACTGGTGGAGCTGGTTTTATTGGTTCTCATGTTGTAAGGCTATTTGTAAATAAATATTCTGATTATAAAATAGTAAACCTAGATAAACTTACTTATGCTGGAAATTTAGAGAACCTTTCGGATGTAGAAAATGCGGAGAATTATATCTTTGAAAAAGGAGATATTGTAGAGAAAGATTTTATAGAACAGATATTTGAAAAATATAATTTTGATGGGGTTATACATTTAGCAGCAGAATCTCATGTGGATAGATCAATTACCAATCCAATGGAATTTATAATGACCAATGTTGTGGGAACAGTAAACCTGTTGAATGCTGCAAAAAACCTATGGAAAGGAAATGAAGATGGAAAATTGTTTTACCATGTGTCCACAGATGAAGTGTATGGAAGTTTAGGTAATGCCGGTTTATTTTTAGAAACTACTTCTTATGATCCTCAATCTCCTTATTCTTCATCAAAAGCAAGTTCCGATCATTTTGTAAGAGCGTATGGAAATACTTATGGAATGCCGTATGTTATTTCTAATTGTTCTAATAATTATGGACCAAATCAATTCCCAGAAAAACTACTTCCACTTTTTATAAATAATATAAAACACTCCAAATCTTTACCGGTTTATGGAGATGGTCTCTTTACTAGAGATTGGTTGTATGTTGTGGATCATGCAAGGGCGATTGATGTTATTTATCATGAAGGAAGAAATGCTGAAACCTATAATATTGGAGGATTTAACGAATGGACTAACATTGATTTGATTAAGGTAATGTGTAAACAAATGGATGAGTTTTTGGGCAATCCGGATGGAACCGCAGAAGGATTAATCACTTATGTAACCGATAGACCTGGTCATGATAAAAGATATGCTATTGATGCTACAAAATTGAAAAATGAATTAGGTTGGGAACCATCTTTACAGTTTGAGGAAGGTTTGAAAAAAACAATAAAATGGTATCTGGAGAATGAAGAGTGGATGGAAAATATCACTTCTGGAGAATACCAAAAATATTACTTAGAACAATACGGATAATAATGCAAAAATGGTTTTCAAAATTTGGAAAAAAAGAGCTAGAACCAATTGATTTTTCAGTTCTGAAAACCGACATGCATTCTCATTTAATTCCAGCAATTGATGACGGAGCTCAAACCATGGAAGAGTCCTTAGAATTGATTGCTGCTTTGCAGAATTTAGGTTTCTCAAAACTCATTACAACTCCTCATATTATGAGTGATTTTTATAAAAATACTCCGGAAAGTATAAATGGAGGAAGGGAAAAAATACAACAAAAATTACAGGAACTTAATAATGATATTTTATTTGAATCCGCTTCAGAATACTATGTTGATTTCGAGTTTCAGAATGATATTGGTAAAAAAGAGTTCTTAGTTTTCGGGGCGAAATATATTCTGATTGAGTTTCCATTTATGGAAGCTCCAAAAAATATTGAAGATATCATTTTTCAATTACAGCTTCAAGGTTATAATGTGGTGCTCGCTCACCCAGAAAGATATTTGTATTATACTCTGAAAGATTATGAGAAATTTACACAAAAAGGAGTTTTCTTGCAACTGAATTTACTTTCTCTTGTAGGTTACTACTCTCCAGAAGTGAAAAAACAAGCAGAAAAATTAGTGAGTGCAGATTTAATCTCTTTTGTGGGAACAGATTGTCATAATATGCGTCATGCAGAAGTGTTAAAACAATGTTTTACAAATCCACTTTGGCACAAATTATCTCAATCTGAAAAACTATTGAATAAAACTTTATAAACTAGCACTTTCTGTAGGGATTTGTCTGTCTACTTTTTTGAACAAACCTTGCAATACTTTTCCGGGACCAACTTCTGTTACGGATGTCAATCCATCTTCAATCATTTGTTGCATAGTTTGAGTCCAAAGTACAGAGGAGGTAAGTTGTTTTATTAAATTTCCCTTTATTTCTTCAGGATTTGTAATGGCAGATGCCATTACATTTTGGTAGATAGGACAAGCTCCATTTGAGAAATTTGTTTCGTCAATTGCTTGTTCTAATTCTGCTCTTGCTGCCTCCATAAGTGGGGAGTGAAACGCTCCTCCAACAGGAAGTTTAATTGCTCTTCTGGCTCCTGCTTCCGTTAATTTCTCACAGGCAATTTCTATTCCTTTATCGCTTCCAGAAATCACTAATTGACCAGGAGAGTTGTAGTTTGCAGGAACGACTACTTCTTCAATTTCATTGCAAATTTTCTCCACCACTTCATTTTCTAATCCTAAAACAGCAGCCATTGTAGATGGGTTTTGTTCACATGCTTTTTGCATGGCCATTGCTCTTTTAGACACCAATTTCAATCCATCTTCAAAAGATAAATATCCTGCAGAAACCAAAGCGGAAAACTCTCCTAACGAATGTCCTGCAACCATTTCTGCTTGAAAAGAATTTTTTAATACTTTTGCTAAAATTACGGAATGTAAAAAGATAGCGGGTTGTGTTACTTTTGTTTGTTTCAGTGCTTCTGTATCCTCTCCAAACATAATATCGGTAATGGAGAACCCTAAAATTTCGTTTGCAGTATCAAACATCTGTTTTGCTTCTGCTGATGCTTCATAAAGGTCTTTTCCCATTCCAGGAAATTGAGCTCCTTGCCCAGGAAATACATATGCTCTCATTGTTTTATTTTATTAAATTCATGAATTCTGCTCTTGTTTTTTCATCCGACATAAAGATGCCAGAAAAAGCAGATGTTGTTGTAGAAGAATGTTGTTTTTGTACTCCTCTCATTTGCATGCAAAGGTGTTGTGCTTCAATTACAATCGCTACTCCTTTTGGATTTAGTGTGTCTTGCAAACAATCTTTTATTTGGTCCGTCAATCGTTCTTGTACTTGTAATCTTCTGGCAAATACATCTACAATTCTTGGTATTTTACTCAATCCTACAATGTGCCCGTTTGGGATGTAAGCAATATGTGCTTTTCCGAAAAAGGGTAACATATGGTGTTCGCACAAAGAGTATAATTCAATGTCTTTTACCAATACCATTTGACTGTAATCTTCTGAAAACATGGCAGATTTTAAGATTTCAGAAGGATTTTCTTGGTACCCATTGGTTAAAAAATCCATGGATTTTGCAACTCTCTCAGGAGTTTTTAAAAGTCCTTCTCTTTCAGGATTTTCTCCTATTTCTGATAAAACCGATTTTATATTTTCGGCTATTTTTTTATTATAAGTATCACTCATATTTATTGTAAATAAGTTGCAAATATACCAAAAGAAAAGGTAGTATATTTGCCAAATGAAGATACTATTAGTTGCTGCTACAAATCAAGAAATAAAAAAAGATTTATTTAGCAGTAAGGATATTTTAATTACAGGAGTTGGAATGCTGAATACTACTTTAAATTTAACCGCTAAGTTAAACTCTACTAACTATGATTTGGTAATTAATATGGGAGTAGCAGGTTCTTTTAATTCAGATATAAAAATTGGAAATGTTGTAGAAGTTGTAGAAGATATTTTTTCAGAAATTGGTTTTGAGGATGGGGGTAGTTTCTCGGAATTTACGGATTTTGATATACAGAATGGATTTAAATCAGAAGGAAGAACGAACTTAAAAAAAGTAAAAGGAATTACGGTAAATACTGTTCATGGAAATGAAGATTCGATACATAAAATTATATCTAGATTAAATCCGGATATTGAAAGCATGGAAGGTGCGGCATGTTTTATGGTTTGCAATAATTTTGGTATTCCTTGCATTCAAATAAGATCTATATCCAATAAAGTAGAAAAACGAAATACTGAAAATTGGAATTTACCTTTGGCAATAGAAAATCTAAATTCTGAAGTAGAACAAATAATTTCTGAACTATGAAATTAACTTTAGGATTTTCTCCTTGTCCGAATGACACTTTTATTTTTGATGCAATGGTACACCATAAAATAGATACAGAAGGACTTGAATTTGAAGTAGTTTTTGCAGATGTAGAGCGTCTTAATAAATGGGCTTTTGAAGGAAAGTTAGATGTTACAAAACTAAGTTATAATGCATTTACAAATTGTGTGGATGATTATGTTTTATTAGATAGCGGCTCGGCTTTAGGGAATAATTGTGGTCCATTGCTGATTAAAAAACAAAATACAATTTTAACTAAGGAAAGTAAAATTGCCATTCCAGGGAAATATACTACAGCAAATATGTTGTTGGAAATTGCATTTCCAGAATATAAAAATAAAATAGAAACACTTTTTTCGGATATTGAAAGTGATGTGTTAGATGGTACAGTAGATGCGGGGCTTATCATACATGAAAATAGATTTACATATCAAGATAAAGGATTGGAAAAGGTAAAAGATTTAGGAGAGTTTTGGGAAGAGAAAACTGAATTGCCCATTCCTTTGGGAGGTATTGTAGTAAAAAGAAAATTATCTTCTGAACTTCAAAAAAAGATAGAAAGAGTTTTGAGAAAATCGGTGGAATATGCTTTTGAAAATAGAGATTCCTCTGCAGAATATGTGAAATTATGCTCACAAGAAATGACAAAAGAAGTTGTAGATGCACACATCAATTTGTATGTAAATGAGTTTTCTGTTTCACTTGGATCTCAAGGAAGAGAAGCAATTGTTAAAGTATTTGATTATTGTAATATAAGTTCAACTAATATATTTGTAAAATGAAAATTACCCAATTAATTTTTTTATTGTGTTTTATTTTATCAATTTCATCATGCGTAGAAGCGGAACGAAAGAAGATTACAAAAAGTACAGGCCAATTGGTGTTTGAGAAATACAATTGTAAATCCTGTCATACAATTGGTAGAGGGAAATTAATTGGGCCAGATTTAAAAGGAGTGACAAATAAAAGAGAAAAAGTGTGGTTGGAAAAATGGATTAGAAACCCTCAAGAGTTAATTGAAAGTGGAGATACCATAGCAATTAATATTTACAATGAATATAATCAATCTCCCATGCTTCCTAATGATTTATCAGAAATTGAAATGGAAGAGTTGATACTATACCTTTCGGAGAAAAAATAAATTATTCTATGATGATTCTTTTCTCCACTATTCCATCATTATAAATATAAAATAGTGTTGTGTTTTTTCTAGGAAAAGTTTCTCTTCCTAAAGCATCTACTATTTTAAGGAGTTCTTTTTTATTGTTATTATAGTTTACAATTTGAGTTGGATGCATCAGTCCAGTAGCAA
>Ga0105349_10000527_pt1 | contig 15131 bp, 15 predicted proteins | sample EN1Hudseemescosm_FD_83661 | JGI IMG/M metagenome (GOLD analysis project Ga0105349, IMG submission 83661) | Methane-oxidizing microbial communities from mesocosms in the Hudson Canyon - EN1B Hudson Canyon | ecosystem: Environmental > Aquatic > Marine > Cold seeps | place: Hudson Canyon...
AAACGAACAGAAGAAGAACGAGATATATTAAAAAAGGCCGCCACATATTTTGCCAGAGAGTCCAAGTGAAATGTGCATTTATAAAGGCTCACCAAAGTCAGCATGCTATTCGTTTATTGTGCTAAGCAGCTCATGTACATCGTAGCGGTTATTATGCGTGGCTTCAGCAACCTCAATCTTTAAGAGCAAAAGAAGATAAGCGACTACTAGTACTTATTAAACGATCATGGATAACAACTGGCTGTGTTTTTGGCTATCGAAAGGTACATCATGATTTACGGGAATTAGGCGAGTCGCATAGTAAAAGTCGTGTTGAACAATTAAATGAAGCACTATAAAAGGCTCAGGTTGGCTATAAGAAGCGGCGTTATATGACATAGTGGGGAGCCTGCCACCGTAGCGCCTAATATTTTAAAGCGCCACTTTGATGTTGAACAACCTAACCAATCATGAGTAACTGATATTACTTACATTCGGACGTATGAAGGCTGGCTCTACCTTGCTGTAGTATTAGATTTATTTTTACGACAAGTTATTGGCTGTCAATGCAGCCACGTATGGAATTTGACTTAGTTATGAGGGCATTAATAATGGCGATGTGGAAACGAAAACCAGATAATGAGGTAATTGTTCATTCAGATCAAGGCAGTCAATATAATAGCTCTGAGTGGCAATACTTTTTGGAGGCCAACAACTCAAAAAGCAGTATGAGTAGTCGAGTACATTGTCATGATAACGCAGTTGCAGAGAGTTTCTTTCAATTATTAAAACGCGAACGAATCAAGCGAAAGATATATGCAACTAGAGACCTAGCACGGCAAGATATGTTTGATTATATTGAGATATTTTACAATCCAGTTCGCAAACATGGCAGCAATGATATGCTGTCACCAATTGAATATGAAAAAATATATTTTATGTAGCCTGGATTGATCTAGAAAATACAGAGCGATTCAAATATCACTTGTCAATGAACATCGTTTTTTAAAAGGTAATATTGCTCTAATAAAAAAAGACACGAATCTAATTAAAAAATAAGCTATAAAGATCTGCCTCAAAAATGATAGGAAATTATCTAGACCATTCCTGAATGTATATATTGCAATAAGCCCACCAAGAAGAGCAAATAGAATAGCAATTGGCCTTGCCCTAGCTAGAAAAACTCTATCACAAGCATATAAAGAAAATACAAAAATTAAAGCAAAAAACACTACACCAATAAACCCAAAAACACTATAGGCATGAGCCCAATAATTACCAGCAACACCATAACTCATACTAATAGGAAAACTCGATATTAGTTGCTGACTATAAACATTTGTGCTCTGCCCAAATGCAGATGGATAAATTAGAAAATTAGAAAATATACTTTCCAAAAAATCAATGACAGGTATTTGAAACGAAGTGTCAACAACATACTGCACATGATTAAAGATAATCATTGGCTCAAAGGACTTTGATAAAAAATCATTTAAATTAGCAATTTTATTTTGAATCAAGTCTATCCTCGATTCAGCAACTCCAATATAGATCGCCTTCCCAAAAATAATAACAAATAATAATCCAAAAAAAACTGTAAAAAATTTAAAATTGAACAACTTATAAAAAGATACATAAGTAGACTGATAGAGTCGCTGAGCAAACAACACAAGCATAGATACTAAAGTTATACCTAATAAAGTACGGTCGCCAGAAAAAAACCAATATAACAAAATAACAAACAGATAAATAAATGCAATAAGACTCCTATAAGCGAAAGCAGCTATTAAGGTCAATGCAACAACCCACCGCCCAATAAGATAAATAACACCTACAGAATCAGTCATATCGCCAGAATAAAACACTATAAAAGTGGCAAAACAAGTAGATAAAAACACACCGGACCAGAGAAACTCTATTGATGAAAAACGTCGCCCTTTATTGAAGTGATAATTCTTATATCTTGAAACATCAGGGATACTGACAACACACAAGAAAAAGGTAAACCATGCAATTAGATAAACCAACATTGCTTTAAAACTGGGTTCGTAAATATAAAAATCACTATTAAGGTACCAGAAGTATCTTGCTTTGTTAATAAAAGCAGGGATACTATAAATGAAGAAGCCAACAAAACCAGCACCCATAAATGATGCAATGCCAAAGCGCCTAGACAAAACAATTAAAGATATAATAGCTATAAATAAAATGATAATATTCATTTCAACTCTCTAATCACATTACTAACGTTCTCTTTCAAATTTCTCGACTCTGTCTATTATTTATTAATCAAACGCTCACATAAGACATGGTCCATGTATAGACAACCAATTCCTTACCATACATCTTATATCGCTTAATAATGAGCCATAAAGAAAGATAAATTTATCTTTCTTTAAATTCACCAAAAATACCCTAATGTTCCCTTTTTTTTAGCCTATAAACATCATAAAAGAATACTAGAACAGCTGGAAAAAAAGCTATAGCTAGCATCGGGTGACTAAATTCAGGTGACCTTGCGTGAAGTGAATAACGTACGAGTAAAATTGCAGACCTCCATCTATATACTCTCGAACGATACCGTCTACTCTTAAATAATGATCTATAAAGGTCAACCAATGGTTCTGGATAAAGAGACTTAAGTAAAAGAATATTGTCTGTCATTCCTCCACTAAGATACTCCTTCATTACAATAGCCTTAGTAACAACAACAGTATCAGTTTTTTCAGCGACACAACTCCAAACCCAAGATGTAGGAACTCTTCTATACTTAATATAATGGGGGTAAATAGACTCCAATAAGAGATTTCTTTCCGTTACCTCCTTAAGGTCTCCAACAACACTATGATCGCCCCTCAACGACAGAAGGTTTGCCCCTCTAACCTTAGGAGGAAGGTTCTCCACATAGTCATTACCCCTCTTAATTAAAATGCCAAATATGAAAGATTTCTTATGAAGATTATTTTCTATAACGTTAAATATAGTTTTTAGACCATCACTAAGAAAAACGTCATCTGAATCCATTAAAATAATATAATCTCCAGTTGCCGAGTAGATTGCTCTAGTTATGGCAATTGAACGTCCTTGATTTTCCTGAAAAAAATAATTTATACAAAGACTATCCTTAAATTCATTAATAACATCTAATGTTTCATCTGTTGACCCATCATCACATATAACAATATCCAAGGATAATTCAGTAGAAATTGACTTTAAGAGTTGTTTTAACTCGGATGCTCTATTATATGTTGGAATACAAATCGATAGTTTCAAAAAAAGTCACCATGCTAATGTTATAAATAGTTCCTGTAGTTCAGCCCTACAATCAACTCTAGATATTAACTAAATCCAAAAAAGTGCCCTAAATAGAAAACCAAAGAACTTAAAATAATTATGAGGGATTATCTTCCACTTAGTTGTATTGAATTCAGATCAATTATCCTGAGACTCCTGACAATAAATTGAAAACACAAATCATTTTTCGGCCATAACAAAAAGAGTGTCTGCCTGTTTACTAACCTCAGTATAAGTTTTCCAAAACATATCTGCAGAGCCATCTATTCCAGGAAGCCGAATATCACCTTGTGGCTTTTGGTTCTTCAGCCATGCCAAGGTATTCGATAATCCAAATGTATGCTTATGTCGAAAATCAATAACTGTGAAACCAACTTTTTCAATGCAATATGACAGACTGCTCTCATCAAAGTACCAGCGATGCGCTCTCCTATAAAAAAAAGATGGAAATGATTCAGGTAATAGCTTCATAAGAATATCATTATGATTTGGTGTTGCTAGTATAAGTTTTCCACCTTTCTTTAAGACCTGATATATATCCTTTAAAAACTCTACTGGGTTTTCAACATGCTCAATCACTTGGAAACAAACAATAACATCAACATTTCCCTTAAACTCGTCTTCAACTTCATCTGCATATGAAAAAACCTTATACCCTCTCTCTAACAACGATTCATGATACATTTCGGTTGGTTCAATTGCTATGATTTCTGAAGCCACTCCAGCAACATGGTCAACAAAACTACCCGCACCACAGCCAACATCTGCAACAACCTTATTACGAAATGAAAATGGCCAAAAAGCCTCTAAATGGTGGATTTGTATTGGGTCTGCATTCCTATAAAAGTCAGCTACTGACAACCCTTGCCCCATCTCCTCTCTATATAAACTACTTTCATAATTTTTACGCTCAAAGCAGTCCATCTCATTAATCCTTGAGACCCCACAATTGTTGCACTTATGTACTTGTGAGCGATCCAGTATCGAACCAAATGCGCCATCTCGAATTGGGCCATCGTATATTAAACTTAAGTCCTGACTTTTGCAGATGTCACAATCTACAGAGTTAAATTTATCTACCATGCCGTCAACCCACCATCAATAATAAAATTCTGTCCTGTTACATAACTTGATGCATCAGATAAAAGATATAAAATAATTCCAACAAGCTCCTCTCTCTCAGCCATTCGCCCCATGGGCACACGATCACTATATGCTTTTACAAACTGATCACTATGATTATTAAATACCCCGCCAGGTGAAACACTATTAACCCGAATACTACCTCCCCACCATGTTGCGAGCCATTTTGTTAAACCAATTACACCTGCTTTGCTTGCTGAATAACCTGGAAATGATTTAAAAGGCTGGCCTTCATAAATACGATGATCAGGCCCCACAACCCCATAAATACTTGATACATTGACTAAACTACCATTTGTATTGCTAGCTTTCATTAACCGACCGACTTCTCGCGCCACCAAAAATGTACCTGTTAAATTAATATTTATAGTTTTTTCCCAGACATTGAGAGGATAACTCTCAAATTCAGAAAAAACTTCCCCAGACTCCATTAAACCTTCACCTGTTGCCGCAGCATTATTGATAACTCCATCTAATCCTCCAAGTTTCTCAGAACAGTAATTTATGCAATCAATTACTGATTCCTCAGAAGAGACATCAACTATCGTACCGCTTACATCTAACTGTTGAGCATATGAAAGCACATCTGACTGCTCTCTATCTGCGATTACAAGGTTGGCACCTTTTTTCGCCAATGAAGATGCATAAACCCTTCCTAAAACTCCTGTCGAACCTACCAATAGGATACGTTTACCAGAAAGATCAACAATTTCATTCATATTAACCCAAGATTTTTCTTCATTAAGTATTCAACCAGCAAAAAATCAAAGTTTGAATCTACATCCAAGCTTTTATCAAAACCAATGTTATAGCCTTCTGCATGACCACTCAATAAATGATTTTTCGTTTTTATATGGTTAGAGACCATTGCATATATACTAGCTACATGCTCATATACCTGAGGAGCATCTTGCCTTCTAATAACCGTTGCCCCCAAGGATTTACTCATACGCATAGCACCGCTTTCATCTGCCTCAACCATATTGAAATATGGATTCTTTCTTGCCTCACATACACTAAAAACGGTATCAACCCCTCGTTCTCTTGACTCTTTCAGTTGGTTGATTACATTAGTTACATCAATTACGTCCCTAAGCGGGTTAGTGCAGTCCAGATCAACTAATATGTCATAACTTTCTTTATAAAATTCTTCACAGCTATGCAGTGCATGCTGCCAAACATCAAACTTACCAACTTCTGAACCAGACAACTCATCTGGTCGCAGAAATGGGACTTCTGCACCTGCCCGGCACGCTACTTTTGCTATATCCTCTGAATCTGTCGAGACTATAACCTTGTCAATTTCAGGCACCGCCAAAGCAGTCTCTATTGACCAAACTATCAGAGGCTTACCCAGTAATAATTTAATATTTTTTCCTGGCAACCCTTGACTTCCTCCACGAGCACCAATTACACAAAGAATTGTCATAATACACCTTCCGCTAAGTTAACTATTGAACCACGTTTATCTGAAAGTCTTGCAGATTCAACAATAGTCAGAGCCGTAATGCCATCTTCTAGTGGACATAATGGTGAAATATCTGTCTGCATTAAACGATCCAAAAAATATTTCATATGGCTAAGAAAAAGTGAGTTTCGCTCAAATTCATCAGATACTTTATCTACCACAGCTAGTAAACCATCCTTACTGCAAGTAAGCGTGCCAGTCACATAATCCCAATAAAAAATCGCATCTCGATAAACAAGCTCTAAACCCTCCTATACTCCGGACTTAGCATATCCAATTGAACTTGCCCTACAGCACCATTAGTATTTATTAAAGTCATATTTACTAAATCCTCAGCACACATTTCCTGATCACTAACATGAGTAAGATGTGCACTAACGCTGAGTATTGGACCTGTTAACCAATTAATAAGATCTATCTCATGTATCAAATCGAGCAAAGCACCGCCGCCTTGTTGAAGGTTGACACTATAACTTTTCCTATAATCTGTGTCAGGACGCCAGTTTTCTAATCGCTGCCCGACTACAGCGCGATAAGTATAAAGAGGGCCATAATCAGCTTGTACTATTAATCGATGTAACTTCATGAGGTTTGGATGTGCTCGTAATTGACACCCCACTTCAAAGACAAGTTTGTTTTTCCGAACAAGATCAGACAACTCTTTAACCCCCTCTGTTGTGTGAGAAAGTGGTTTTTCAATAAAGATAGCCTTACCCATCTTTGCCGCTTTTAATGCCAGATCAAGGTGCGTATTCGTGTTAGTAGCTATCACAACAGCATCAGCCTGTTTAAGTGCCTCATCCAAAGAGAGAAAGACTTCTAGATTTAATTCATCTTTTAATTTTTTTACTAATTCTACCCTATTTCTCCATACTGAAACTTTCACTCCAAGTGTGACAAGGTTATTGATATGCCTCATACCAACTGAACCTGCACCACATACCAATACATTAAAGTTATTTTGCACTCTATTTGGCATATTGATTAACATCAAACAGATCAATATTTTTTTCAATCCATTGATACGTCAATGTTAATCCATCATAAAATGAAACTTCACTCTTCCAGTCTGTAAACTTCTTTATCTTTCTATTGTCTGCTAACAAACGATTCACTTCACTTTTTTCTGGACGCATACGATTTTCATCAGCTATTATCTCTATCTCATAACCTGATATTTCGACTAGTAGATCAACTGTTTGTTGAATGGACCACTCCTCCCCAGAACCAATATTGATCACTTCTCCATCACTATTGTCCGATAATGCCAGTGCAAGCATTCCTCTTGTTGTATCAGTTACATAGTTAAAATCACGCGTTGGCGTTAGTGCACCAAGTTTTAAACTTTTTCTACCCGCAATCAATTGACTTGCAATTGTGGGGATCACAGCCCGAGCTGTTTGACGAACCCCATAAGTATTAAAAGGTCTTGCAATTACAGCAGGTAATCCAAATGATAAATAATAACTTTCAACCATTTTATCTGCACTTATCTTGCTTGCAGAATATGGTGATTGCCCAACTAATGGATGCTGCTCATCTATTGGGGCATATTGTGCAGTCCCATAAGTTTCAGATGTAGAAACATGAACCAACTTTGTTAAACTATCAGAATTCCTACAGGCCTGTAAGATATTCAATGCACCCATTACATTAGTTTCTACATAAGATCGTGGCGCATGGTAGCTATAAGGAATCGCAATTAAACTAGAAAGATGCATAACATACTCACATCCACGAACAAGTTCTTGCATATGATCACTATCTCGTACATCACCACGTACAATTTCAACCTGCTCAAGAATATTTTTAGGTATATCTTTTAACCATCCTATTTCATTCCATGAGTTATAAAAGACCAGCGCCTTCACTACTGCACCTTGCTCAACAAGCAACTCGACTAAATGACTCCCAATAAAACCATCCGCACCGGTTACAAAAAATCGTTTTCCTGAAATATTCATGATACCCCTATCCCACTACCGTCAAACTTATTTCTAACACTTTCTAAATCTTTATGAGTTCCAATATCAGTCCAATACTCATGAATTGGAAATACGGACACAGCACCACCTTTTGTTAAGCATTGGTCAATCACATCGGTCATATTTAAAAATTTATCCTCAGATATATCATTAATAATTCTGGGTGACAGAACATATATTCCAGCGTTACACAAAAAACGTTGTGATGGCTTTTCCTGTATTGATTTTACTTTAACACCTTCATATTGAATAACACCATAGGGTATATCAATATGATAATCTTTTGCCGCTACAGTAATATCGGAGCGATGTTCTTCATGAAAATGATAGAGGTCTGAAAAATCAGATGTAGTTAAAATGTCCCCATTCAGAACCAAAATAGGGTTTTTACCATCTAATTCTGGAATTAAATGTAAAGCACCCGCTGTTCCAAGCTTCTCTGTCTCATTTAAATATTTAATTAATACGCCAAAACTACTACCATCACCAAAATGATCTTTTATTATCATGCTAAGATAATTGACTGATATATATATTGTGTGAACGCCCATATTCCTTAAATTAATCACTTGCCGTTCAAGTAACGGCATGCCATCGACCTCTAGCATTGGCTTGGGAACTGATTCCGTGAGCGGGCGTAATCTTAGCCCTTCTCCCCCTGCCATGATCACAGCAAAAGAAAAATATTTTTCATTGGGTAGGGATTTAGTATCACTAACTTCTGTTCGGTATATTAGTCTAATAAACGTATTACTATTATCAACCAAAGGAATACCACGAATATTATTTTTTAAAAATAGCTCAGACAATAAATTACCTTGTGGATTAGTTCTTACTGTAACTGGCGAGGAATTCATTACTTCAGCAACCGTCGCTTGCAAAGTGCCACCTTGTAAAATATGACGTCGTATATCACCATCAGTTATGGTACCTAACAACTGTTTATCTTTTGAGCTAACAACAACAGCAATTCTTTGATCATTCAATTCAATCTTACGAATTGCGTCCAACAACTTATCTGTTGGTAGCAACAAGATTCTATTCATTGAAACCAACCATCCTTAGTCCGCCCACGTAATGTCATCTTCTTTTTAAGAAGCTGCTCGTCAATTTTTATGCTAGCCAGAATTTCTGCAATCTTCTTCCCTGCATCGCCAAGATAGTAGGGATTATCAGTTCCCCGAGAGCTTTGACGAAACTGTTCGTCATTAAAACAGCGTAGTATTGCATCACTAATGGAAGTTTTACTATATGGAACATCAATAACATTTTTCCCCCTAAGCCTGCCTAGCTGTCGACTACCAATATTAACCGTAGGACATCCAAAAACAGGAGTCTCCTTAATTCCGGATGACGAGTTACCAACACAAGCAATTTGATATTTAGGGTTTTTTGCAAGTGCCAGCACACCATGATAAAGATATCGACCCAATGAACGATGAACTTGTATACCGGAGATAGAACGAGAATTCATTACTTCAAGTTTATTGATTATAGCTCTGCCCCCAGCATCATTATTTGGATAAGTAGCAATAATCTGCACCCCTTGGTTTGCCAGTGATTCAAGAGCGCTTAAAGAAGGAGAAACTTGATTGGCTGCTAAATCAAACTCAGTTGTTACAGAGTGCTGGGTAAAGAGTACAATCGGTTTGTTAAAGTCTAAGCACAAAGAAGTGACAATTTCATCTGATGACGCATAGTTGCCTTCAGAAATTAAATCTATCGCTGGGAAACCAACCGTATGGACACGCCAAGGCTCTTCACCCATAGCTAAAACACGGTTGCTCGCTTCTTGATTGGTTGTAAAATGCAGATGCGAAAATTTTGTCATTGCATGTCGTACTGAGTCATCTAAAGCACCACCCTCAGTTAAATCCCCACCCTCAATATGTGCGGTAGGGATACCCATTTGTGTTGATGCTATTACAGCGGCTAACCCCTCAAATCTATCCGCGTATACAATCATCAAATCGGGCTTTATTTTACTAAGTGCTTGGCCAATTGAAAGAATACCTGAGCCAATTGCTTGTACATTAGACTTCAATGAACAAGCATCCATATCAATTTTTATCTCTGCATCAATTCGAAACCCATCTCCCTGTATTTCTTCTAAAGTTTCACCAAAGTTCTTATCTAAATGTGCTCCGGAAACAATAAGTCTATAGTCCAATTTAGGGTGTGCGTCAATTGCTTTTAACACAGGAAACTGTAACCCATACTCCGCTCTATTCCCTGTAAAAACTGCGATAATTATTTTTTTCATATTATTTTAAAAGTTCCTCTATAGAACTTTGAAGTGAGAATTGTGGAGTCCAATTATATTTATTTTTCATCTTATTGATATCGACAACATTATATGAACTAGTTGTTATTTCCTTGATGGATTTGACTACTGTTTTTTGTTTTAGAACTATCTTTAATGCCAATTCGGCCAATTCTTTAATAGATACACCGACTCCACTACCAACATTATAAACACCTGAAGTTCCACTCACCACCAACTTTATTAACGCGGCAACAACATCATGTACTGCAACAAAATCTCGTATTGGCTTATCATTTTGAACATATAAGGGACCATTTTCTGAAATTTGAGACAATATGTCTGACAGCACATTGTTCTTAGACATGCCTCTTCCGATAACATTGGAAAATCTCACAACAATGCCACCGACATTAATCACTTTATGTTCATTATTAACTTTCATCATAGAGTAAGTATCGTATGGTTCGGCATGATCTTCTTCTTTAAATGGGGATGATGCTAAATCTCCGTAAACTACCGAAGACGAACAATAAATTATTTTTTTATATTTTTTTTTCAATAAGCAATCTAAAGTTTTTTCTGCATCAATCATAACTACATTTGTAGAACTATTAACAACTAAACGATCAGACTGCTCAGCCAAATGAATCAAAATATCTCCTGAAGGGGTCTCATCGTAATCGGTTACATGGAAATATGATTTATCTGTTTCAGTTCTCGATACTGCGATCACCTCAAAACTATTCGTCGCTCTAAGCTCCCTAACTAATCTACAACCAATAAAGCCTGATGCACCTGTTACTACTACGCTAGATTTCACCATCTTTTAATCCGCTAAATCATCCAACTGCAAATGCCTGTCTGCCTGTATATCTTTTGCAGCACGCTTACCTAGAATATTATTGAATTCATTTGCTAAAATATCCCCTGTACCAGGTCTTTTCACCCAAATATTTTCCTGAGTAAACTGCTCTCCTTGTTTGATATTACAAATAGACACAACAGTTGCAAATGCAAAATCAATCGTGACTTGCTCTTCCTTAGCCGCTTCTTTTTTACCCCCACGCATTTTCGCCAGTTCAACACTGCCATCAATAAGTTCTGACAACGCCTCTGGATCCATTGAATTAACAATATCCGGACCGATCCTATCCATAGAATCCGTAAAGTGTCTCTCTAAAATGGATGCCCCAAGGGCGACAGCACCAAAGCAGGCAAGATTGGAAGTAGTATGGTCTGATAAGCCAATAATTGCATTTGGAAATTCCCTTTGTAACTCCTGCATCGCCCCCAAACGTACCAGATGCGATGGGGTTGGGTACAAATTTGTAGTATGTAATAAAGCATACTGAACCTTATATTGCTCTAAAATATCAACCGTCTTTGTTACAGAACTTATATCGTTCATCCCCGTACTAACAATCATTGGTTTTCCAAATCTCGCTATGTGCTCAATCAAAGGGGTATTATTACACTCCCCAGATCCTATTTTATAGGCACAAACATTCATCCTCTCTAATCGATCTGCTGCTGCTCTGGAAAATGGCGTGCTAATATAAATTGCCCCTTTAGACTCAACATACTCTTTAAGCCTATTTTCATCCTGCTCTGATAACGCACAATTTTCCATAATTTCATAGATGGATATGTCCGCATTAGCAGGGATTATTTCTTTTGCAACAGGAATCATTTCATCTTCAACCACATGTGTCTGATGTTTAATCACTTCTGCACCAGATAAGATTGCTGAATCCACCATCTGAAAAGCAACATTTAGATCACCACAATGGTTAATACCTATTTCAGCAATAACTAGGGGCGGATACTCGAGCCCTACTTTACGATTACCAATATTAATAACCTTATTTTTATTATCTTTATACATATCCATGAATGATTTTACCCATTATTTAATTTCAACAAGTTCTATTTATTTACCCTCAAAAGCATCATAGGAATAACAAATAACCTACACTCTCATATCACCATATGGAAACAGTAATATCTGATAAAAAGATGCTTTTACATTATTCATTAAATTAAGAATGAGTGTAACTTGTCACCTAACTCGCCAAAGTAGCAACATTCATATATTAAATAAGAAATTATGTTATCGGTATTTTTGAACATTTATTAGCCATTTTTAAATTCCAATCATCCAATAGAGCCTCCAATAATTTCTCATGAAGACATATAGAAGTTGTTAAATCAGGAAGTTCACAACTCCCAGTATTTAATATGGATTCAATAAGTCTCCCTGTGATTTCGCTCTGATGCTCAAGCTTTCCAGAAAACGATTTACCGTCAGAATTTGTGGCAAGCCCATTTAATTCCTCTATATCCCACATTAATCCCTCTGTATTAACATTTACAAGATACGGTTCGTCATCCAAACTACAGTTCAATATTAGTTTAGAGCCATTAGAATAGAATGCGACAAGTGTACCAAATACTTCCCAGTATCCAGTTCGCTTAGCTTCATGCCAGTGACTCGCTAATTTAGCAGTCTGAATAGAAACCAGCTGTTCTCCAGACCACCATGCCACCAAATCTAAGAAATGTATCGCATTACACGCCAAGCCCCAATCCGTCCCCTTTACTGTACAAGTTATCGGCGAACATTTAGGCGTTTCAGAAACGATATTCTTGTACCACGTAATCATTCTACGAGGTGTATTAACCCATACGCCAGAAGCATTTTGGAGAGTGTCTGATATTAGATTTAGTTCATCTTTATTTTGAGCGAGCACCTTTTCAATTACCCAATAGCGAATTTCCACCTTATTAGATAATTCTACAATTAAATCTGCCCTACCTTTAGAGTTTGTAGCGATGATTACTACATCAATTTTCTTATAACTAAAATCATTCTGACTTTTTAAAAACTCTACGGAGTGACTATTTCTAACAGCACTAACTTCAAGCCATCGTTCTTGTGCTCGAATCAAATTATCTTCATTTGTATCAACCACTATAATTTCTAGTGGTAAGTTACATTTGACCAGTCCCTGTAAATACCTAGAACCAAGTTGCCCTGCCCCTATTATTACAACTCTAAACTTCATAAATATCCTTAACCAATCGCATTGTTTCAAGACTTTCATCTAGTGAAACTAATTTATATGCATTGCCCCGCAAAGCTTTTATCACTTCTTCAGCCTGCATCCGAAGACCTGGTTTGTATTCTGTATCCCAGATATGGTTAGGTAAAGACTGCAACTCCCTAGACCCCCTCGGTTGTACAGATGCATATTCTAGTGGTTTTAACTCCCAACGTTTCTCTTGAGTAGTTACGATGACCGCCCAAGGCCCAGGTGCATTCCATACTGCTGTATAAATACCAACATCTCCTGATGAATATTCAATTTTTGCCACCACAAAACCAGGGTTCTCAGATACCCAATGTAGTACTGGTACAACTCGAGTAATTTCACCACGCCCTAAAATATTTAGATAATCAATAACATGTATGGAATTAGCATACATCCAGTTCTGATGAACTTCTGATGGTCTATCTAAAAGCAAAGGTTCTTCTTGATCATAAACCTGAATTAGTCTCTGACCTTCTACTTGTTTAAGCTCATCCAATATTGAACGGGTACTGCTGTAATACCTACGATTAAATGAGACAAACACCTGAGATTGGTATCTAATTGAAAGCTCTTTAACTAACAATGCATTCTCATAATTATAACCAGCAGGTTTTTCTACCAAAGACAACCATGGATATTGAAATGCCTGTTTGGCAACAGAATAAAGACTCATTTCTGAAACTGCTACTACAAGTAAATCAGCTTTTGTTTTTTCATATAAATCAGAGATTGTTTCAGCAACAACAGCAAGGCCGAATTGAGTCGCAACTGATTGTGCTTTACTCTTTGTTCGACTATATATTCCAACAACTTGTACGCCACTGATTGAAGAAAATACTTTTATATGCTCCTGCGCCATATACCCTGAACCAATTACAGCGACTTTTATTTCACCCTGCTCCAAAGTCTGATTTTTATATCCCTGAGACACCATTCAACAATCAACAATTATTTTTTTTACATTTTTAACATCAGGGAACTCTTTATAAACCGTTACCAAATTAATGTGCGTTTCAGGATACAAAGCAAAAATATTTGCCATAAAATCAACCAACCCAAGCTGGTCAAATTTATTTATCTGTGGCGTTAGTGTTTCATGATATTCCCGACGGAAAAGATAATCTGCCTTATAGAAATCCAGACCAAGCACCCATAATTCTTGAGGCTTGATTATTTCTAAAGTATAAATGATACTCAGAAGCCCTGTGTTTGGAAATTTTCGTTGAAACTCCGGCCCAAAAGACTTGTTAAATGCCAACAAACGCTCAGGTAACCAGCGCAACTCTTTTTTAATCATTTTATATCTAATCCACATCACCAAATGCCCTAGGTTTAGAATGTTAAACACCTGATAAGCCTGTATTTTATCTATATTAAGACTATTGTATTGTTTCACATGCAATCTTGCGTGTTTTGATTTATTTACGAAATGACTAATATTCTTACCCTGAATACAATCACCAAAAGACTCAATCTCTTCTTTGAAATCATTTACTATAAAGCAGTCATTAAACTTATGCGCATATCTAGGCAAATGGGATAAAGACCGCCCTTTTAGCAAAACACCAAAACTTTCTATATTTTCCTGGAACATCATAACTAAGCTTGAACCCTCGACACCCCTGACTTACACATTTCCATATCGACTATTTTTAATCATCGTATAACCCTTGATTAACTCACTAACGCCATGATCTAAAGAAAATTTAGGCTTAAACCCAGTCGCCTCAATCTTTTCATTACTCACAATATAATTTCGCTGATCGGGGTCTTTCCCTACAGCTTCTTCAATAAATAAGAACTTAGGCAATTGTTTCTGAATATGTTCACAAAGTTCTTTCTTTGAAACATTTGCGTCAGATAACCCGACATTAAAAATCTCACCCTTCATTATTTCGAAGTTA
>Ga0105349_10000535_pt1 | contig 15048 bp, 14 predicted proteins | sample EN1Hudseemescosm_FD_83661 | JGI IMG/M metagenome (GOLD analysis project Ga0105349, IMG submission 83661) | Methane-oxidizing microbial communities from mesocosms in the Hudson Canyon - EN1B Hudson Canyon | ecosystem: Environmental > Aquatic > Marine > Cold seeps | place: Hudson Canyon...
GCTTAAGAATGAAGAATCTTGCTGATTTCGAAACTTTTCACAATAGATTTGTAATTTGTGATTTCGTCTGTCCCACAGAAGAAACAAGAAATATCTTTGATGCTGATATCCTAATTTGGTTAGACACAATTAAAAAGGGTAGGTTTGAAGATACAAATAAAATTTTTGAAGAACCTTCAAATTGTAATTTTAGAATTAAAGAATGGAACGATACTAATCATATAACCATAGCAGAGGAGCTAAAAAAATAATGTTTGATTGGAAAAAGCCAACTGTACAGATGCTAGGAAGATGGCAGCCTTGGCATAATGGACACCAAGAATTATTTAAAAGAGCTCTGGCTAAAACAGGACAGGTCATTATTCAAGTTAGAGATGTTCATGGAGCGTCAGGTGGAGATGGACAGGATGATAACCCTTTTAATTGGGACACGGTTTGTCAGAATATAGCAGATGGTTTAGCTGAGGACGATTTCCATAGAGGTGTGGACTATGAAATCATGCTAGTACCAAACATTGTTAACATAACATACGGTCGTGGCGTTGGTTATGTCTTCGAAGAAGAAGTTTTTGAAGAGTCTGTTACTAACATCAGTGCTACAAATATAAGAAAAGAAATGAGAGAAACTGGTGATTTAGAATAAAGATGAAAGTTTGTATCAGTGATTTTACTTATTTAGCTTTTGAAGAAGAACTCAAAGAAGCCTTTAAAGAGCATGAATTACTTTTAATAGATAAAAAAGGAAATCTTATTCAAGGAGAAGGAAGACCGGATGCAGCGTTGATATCTTATGAGCTAATGTTTAGGGCCTTAAAAAATCCAGAATTCCATCAAAAGTACCTTAAACTTCTTGATGGTTGTTCTTTTGTCCAGGGTTCTTGGGCGGGCATAGAAAGTCCAGTAGCAAAATCTTTTATTCAACAGTCTAAAGTCTTTTCCCACGGAGGTGGTATCCATGCAATACCCATTGCCACATATGTATTTGCTCAAATATTGCGTGCCATTAAATCAATTGACGCACATATAGATTTACAAAAAGAAAAAAAATGGGAACAGATGATGTCAACAGGTGAGTTGACCGATATGGTCATAGGAATAACAGGTTTTGGAGGAATAGGACAAGAAATTGCAAGATTAGCTAAAGCCTTCAAAATGAAGGTTTATGCAACTAAAAGAACTCCGGTTGCGTCAGATAATCTAGACCAGTTATTTAGACCCACCGATATCAATGAAATGTTACCAAAGTGTGATTTTGTTGTGAATTGTTTGCCCGTTTCGGAAGAAACAATGAAAGTGTTTTCTTTAGAGCAATTCAAAATTATGAAGACTAGTGCCATGTTTATTAACGTAGGGAGAGGTGAGGCTGTGAATGAGTCTGACTTAGCAATGGCTTTGAAAGCAAATGAAATCTCATGCGCAGCTCTGGATACCACGGACCCCGAACCTCTAAATGAAAATTCTACACTTTGGACTTTATCAAACTGTTATATAACCCCTCATGATTCTGCGTGGGGTCCCCGAGCACCTCAAAGGGCAATTGATCTATTTCTTGATAACTTTAAGAAGTTTACAGAAGGAAAAAAAGTTCTTAATCAGGTATAAAAAAGACCGCTAATGCGGCCTTTTTTATGAGTGTTGTTTTAGTTGGTGTATCCTACAACAGCTTTTATTTCTAAAAACTCGTCAAAACCAAACGGACCCCATTCTCTTCCGTTTCCTGATTGTTTGTAGCCTCCAAAAGGAGCAGTAAAATCAGCAGCAGCGTTATTTATCGCAACGCTTCCAGCTCTTATTCTATTTGCTACTTTTTTAGCATGCTCAACATCACCGGATGACACGTATCCGTAAAGTCCATAATCAGTGTCATTAGCAATTTGAATAGCCTCTTCTTCATTTTCATAAGGAAGGATAGATAATACAGGGCCAAAAATCTCTTCCCTTGCTATTGTCATATCATTATTAACGTTAGCAAAAACGGTAGGTCTAACATAGTAACCTGCATTTAAACCTTCAGGCTTACCAGGTCCGCCTACTACAAGTTCAGCACCTTCTTCAATGCCTTTTTCTATTAAGCCTTGAATTTTGTTAAATTGTATTTCGCTAACTACAGGTCCCATTCCTGTATCTTCAGAAAAAGGGTCTCCTACTTTAGTTGCTTCTGCTGCGCGTTTAGCAATTTCTTTTGCTTCATCATGCCTAGATTCAGGGACTAGCATTCTTGTCGGTGCGTTACACGATTGACCGCTATTGTTGAAACAATGCCTAGCACCACCAGTTATGGCAGATTCAAAATCTGCATCATCTAGAATGATATTAGCAGATTTGCCACCAAGCTCTTGTGCAACTCGCTTTACAGTATCAGCAGAACCTTTAGCAACTGCTATACCTGCTCGCGTAGATCCTGTAAAAGACATCATATCTATACCTGGATGAGAAGACATAGCTTCACCAACAGTTAATCCATCGCCGTTAACTAAATTGAAAACACCCGGCGGTACTCCAGCCTCATGCATCACTTCGGCAAAGAGCATTGCATTAAGTGGCGCTATTTCAGTTGGCTTAAGCAACATTGTACAGCCAGCTGCTAAAGCAGGAGCTACTTTGCAAGAAATTTGGTTAATTGGCCAGTTCCAAGGAGTAATCATTCCAACAACCCCTATGGGCTCTTTTCTAATTAAAGTTCTACCTTTTGTTTCTTCCCATTCGAAACCTTGAAGTATTTCTATGGCTTGTGCAAAATGTCCAAGACCTGTAGCTGCTTGAGCTGCTTTTGAGAGAGTTAAAGGTGCGCCCATTTCGCTTGAAATAGTCTCTGCTATTTCATCGTATCTGGATTGATAAACCTCAACTATTTTTCCTAAAAGGGCTAAACGCTCTTCAACACTAGTCTGACTATAGGTATCAAAGGCATCTTTGGCAGCTATAACAGCTTTATCTACATCTGCCGCACTTCCCATTGCAATTTTGCCGATTACTTCTTCATTAGCAGGGTTAAGCACATCACAAGTGTTTAGTCCTTCAGCAGGATCGACCCATTCTCCGTTTATATAAAATTGTTCATAAGTTTTCATTTCTTGTACTCCGTTTTCGTATTCTTAATAGTATATATTAGGAATAATTTAACTGTCTCTTTATTTAAGTTAAATTTAATACTTGGGATTTATAGATAATAGCTTTGCCTTTAGTTGGGGTTGAACTCTTTCTATCCAGTTTGATAGATATTTCCTTGTTTCTCTAGGATCAATTATTTCGTGAACAGAAAAATTTTCAGCTCGCGGAAAAGGGTCTTGATTCTTCGCAAGGCTTTGTTCTAATTGTTTTCTTTTGGCATCCGGATCAGGAGCTTCAGAAATTTCTTTCTTAAAAGCTACTGCTACTCCTCCTTCTAGAGGTAATGGGCCCGATTCTGCTGAAGGCCATGCTAGTACATAGCCATCAGGACCATAGTGAGCTGCAGCAGCTACTCCAAACGATTTTCTTATCATTACCGTTGACCAGGGCACTTTTGATTCTGTTACGGTTAAAACTGCTTCTGTACCATATAGAATTGTTGCTTCTTTTTCAGCATCAGGACCTATTAAGAAGCCAGGTTCGTCTACAAGACTAATTACAGGAATATGAAAAGTATCGCAGAGTTTAATAAATCTAGTAGTTTTCTGGGCCCCACTGGCTGACATAGAGCCAGCATAAAAATTAGAGTCATTAGCAAATATACCAACTGAAAAACCATTCATTCTCGCAAATCCTGTAATAATCCCTTGGCCAAAAAATTTAGTAATCTCAAAGAAGGATTCTTTATCTACAACATGTCTTATTAAATCTCTCATTTCATAAGATTTCTGTCTCTCTTTCGGAATAATTGACAAGAGCTCTTCATCTTTTCTGTCAATAGGATCATTTGGGTCTAATCTCGTTGTTAGTTCATAGATGCTTTGTGGCATGTAGGATAGAAATTGTTTAATTTGATTTAAAGCTTCTTCTTCAGACTCAGCTACATTGTCTGTCACTCCATTTAACTTATGAATGTGCGAACCACCCAATTCTTCTTTAGTCATCTTTTTTCCAAAAGCCCTTTCAACCACGGCTGGTCCAGCTACTAGAATCTGAGCTGTTCTTTTGGTCATCACCCTGAAATGAGAGGCAACAAATCTAGCAGCAGGAAGTCCTGCAACTGGTCCTAGGGCAGCAGAAGCAACGGGTATTTCTTTTAGAGTGTCTGCAACTGATTTAAACCTTGATCTAGAAAAGACTGCATCTCCCCCCGATCCTCTTCCTTTTTTTCCAGGACCAGCTACAGAACCACCACCACCTTCGTGCAATCTTATTAAAGGTATTTTGTAGTTGAGAGCAAGTTCTTCAGTATAGATACTTTTTCTTAAGCCAGCAGAATTAGGAGAACCTCCACTTACTGTAAAATCTTCTCCTCCTACAACTACTCGTCTACCATCAATCTTTGCAAAACCTAAAATAAAGTTTGCAGGTGTTAGAGACTGTATTTCTCCATCTTCATTGGTTTCTGACCCACCGGCAATCTCTCCTTGTTCCTGAAATGATTCTTTGTCTACAAGCTTTTCTATTCTTTCTCTTAAAGTTAATCTTCCTTTTGCATGTTGCAGATTGATTGCATCCTTACCTCCTTGCTGTTTAGCAAGTAGTTTTCTTTTTTCTATTTCTTTTGTTTCTTTTTTCCAGTTCATTTTATTGGTGCCCCGTACAGGATTTGAACCTATGGCCTCCGGATTAGGAATCCGGCGCTCTATCCGACTGAGCTAACGGGGCCGATAGATATATTATATTTTATAAACGCAGGTTGATTTAATTATTTCTTATTATACAATGCACGCAGCACCGATTTGACCCAGCTTGCGGGTGCTTTATAAATACTGCTAAAGAAGGATTTCTTAATGTGAGACCTGTTTAGCGAAAGTTGGCAGGTTTTTTTTTAGGAGATACAAAATGGCATATACAGGTAAAAATTTAGAAACGATTGCACTTCACGCAGGCTGGAGAGCAGATGAGAATACAGGTTCAGTAGCAGTACCTATTCATCAAACAACTAGTTATTTATTCGATAGCACAGATCACGCAGCTAATTTATTTGCTCTTTCTGAGTTAGGGAATATCTATACAAGGATTATGAATCCAACTAATGCAGTATTAGAAGAACGTATGGCTGCTTTGGATGGCGGAGCAGCTGGACTAGCTGTTGCATCTGGACAAACGGCTTCAGCTTATTCAATTCAGAATCTAGCAAGGGCAGGGGATAATATTATTTCCTCTTCTCACTTGTACGGTGGTACTTACAATCAATTTAAAAATAATCTTTCTGAAATGGGTATTGAGGTAAGATTTGTTGATCCATCAAATCCTGAGAATTTTTTAAAGGTAACAGATGAGAAAACGCGTGCTTATTTTGGAGAGACTCTACCAAATCCTAAGTTACAAGTTTTTCCGATTCAAGAAGTTGCCGACATAGGAAGAGATCTAGGAATTCCTTTGATAGTAGATAATACTGCAGCACCTGTTCTTTGCAGGCCTTTTGATCATGGAGCTGCTATTACTACTTATTCAACCACTAAATACATAGGTGGTCACGGCACATCAGTTGGAGGTTTAATAATTGATGGGGGAAACTTTGATTGGGAATCTGCTGGTCCTGAAAGACAACCTGCACTTAATACCCCTGATGCTTGTTATAACGGAGTCGTCTGGACTGAAGCAATAAAGCCAATGGGTCCTATTGCCTACATTATGAAAGCAAGAACAACCCTTCTTAGAGATTTAGGAGGTGCAATGAGTCCTTTCAATGCATGGATTTTTATTCAAGGGTTAGAAACCCTTCCTTTAAGGATGAGAGAGCATGCAAAAAACGCTAAAAAAGTAGCTGAATTCCTAAAAGATAATGACAAAGTGGCCTCAGTAACTTATCCAAGTTTGGCAGATGGTCAGCATAAAGCCTTAGCTGATAAATATCTTTCCGGAGGGTTTGGTGCACTGATTGGATTTGAGTTACCCGGAGGTTTGGAGTCTGGTAAGAAGTTTATTGATTCATTGGAACTGCTTTATCACGTAGCGAACATAGGCGATTCTAAATCTTTAGCAATACACCCAGCTTCAACTACGCATAGCCAGCTATCTTCGGAAGAGCAACTTTCTGCAGGTGTGACCCCTGGTTATGTAAGGCTTTCTATTGGAATAGAGCATATCGACGATATTATTGCCGATATAGAACAGGCCTTAAATAAAGCCAGTTAAAGCTGAGTAGGATTTTCTGACCCGGAATAAACGACTTCTGGGTCAAAAGTCTTTTCTTTCTCTGTAAATTTTAAAGACAAACCTTCGGCATCTTTCTCTATTGACCTGTAGAAGCAAGATTTATAACCGACATGACAACTTGCCCCAATTCCTTGAACATCAACTTTCAACCAGACTGAATCTTGGTCATCGTCAATTAATATTTCTTTTATTTTATGAATCATGCCGCTAGAAGCTCCTTTGTGCCATATTAATTTTCTACTTCTGCTCCAGTAGTGACCTTCACCCGTAGAAATTGATTTTTTAAGTGACTCCTCGTTCATATAGCCAATCATTAAGACCATACCGGAAGATGCTTCGGTAACTACCGCAGGCAGGATGCCTTCATCATTAAATTTTGGTGCTAAATCATTTCCTTCTTCCACGAATTTAACACTCTTCCTCTTAGCAAAGTTTACCTTGTTCAAAATACTTCCCTTGATAAATTAAACGCGCATTGTAAGGCAAATGATTAATAAGAGTAAATTTTGATGTACCTTTTATGTACCTTACATTTAGAAAAGTCATTTATTTTGATAAAATAGATCCAACCTTTAATCCAACGTGTCAAACATATTAAAAGTAAAAAATCTAAATTGCCGTAGGTCAGGCGAAGAAGTATTGCAAGGCCTAAGTTTTGCTGTAGAAGCTGGAAAAAATGTAGAAATTATTGGATCTAATGGCTCTGGAAAGACTACTATTTTAAGATCGTTGCTTGGTTTTATTAACGATTATGATGGAGAGGTGTATTGGAATGATTCAGAAGTATCATCCACGCTTCAAGAAGGGGATGTTAGTTGCTTCTATCAAGGACATCAAATAGCTATCAAACCTCTTTTAACTACTTACGAAAACTTGAAGTTTTCTAGTTCGGGTTTTAATTCTTCTCAGGAAGAAATTGCTTCAATTGCAAATAAAATCGGCTTAAAGCATTTTTTAAATAGACAAAGTTCTAGTCTATCAGCAGGACAAAAAAGACGTATAGCCATAGGAAGATGGTTATTAAAGGATTTTAATCTTTACTTAATTGATGAACCTTTTACAGCTTTAGACGACCAAGGAATTGAATTAATAGAAGATATTGTTAGAGAGTTAAATAACAAAGGAGCCTCTTTTCTAATTACCGGACATCGGCCGTCAGGGTTGAACTCCCAAAAAATATACCTGGATGTTAAAAATGACAAATAGAGATAACACTTTCGACTGGTTCATGCTTGTGTTGAGAAGAGATTTAACCTTATCTTTTAGGCGTTCAGCAACGTATATCACTCCTCTTATTTTCTTCTTGATCGTTGTTACTTTTTTCCCATTGGCTTTAGGGCCAAGCCAGTCTCTCTTAAGTTCTATGGCCGCTGGAATTATTTGGATATCTGCTCTTCTTTCATCTTTACTAGCAGTAGAAGGTATTTTTAGTGAAGACTTTAGAGACGGAACCTTAGATCAGTACTTTGTTAGTTCCGAGCCTGTATTTGTTTTAGTTTTTGCTAAAGTTCTTTGTCACTGGTTGGTGTGTGGCGCACCTATTATTCTAGCGTCTGTTTTAAGTTCTATTTTCCTCTATCTGCCCTCTGGAGTTCTTTTTGCTTTAATCATAAGCCTTTTGCTAGGAACGTTATTTATGAGTTTATTGGGCGCTTTAGGTGCGGCTTTGTCTCTTGGAAGGAGTGCAATCTTAAGTGCAATAATCGTTTTGCCATTTTCTATACCTACTTTACTTATGGGTACGGCTATAATGTCAGCTGCCATTAACCAGCAAGATTACTCTGGATTTATTTCAATTATGGGTGCGATGTTGGCGATTGGAATCCCGGGACTTTGTTTACTTACTGTTGAGGCTATTTTATTAAATTATGAATAGAGTTTGGTCTAGAATTAAGAACTGGCTAATTGCGATGGGGTCGCCTCCTCATTTTTACAGATGGGCCACAAGTTCTCTACCTTGGTTAGCTGGACTGGCAGTTATAGTCTTTTGTGCTGGGTTAATTTGGGGTATTGGTTTTTCGCCTACGGACTACAAGCAGGGAGATGTGTATAGAATTATTTATATTCATGTTCCCTCGGCTATTTTAGCTGAGTCCATTTATATTTTTATGGCTATCAGTGGATTTATTTCAATGGTGTGGAGAGCTAAGATCGCAGGTATGTTAATAAATTCTGCTGCTCCATTAGGTGCAGGTTTTACCCTCATAGCTTTGTTAACAGGTTCAATATGGGGCAAAACAACTTGGGGTACTTGGTGGGTCTGGGATGCTCGTTTAACTTCAACGCTAATACTATTCTTTTTGTATGCAGCAATTATTGGACTTCACTCGTCAATAGAAAATAAAACTAAAGGCGACAGGGCCGTGTCCATTTTAGCTGTCTTAGGAGTGGTTATCGTCCCAATCATTAAGAAATCAGTTGATTGGTGGCAAACTTTACATCAACCTTCTACTTTTACTCTAACCTCTTCACCAAGTATGTCTCCAGATATGTACCTGCCATTATTAGTTTGTGTCTTAGGTTTTTATTGCCTCTTTATCTTTATGCTAACAAATTCTCTAAGGGGTGAAATAATTTCAAGGGAAAGGGATAAATCTTGGGTAAAAAAACAATTTTTTAAACACTAAAATCAGATGTTAGATTCATTACAGATATTATTCATTATGGATGGCAAAGGTCCTTACGTATGGTCCTCTTTATTGATTCTTATAATTGTTATCACTATTAATATCATTATCCCTATGGTCCGGTTAAGAAGGATTTATAGAGAAGGCACTTTAGAGGAGTAAGTTTGCACCCGCTTAGAAAACAAAGGATTTATGCGATAGTTACAGTTTTACTTGGAGCTATTGTCGCTTTAGCTTTAGTCATGAGTGCTTTATCAAAGAATATGAACCTCTTTTATTCTCCCAGTGAATTAGTAAGTAGTAATGTTGCTCCTGGCAGTGTTGTTAGAGCAGGTGGAATGGTGGCTTCAGGCTCTATTCAAAAGAGTAAAGACTCCTTGGAAGTTATTTTTTTAATTACTGATTTTCAGAATTCACTATCTGTTACTTACAATGGAATACTTCCTGATCTTTTCTCAGAGGATGCTGGTGTTGTGGTTAAGGGTTTTTTAAAAGAAGATGGCACTTTTCTTGCTCAGGAGGTTTTAGCAAAACATGATGAAAATTACATGCCACCCGAAGTGGCTAAAATGTTAAATAAAACAGAATGATTCCAGAAATTGGCCATCTCTTATTAATCGGAGCTTTAGCAGTAACTTTTATAGGTGGGTGTTTACCTTTTTATGAATTTTTTTCAAAAAAATATTATTCTCAAAGCTATCTTAGACCATTCTCTGTTCTGACGGCCTTGCTTGTATCTGGGTCACTCATTTGTTTAATATATTCTTTTTTAGTTGATGACTTCTCCGTTGCTTACGTAGCTACAAATTCAAATACCTTGCTTCCCGATTATTATAAATTTGCTGCCACGTGGGGCGCGCATGAAGGGTCTTTAGTCCTTTGGGTGCTGTGTTTATCTCTATGGCTTGTGGGGTATATGTTCTCAAAGAGAAACGTAAATGATTCTTTCTCTTCAATAACATTTGCAATCATGAATCAGGTAATTTTTGCTTTTATACTTTTTACTGTATTTACCTCTAATCCCTTTGAAAGATTGCTACCTTTTTCGCCTCTTGAAGGCGGGGATCTTAACCCATCTTTGCAAGACTTTGCTTTTACAATCCACCCACCCTTGCTTTATCTGGGTTATTCTGGCCTTGCTCTTCCTTTCTCTCTAGCCATAGCTGCAATGATTACTAATAATATTGATTCTTTGTGGGCTAGAAATGCAAGGCCCTGGTCGCTGCTATCGTGTGCCTTCCTTACTTTAGGAATAGGATTGGGTAGTTGGTGGGCTTATTATGAATTAGGCTGGGGAGGATGGTGGTTCTGGGATCCAGTTGAAAATGCAGCCTTCGTGCCCTGGCTAATATCTATCGCCCTTTTCCATTCTCTTATTGTTACTGAAAGAAGAGGGGTATTTAAGAACTGGTCTTTATTGCTTTCTATTTTATCTTTCGCTGCTAGCTTGTTGGGTACTTTTCTTGTCAGATCAGGAGTCTTAACTTCCGTTCATGCATTTGCTCTTGATCCAGAAAGAGGTTTATTTATTTTAGGAATATTCTCGTATTTCATATTTGGTGCTCTTCTTATTTACAGCCTTAAAAATACTAAGACCCAAAGTGAAAGTACCTATTCATTAACATCAATTGAATTTGGGTTCCTTTTAAACAATCTTCTCCTTGTTGTGTTGGCAATTTCAATAATGTTTGGGACTATTTTTCCTCTTTTGTATGAAGCTTATACAAACGGCGATCAAGTTTCGGTTGGTCCTCCGTACTTTAACGTCTTAATTCTTCCTTTTGCTATCGGATTAGGTTTTTTGCAAGGCATAGGTCTGTTCTTAGGCTGGAGTGATACTAAAGATTTTAAATTTATTACCAGGCTTGTTATAGAAAGCCTGACAGTGTTGATTGTTATAAATATTATCTTATATTTCCTTTTTGGAAGTTTTAATACGGGCTCCCTTGTAGCGTGCTTGTTATTCTCATGGATTGTATCCGGAAACTTTTTAGATATTGTCATAAACAAAAGACCTTTAAATAAAATAAAATCCTTTCTAAACTTCCGTTTAGGAGCAATATTTGCTCATTTAGGCATTGCTTTTCTGGTCTTAGGTATAGGCGTAGTGAGCAGTTATTCCAGTGAAAAAGAATTGTTACTCTCAGTTGGTGAAAGTTACGATTTAGATGGTTATGTCTTTGAATTTCAGAATCTTAACTCAGAAAAAGGACCAAATTATATTGCAGATGTCGCTAGTCTGAAGATAGAGGAAAATACTCAGATAATTACCTTAAGTTCTGAGAAGAGGAATTACCTTTCTGCAAACCAAGTAACAACTGAAGTGGGAATAGTCGCTGATCTCTTTAAGGATTACTATGTTGCGCTGGGAGAAAATATTGAGGGAGATACTTGGTCTTTTAGGTTACAAGTAAAGCCATTCGTAAGATGGATCTGGTTTGGAGCATTATTGGTAGCAATTGGTACCTTTATTTCCAGTATTAAACTTTTAAGGAAAGAGACATGAGAAAGCTTATAGACATAGCTCCTCTAGTAGTTTTTATATTACTGATCATAGCTCTTTTTTCCTTTTTAAAAAGAGATAATAACCAACTCAATTCTGTTTTAATAGATAAGAATTTTCCTGAATTTAATCTTACAAAATTAGAAGATGAAGAGATTATTTTAACAAAAAGTGATATTTCTCATTTCCCAGCCATTGTAAATGTTTGGGCAACTTGGTGTATAACTTGCAGGGTGGAGCATCCTTTTTTACTAAATCTAAAAAAAGAATCTAAAGTAAAGATTTATGGGTTAAATTATAAGGACGACAGACAAAAAGCTTTGGACTTGTTAGAAAGAGATGGCAATCCGTTTGAATTTAGTATTTATGACAAAGAAGGGTCGTTAGCAATTGATCTCGGGGTTTACGGAGCGCCCGAGACTTTTTTAATAAACTCAGATGGAATAATTAAAACAAGGCACGTCGGCGCATTAACCCCTGAAATCTGGAATAAAAAGTTTGTAATTCATTTAAAATGAAGACCTTATTTTATTCAATAATTCTAGTAGTTTCGCAGGTCATTTTATCTGCAGAAATTCAAAATCTAGATGTTCAAAAAGAACTATACCCCTTTGATACTGGCGAGGAAGAAATTCGTTTCAATAAGCTGCTGGACGATTATAGATGTCCTAAATGCCAAAGCTCCAACCTATCCGGATCAAACTCTCCAATTGCTAGAGATTTAAAAATAGAAATTTATAGATTGGTCCAAGAGGGTAAAAAAGATTCTGAAATTACTGAATTTTTGACGCAAAGGTATGGAGATTTCATTCTTTACAAGCCTCCGTTTCAGCCTTCAACTTACATACTGTGGATAGGTCCTTTTGTTCTTCTGTTCAGCACAATACTCTTTGCTCTTCTGGTTAAAAGGAGCCGACAGAAAAAAGTTTCTAATACAGACTTAAGGACACTGAAGAAAAAACTACAATCTAAGCTAGAAAATAGATAGATGTTAGTCATTTTTATAACTTCTATATTAATTGCTTTAGGTCTATATCTAGTCTTTTCTTTTTCAAATGGAGAAACTAAAAACAATAGAAAACAAGATAATTTATCTCTTTTTGATTCAGAAACAAAAGTTATTTCTTCCATGGAAGGCTTGGAACAAATTACAAAAAATAAACTAAAAGATGAGAGGGAGATCCTCTTTCTTCAGGATGTCCCAGAAGAATTAATTAGTGAACAAAGTGAAAACTTTGAAGGAAAAAGAAAGACCTTTTCAATCGTCCTAAGTATTACAGGCCTGCTCATGATCCTGTCTATTTATTTCTATCCGTTAGAGCTTGGATCCTACTCCCTGTTAAAGGATGCTGAAGTTTTTGAATCTTTCTTAAATGGGAATAAAGATGAAAGGGCCGAGAGTAAAGAATTATTTAATAACAGGTATTTAGAGTACATAGTTAAGAATCAAGAGAAATCTAATCACATTTATGCTTTAGCTATAAGTCTAAAGAACTTAGAAGAATTTGATCTCTCAAGTCTGGCATATCAATCTCTCTTTATAAATCATAAAGATGATCTAAGCGGAGATATATTGGCTGAATATGCTCAAGTTTTGTATTTCTCAGAAGGAAGAAAATTTACAGAACAAGCAAAGGAGCTGCTTGCCTTAGCGTTATTGAAGAATCCAGATAACCCGGTTGCTTTAACTCTAAAGGGTCTTCAGTACCTGGGGGAAAAGAATCTTGATCAGACTGTTATCCAATGGACAAAGGCTGTATCTCTGATTACTAATGAAAGAGAAAAAGAAGAGCTTAAAAAAGCCATAAAAGCTTTAAATAACAGAAAAAATCAGTAGTTTCGTAACAATAAATAGAATAGACTTCGTTAGCAATGAAAGCTTTTCTTTTTTCATTGCCGTCCTGCTTCAGGGCGTTGGTTTTTTACCCTCAAATAAAAGTGAAATATGAAACTTAAAGGAATAAAGCTTTCAGGTTTTAAATCTTTTGTTGATCCAACTTCAATGTCTTTTCCTGCCGAGATGACGTGCATCGTTGGACCTAATGGGTGTGGAAAATCAAATGTTATTGATGCTGTTAGATGGGTCTTAGGCGAGAGTTCCGCTAAGAATTTAAGAAGTGATTCAATGTCTGAGGTTGTATTTAACGGATCTTCCTCACGAAAGCCCGTCTCTAGAGCTTCCGTTGAACTTTTTTTTGATAATTCAGATGGGAGGATAGGAGGAGAGTATTCTGGTTACAATGAAATATCTGTTAGACGCAGTATAGAGATTGATGGACAGTCAAATTATTATTTGAACGGAACAAGTTGTAGAAAAAGAGATATCACAGATGTCTTCTTAGGAACCGGCCTTGGTCCTAGGAGTTATGCCATTATAGAGCAAGGCATGATTTCTCAACTTGTGAGTGCAAAACCGGAAGAAATGAGAGGTTATATAGAAGAGGTTGCCGGTATATCAAGATACCTAGAAAGAAAAAGAGAAACTGAATCAAGTATTAAGAAAACTAAAGATAACCTTTCAAGACTAGAAGATTTAAGAGGAGAAATTGGGAGACTTTTATTTAAGCTGCAACAACAAGTAAAGGCAGCTGAAAAATATACTCAATTTAGGAAGGATGAAAAGTACGCCAAAGGCCTTCTTCTTACTTCACGTTGGAAGGATATTTCTAAGAAGATAGAACTAAAAGAAGCAAACGTAAAAGATCAGGAAATTAAGGTTCAAGAAGCAAATTCCTCCAAAACAACTTCTGATGCCAAAATAATGGCTCTAAGGGCCGAACAAATTGAGCTTCAAACTGCAATGGATAAGGTTCAACAAGATTTTTATAGTTTTGGTGCAGACATCTCAAGAACGGAGCAAGATCTTAGTCTTAAGAAAGATAGGCACTCAGAGATAGAAGAGAAAATTAGAATTAACAACAATCAACTTGAATCTAGAAGCCAGGAATTAAAAAAACTTACAACCAATAAAGAAGAAATACAGGCATCAATTTCTTTAATTACCCCTGAATTAGATAAGCTGAGGAATACTCAATTAGATGAGGGCCGCATAACTTCAGCAACAAAGATCTTAGAAACCGAATGGCTTTTATTCATAACTGAATCCGAGTCTTTATTAAGTCAAATGGATAATATGTCTCTTTCGATGTCCAATAAATTAGAGACAGGGTTAACAAAAGGTGATTTAGATGCTTTTACTTCTGAATTAAAAGAATTAAAAGTTTCTATTAAAAAATTATCTTCTGAGCCGGCAAGGCTTACAGGAAAAACCCAAGAGCTGTTATTTGATTCTTCAGAGAGTGAAAAAAAAGAAAGGATTAATCTACTGGACAAGACGGGTGAATTTACGGAATTACAGTCAAAATTAGCAACTATTGCTAGTCAGGATGGTCATTTAAAATCTGATATCAAAGAGCTGACAAAAAATAACGAAAGTTTAATTGAAGAAGTGGCAAATATTAAAGAGCCACTCGTCTCTGTACAAAATGATTTAAATAAGTTGCTAGAAGGCCGTTTGAAAGTAGAAACTGAACTTTTACAAGCACGCAAGGCTATTGAGGATTGTTCTGAGTCTATTCATAAAATAGAAAGGGAGAAAATAGAAAAAGAACAGATGGCCATAAATCTAAGAGAAGCTTTAGA
>Ga0105349_10000538_pt1 | contig 15032 bp, 10 predicted proteins | sample EN1Hudseemescosm_FD_83661 | JGI IMG/M metagenome (GOLD analysis project Ga0105349, IMG submission 83661) | Methane-oxidizing microbial communities from mesocosms in the Hudson Canyon - EN1B Hudson Canyon | ecosystem: Environmental > Aquatic > Marine > Cold seeps | place: Hudson Canyon...
AAATAAGATGGGTTTTGAACTGTCATTGTATCTCACCAGTGAAAATCAATGACATTTTGAAAAAAATAACCCTTATATTTCAAAGGGTTATTTTCAAAATTGGTGGAGGCGGGGGGAATCGAATAAGGTCACTATATTGTTGTTTTTAAAGCATTTATTTATATTAAAAACTTTAACTACCGTCATAAGTACCGTCGCTCAAGTGATGTTACTCACCATTTACCCTCTTTCATCTTTATATATCCTAAATATATTTGATGTAATCATCCTCGGTTAAATTGATGAATTTTGGGCTTCAAAAAAGAGGGGGTAGGGACCGATGGGGGTACCCCGGGACCCGCAGGTACTTGTAGTATCGCTTTTATCACAAGGGTAATCTTTATGCATATAAGCAAATACAAAACATAGGCATAAGGACTTTAAGGCTCGAGATTCTCTTTATTGTTATGTTATTTATGATGGCCATCACTATATCGTTTAATCCAAGCATAAAAGCTTTTGGTGGTGACTCCGAGCCGTTGAATACCTGCCCAATTAGACAATTACGTTTCGTGATTAGATTGACAGCTTCGATCTTAAATTCTTCGCTACTTCCCCGCCCTAGTTCTACCAAATACGTCTCCGAATGGGTCTTCTGCTAGTGGTGAGACTGATTGATTTTCCTCACCACATTTTCCTTATTTGTCACACTCAGTGGAAACCTCACATGTTTCAGTTTTAGTAACATTTCCTTCTTTATCCCAATAAATCCAAAGCCCATCTTTCCTTCCATCTAAATAATTACTTGCAAGTTTTGTTCTTCCATCGTCATACCATCTCATCCAAAGCCCATTTCTCCTTCCGTTCTTATAGTTTCCTTCTCTCTCCTTCTGTCCGTTTTCATACCACATAGTCCAAACACCTTTTTCTCTTCCTCCCTTATAGTTTCCTTCTACTTTCTTATTTCCATTTTCAAACCATTCAGTCCAAAGCCCCTCTTCTTTTCCATTCTTATAGTTTCCATGTACTTTCTTCCTTCCCACACCATGCCATTCAATCAATGGTCCATTTGTTATTCGACCAACCTCTTCAAACCCTATTACTTCTGTTTCTGTCCACTGTTTCTCTTCTTCCAACTCACCTCTTTCTTTCACAAAGTTTATGTAAGGTTCTTCATGTTCTTTTGAATTAAATGATTCTTGCTCAATTAGGTTACGAACATCTTGTTCTGTAAGATCGTCTATACTGTCGTAATAATCCGTTTCTATTTCAACAGAATACTTGCTATGAGTGAACTCAGTTTCATTTACAACTATTTTAATTTTCATTTCTTAGTTCCCTTAAACAGATTTACTGAAAACAACCAATATTTACCTTACACCCAAACATCTTTTTCACTCAACACCACACATAAAAAAACCCATATGACTTCTCACCGTTCATATGGGTTCTTATGTTCGTTATTGCTCTAAGCCAAAAAAGGGACAAACCCTTATCTACTCCGCCTTTAGTTATCAAAAGTGTGTTAAAAAAATCACTAGGACCAATTTGATATGACAAATACTTGTTTTTTTAGCCCTATTGCTCACCACCCTCATTAGTGGTTTCGTACACGCATCAGAAATAAAACAAATAGACTACGAAGGCTTTACCGTGTGGGTCGATTGTGACAAGCGTGGCGCCGTAAAATTCCAATACAATGCCCAACAACTTTAAACGCCACAAATCGTTTCACATTGACCCTAGCGTTCTTCATCATGCCAGCAACTCTCAGCTAAAACATACAAACAGAAAGGTCGCGATATGACCGTGGCCATTTAGTTCCAGCTAACCATCTGGACTACTCAAAAGTTGCTATCAGACAATCCAACTTCATGACGAATATTTTGCCACAAGCAGCAAATATGAATCGCGGCGCTTGGTTACTGACTGAAGAAATAACCGAGTGCTATCGTGACATTGATAAGTTGCTGATTATTGGTGGTGTGCTTTGGGCAATAATCAAATGATGATTTCTTTACAGAATCACATGGCGTAAAAACACCTGGTGCCTTTTGGAAAGTGATTATTCGTAATGACCGTGCTATTGCGTGGATTATTCCAAATATTGCTGGTGCTAAAAGGAATAGACTTGATGAATATATTGTGACTATTCAAGAATTGGAATTAGTGACAGGTGAATCTATTCCTGTTGATGAATATCTTAAACATGAAAAACCAGAACATTCTTGGGTGATTCCTAAGGGGTGTAATAAAAGTTAGTGCTTCTAATGTTCAACATATCCTTTCGTTAAACTGCCCCCATAAATTTTATAAAACAACGTTTAGACACAATATAAGCAGAGATAAGTGAGGCTAAAAGACTAATTCCACTTAAAACGAGATAGGTATAGAACCAATCGTGATGACACCATCCAAAAATCCCTTGAGGAAAGAAAAAATATTGATTTATAGTGCTGACAATAAAAACAATTAATACTACAAAAAAAGATACAGCAATGAGAACCACAAAAGAAGATAATATTCTGACAACTTTAGCCAAAAGATGGGAGCTTCTATCAATTGCGTAATTAATTATTTCTATCATAAATAATTGAGGAGTAAGTTAATAAAAAATCAACTCCTAGACTTTGATAGTCTCTATTTTCTTAAATAATTACTCATCAATATCCCCTCATCTATGAAGTTGGTAGATACCAGATGTCGGCGTGGTAATTTTTAGAATTCAAAATCTCATATATTTATACTCCAGTTATACCTACCAAAATTCTCGAACGATGACGATATCTTCTCGTCATAATTTTTGGGTAAAATAACAAGACGTTTATTACCTCTTTTATGACTATCAATCTTCCAAAGGTGTTTACAATTTGATTGTGGAATGTTGAAGCAATAATTGTCTCTAACTAGCCAATTTTTTTCTTCTGTTTTCACCCCACAAACTGGACAGACCAGAAAGATAGAAAATTCATTGGCTATTGAAATAAATTTCTCTGAAAATTTTTGAAGCGTTTGGTCATTTGTATAATTTTCAGCAATTAAACTAAGATCTTTGATTACTAAAGTGAATGGCTTTCTTACAACAACAGATTTCTTATCAAAATCAATATCCCAAAAACCATCATTTAATTCATCCATCTCTTTCAAAAATATTTGTGGAATTTTATCAACCCGCTTAATTATCTTTGAAAAAACATTCTGTGCAAAATATTTAGCTAGCAACTCTGAAATTGATTCTAATGAATAAAAGTAAGTGGGAGAAGCACATATGCAGGAGTGTGATCGAATTGAATCATCTAAAGAAATAATAATACGATTATTGTTCTCATCAATTTCCACATTATCGTTTATTCTTTCACTTAAAAAAAAAGGAACAAAAAACAGCTTCCTACCTTGATAGTCCAGTACTATTTCTGACAAGTGATGATTTACCTCTAAATTCATACCCGTGTGACCCAACTCTTTTAGTGCTCTTTTTATAAGGTCATAGCAATATGTTGTATAAGTATTAGCTAATAATTTATTTCTGTTATAAATACTATTTGGTTCTATTTTTGTTGCTTTCTGCTGAGTAGCCAACCACAAATGCCAAACTATCGCTACATGCCGATAGTTCGGGTCATGTGATAACACATTAGTCATATTAATACTTAAAGGTACATGCAGATTATTTATTAATGCTCTGTATAGTTTAGTTTGCTGAAAAGTTCTAACTAACTTAAGCATCGATTCTATAGTTTTAAGTGTGTTATCGCTGTTAGTTACAGCATCATCAACCTTAGCATTACTACCAAAACCTTCTCCCCAAAGTTTATAAATACCATCACTTAATTCATAATATAAATTTTCAGAATTATTAAATGACATAGCACATTCAAAAATATCCTCTAAACGCTTCACCTCCAGATAGCGCTCGTTTAAATATATCTCCAAATGTTCAAGTAACTTTACAAAGACCCTATTTTCATAAATATTTAAGTTGTCTTCACTTTCTAAAGCTAATATCGACTTCGGAACTACTCCTGTAAAATTTCTTGTTTGCCAACATTCAGAATGCGAAGCCAAATGCCGATGAGACCCAGATGCTATTTTTTTAGCTCGAGAAACAGGCACTAAATATTCTTTATAAACTAATTCAACCCTTGGGTTTCTAGCAATTTCATGAAAATACCCATCATTCAATACTTTAAATAATGCATTTTCTAATTTTGATAATTCAAAACGTGCTAGTAATTTTTCTGGTATTAAAAAAGAATGAGCTCGCCCTTGCTCTATCGCTTCATTGTAAGCATCTAGGGCATTCTCAATAATATTAAGTTCCGTTTCATCAAAACTATTTATGTCATTGCTATAAAAAACACCTCTCTCAGAACCTATCTTAAATTTATTAGACCCATCATCTAAAACTAAATTGCCTTTCTGTATTTCGGAATGAGAATTGTAGACACATTCACTGTTCGCTATGTATTGTCCTGAATAAATACATTCAGGCAGTTTCTCAACAAATTCCCCATTAGCCCTGTCATACCAGTGCTTCATTAAGAATTACTCTTTTTCTTTAGGTCTTGCTCTAGTAAATGGAGACAAGCTTTAGGTTTAGATTTAAATTTTTGTTCTTTCCAGAATTGCTCTAAATAATCTCTTAAATCTTCAATATCAGAACGTTTTGTATCATAGCGATCTGTTACTTTTCCTTTTCTCAAAACCTTGGTAGCGAGTAAGTGATCAACCGCAAAACCTAAATCACCTCCACATTCGAGTATTACAGGAATAAACCTCATCATATGGCGTTCAAATCTATTTCCCCAACTAATAGCAAACTCATTTTTTAAATATTCTGAAAATTCCGATTCATCCATCGCTTTTACTAAATCTTTAACCTTCTCTTGATGTGTACTACCAGCTTTATTAAACGCCTTTTCTAGTGATGAAAAACTATAAGTAACTTGATCTAAATTTTTATCAATTTCAAAATTAATTTTATGCCTAGGTAACTCCATTACATGAGCCCTATCAAAGGTCTTATCCGCAAATTGAAATGTTGTTTCATCTACATTTGCCGTACCTATAAACCATACATTTTCAGGTATTTTTATTACTCTACCATTATCTAATAATTTCGGACCTCCACTTTGCCCAGTTGTCATCAGCGTTAAATTCCTATCTTCAGGCGCTAACTCTAAAGCAGATAGAAACTCTGAAAAATATTGTTCTGGTCTCGATAAATTCATCTCATCCAATAGAATAATATAAAGCCTGTCTTTAAAAGCTGGACACTGGGCTTCATAAAGTCCTTGCAAAGTCTCTTCCTCATAAAACTTTTTCTCGAAAGTATTAAAATGGCCAATTAGATCAGTTTTATCTCTCCAGCCTGCTTGGACAGGTATGATTTTATTCCCCGCCCCAATTGCTCTTGCAAAGGCTTTAGGTAAACTCGTTTTCCCCGTACCACTAATCCCTTGCAGAATATGCAAACGACTCATTGCAAGTCCTGCAATAAACAATTGAATATCTTCCTTACTATAATAAAGCTCTTTTTGTTCTTTAGCATCCCAAGCAATGCGTTGCTGCAATTCTAAAATAAAATCTTTTAACTTTGGAACTGACTCTGTTAATGCTTCTGAGCGCAATACTGAATCAAGTTTTAATAGAGTAGGGAAAACTGTTTTACTTTGTTGCTTATTTATCAATTCATCAACTTCATCCTTTAAATCATTCAACCGCACTGACAATAATTCATTGTGCTTTGAAATGGCTTGCTTTTGTTTTTCTATTTGCTCAAGCTCAATAACTGAATTTAGGTTTCTATTAAGCAGAGTAGTTTTCTCTTGCAATTTAACTTGATAATCCTGGCACTCCTGATTAAGCTCATCACGTTCTTTTTGCAATATCTTATATGAGTATAAGAGTTGACCACTCGGTTTTGCATCTAACTTTTCTTTTAAATCAGATATTTCTAATTTAAATGCATCTAACTCTTTAAGTAGCTGTTGCGGAGTATTTCCATTAAGTTTTCTTTCAATTTCTTTAAACGCACTTAAATGACTTAATTGTTCACTTTCTCTATTCTTATATTTCTCAATCTGCTGTTCCAGGTGATCTTTCTGATTTTCTAAACTTGAAAGTTGTTGTGAAAATTCTGATTTAACATTCTCTTCAAGCACTTTTTTATAATTATCAGCATCTTCACGTGTAAATTCTAGCTGCCTAACTTTAAGATTTAGATTATCATGAGCTCGTTGCAATTTAAGCTCTCTTTCAGATATCGTATTCGCTTGTGCTGTCAATTCAGCTAATTTAGTTTGCCAATGTCGCTTATTTTCTTCAGTCAAACTTTTTTTAGTTAACGTCAATTGTTCAATGCCTTCCTCCAGCGCTCCTTTCTCTTCTTCTAACTTAGAAGCCAAAACTAACTTCTGAGACTTAAATTTTTCTAACATTTCCATGTTTTTCATAGCGAAACCACTTTCGGCATCAAGCTCTTTTTCTGCTAACTCTCTTAACCGCTTAGCAATATCCACTTGTTGTTTTGATACTTCTTTTTTATCTAATTGCAGCAGTTGATTGTCTTTTGATATTTGTTTTTCTTTTATATCTAACTCTTTTTTTTGATTTTTAGCATTTTTTACAAGTTGTTCTGTTTGAGCCTTACTTTTCATAATTTCAGTTTGCTCATTTTTTGCTTCATCTAAAAGCTTCTTAAGATCACATGCTAAGGATTGCATATCTACTTCTAAGGAAGCAGCTATTTTTTCTTTCATTTCAGAATTTAATTGACTAGATTTTTTTTCAGCTGCTTCTACTTTTTGATCCAAACCTTCAAAGCCAGCATTACGTATAGTACTAAGCACAGGATCCAGTTTATTTTGGCCATCAGCTTGACTTGACTTAACTTTATTTTTTTTCTTCGACATTAATTACTCCCTATAAGTTTTTCCGATACGGCAAGTAACCTTTCTACTGACTCCACGTGATTCATGATCTCTTCTTTAGTTAAAACTTCACCTTTTGAATTAGCATGACTTCCTTTTGTATTTCTATCATCGGAAAGTTGCACAGACAAGTCTAACCAATCCGAATATTCTCTATTAAGTTGCTCCACAACCCATGGGAATTTTAAAATCATAGCACTTAACAGTGGCTTTAGAGATTGATTACCCATTGTTAACGCTGCTTGAATACTCCCTCTTCGCACAGTAGCCAACCTCTGAGCAACATAAGTACTTACCCCTTCAGTTCTCAAATACAATTCTTGTGCAAGTTTATCTCTATCTTCCCTATGTTCTTTAGGACTCGGCAGTTTACGCCATTCAGTATTTTTTTTATCAGGACGCAAAATTGTTTTTATCCAAGCTTCAATAACATTATGTAACTCAGATAACAAAGAACGTAATTGTTCTTGTTTTGGTTTTTTTTCAAATTCCACCTCTTTTTTTATCCTCAACATGCCCAACACTTGCTCCCTAATCATGTCATGCGATTGTGTCCACGAATAATTAGAATGCAATTCTAATTTTGCACTCTCAGAAAACTTATCCTTTTGCTTTAGATAGTCAGACGCATGATCTTTATCAGCAATCCCTAAAACATTATTGATTGATGAGGCAAACACCTTATTAGAAATTAAAACCTGCTCTGCAATATCATTTAACTCAGGGACTGTAGTAGTTAAACCAGTTGGGTCCGATAGATACCATGAGCGCTCCCCAGAACAAACTGAAAACAATTTTAAGTGAATGAAAACCGGAATAGCTTCATCTTCAATTAGGCTAATAGAATTTTTAATTTTCTGTTGTTTATCAGAAACACACATATCTTTCTGAATAAGTTTATTTTGATCCCTACGAAACCCCCTTAGACAATCAGACATTTGTTCAACCGAAGGTTGTTCTATATTTGTTTTGCTTGTTTCTATAAGTAAAGGCCTACTCTTTTTCCCAGAACTTCTGCTAATAATAAATGCTGGATATTTTTCTGAAAAATCCATCGAATCTATATAAGACAGACGTGTCAATACCCTAGGTAACAGTTGTCCAGTTAACGCATCTTGAACAAGATAATAACTCATGGTTTCATTTGACTCTGCCTCAACTCCTTTGAGGCTATCACGGCCTTTCTGCGTTATCTTCCATTCACCTTTAATCTTCCCATATGTTAAATCTGCAGCCATTAAGTCTAATAACAATTTTCCTACTAGTACATTATCTAAATTACTGTATTCACATATACTCCCCTCTGAGCTACAACCCGCTTTCAATAACTTTAAAATTAAAACTTGAAATACATCTAGTTCAGGCTGATTCTTTGGGGCCAGTACTCGCCATAAAAAGAAAGGCCAAAACACATCTCTTTGTTTGACATATGAAAAACTTGCTGGTTTAACAACATTTAAATAAGTAACATTTTTTATATCATTATGATTCATCAACTACTACCCTTCGCATAAATCACTAATAAAAGCACCTATTTGAGGAACTGCTGATTTAGCAGCATCACTTCCAGAGAACATAGCTTTATCACCTATGACAATGATTAAACTTTTCGCACGGCTAAATGCAACATTTAACCGGTTAGGTGTTCGTATAAACCCATATTTTTTTCTCAATGAGTTTTCATCAGAAATGGGAAAATTATTTGATCTAACTGTTGACAGCAATACAACATCAAACTCTTTACCTTGGAATGCATCAACAGAACCAATACGAATTCTTTCTGTCCCATCTGATAAAGTTTTAAACTTTGGCATATACTCCCAACCATTTTCTGTTTTTTTGCAAATGTCCTTTAATATTAATTTTTCAAATATGAGTTCACGTTGGGATGCAAAAAAAGTAATAACACCCATACTCACTTCTAGATTCTGGTCTAAAATATTTTTAATCTTATTGGCAATAATATTAGCCTCTATGTCACGACACCAACTAGTACCTACTCGCCGTTCTTTACCTTCACTCAATGGCAGGTCAATCCATTGAGCAACTTTTCCATTGTATTCCGCTAAACCTAAATCAAATTGAGATTCATCAAGACCTGCCTTAATAACTGGTTCCCCTTCACACTCATAAAACGAACGACTAATAAACTTACCTATTTTAGGGTGCATACGAAATTGAGTATCTAACATAACTGTACGCTGAATCCCATCCGTCGCCTCCCGTTCTTTTAGTTGTTTATACAAACGCTCAAACAAACTTTTCCTAATCGCATCAGCAGTTTTTTCATTTAACGTCCCACTATCCAGCATATCTTTTTCAAGATCAGGCTCTAACATTTGAGGTAATTGAAAATGATCACCAACTAATACAATTCGTCTTTTTGCTAAAGACATAGGGATAAAAAGGTCTAACGGGTTTGCACGGGCTGCTTCATCAACAATGACGGTATCAAAATTAAATTTATCGGACACATCATTAATTGAATTTTTGTAATCTACAACTCGCTCTGATTCAGAACGCTGGCAAGTGGCCCCAATTGAAATTGTATATTTCCGCACACTTTCCGCTAACAAGTCTGGTTGGTATTTGATTGTATCTAAATATTCTTCGATAACATCAGGAATGGCAGCGGAGCAATTTTCTGAGTAATCCGTTAGCTCATTATTTAATTCATGTAAGACTGTAATAGATGCTTGCGGTAGAACTGTTTTTAATTCTTTAGGCCGATAATCAGGAATCAATTGGTCAATTAGTATGTTCTTTATCTGATTTAATTCTTTTAATTGCTTTTCAGTCACAGGGTCAAATGAATGACTCAAAGCTAGTAAAAATGCTACTTCTTCAGAACCTTTAAATTCATTCAATCGTTTTAAATCAGCAGAACAACGCCAAATTTGCTCCAGCCCGTCATCTTCAAATGCAATTAATGTTGTTCTTAATGCTCTTACTTTTATTAGCAGTGACTCATTTTTGTCAGATTTAATTTCATCCGCAAGGCTTTGCAGATTTTTTTTTAATTTATCCTCTAGTTCTATTGGGATAATAAAACCATATTCTTGTCTTAATATATCAAGGTCTTGCAGTAAACTGTCTAATCTTACTTGCCTAACATTACGCTCAAGGCGCTCATCTAATAATGCAGCTATATCTTGACGAACATTTTTTAATATTGGATAGCTACCATTAATGCTTGATATCTCATCTATTTTTTCTGATAATTCAGCTGATTGTTTTTTACTCCACTGCTCTAATAAAAGCGGTGATCTCACTTTATCATCAGCTCGTATTGCAGGAAGCCCTAAAGCTTCAGAACGCACAACAACATTATCAACTGCATCATTTTGATAACTAGTTAATAATATCTCAGCAGATCTTTTACCTTCAAATTCTTCTGACAATCGATTTTGTAAAGCACTAATTATTTGAGTTTTACCTGTACCAGGTGGCCCAAGTATAAGCGCAATATCAGGTGTATTTAATGCTATGCTTAAAGCTTCTACTTGTTTTTCAGTCGGCGCGCCTTTAAAAGCACGTTTAGCCGTTGTAGTTAGTGGCTTTAAAGTTTTATACCCTGTACGTCCAGTATAAAGGTCCACATTTTCAATCAAACAACGTAGCGATGGCATTGGGTTTGTCATCGCTGTTATAGCATCTCGTGCTTTTTCTCTACGTTGCATTTGCACCATAGAACCACTAATCGAAAGATAAATAACTCCTTCCTTAGGCGGTTTTCCATTAGTACCCAGACTCAGAGTAAGATACTGCTTGGTTTTATTAACTAACTTGACCTGTATTGCTTTAACTCTTTCCCCAGAAATTAATACATTACCTTCCGGTTCATTTAACAGCCAGTCAGGTAATAATGTGCTAATCTCCAGTCTCTGACCTTTATCTTCTTTTAAAACTGAACAAAGGCAATCAACTGCCTCGCGATCCTTTTCTTGATAATAAAAATGCCATTCAATAATATTATCAATTGATTCACATATCTCATACTTAATGTAGCGTACAAACTTGGCTCTTTTAGCAAGTGAAATTGATTTGTCTTTTACTCTATTATTATATTCATCCCATAGTTTTATATAGGCTGAGTTATTTTTTTTTAGCTCATCAAACTTTTCTTGAATGAGCGGATCGTTAATTTTTCTTACGAGCGTGCTATCAACAAAAGTTAGTTTGGCTTCTATTAAACTTAAATCAAAATCCCTATTCCTCGATACTGAAATTAGTTCTTTTACCCACATTGACCCATCTTGATAAAATTCAAGTTGTAGCCGAAATCTTCTCCCCACAAGGACTATTAGTTTATTATTGTTAAATTTGTTATTCCGATAAGTAGCCGCTAGTAAATATTGTTTACCCAGATAATCCAGTATAAATTGCTCTTTCAACCATTCAGAAACATCCTCAATAGATGGACTAGTGTATTCTGCATATTTAGCGACCGTATGAACAATCTTATCGTCTATAGCTACCTCTACGTGTGAAAAGGGTATTGAACTCCGTAGACAGGAAATAGGCTGAACGACCAGTTTAGTACCTCTTATTGATATAGGCACCCATAGCACATTAGAAGCATCACCAAATCGAAGTAATTCATTAGTATTAGTTACAGAATAAAATCGATCCATTTGCTTAACAAAAAACGTATCCTCAACCAGATGAATAGAAATATCTTCATGTAATGTTACTAGCCTGCTGTCCTCACCAGTAAGCTCAAGTTCTATTACATTTTCATCCGTAAGATGTTTTAACTCATTTAAAATCATCAATAATTACCATCTAAAGACATAAACTGATTTAATCTTGTCTTCATTGGCTTGGTCAATGGGTGTAACTTTTACTAATTGACTTTTCCGGGATTGATTAGATAGTTCAAACATTTTATTAATAACTTCTGGTTTAGCAGTGTGCACCTCAACTGATATGGATATATTTTCTGCGGGCGTTATTTGAATACCATTGGGTGATAGTTTTATAACAAAAAGCTCTTTGGACTCCTCCCATAAAAAAGACCCTGGCGGTGAATTTTTAATAGATAAAGAATGACCTAAATTAAGAGTTTGTTTAACATCCGTATTAATATAAGAATCATTTTTCTTAGTATTTGGGATATTAAGAAGCGACGGATCTTGTAAAAAATATCTGATAACTGTTAAGTTTTGTATTTCAACAGGGGTATCACAAAAGGGGCAGCTAAAAGAGTTACCTTTAACTCTATCAATAGGAAAATTATAAGTTGCATTACAACTACTATTTTGGCAGTCAATCAATAAGCAGCTCATCTGTTCAAGTTTTTCTGCCCACTCAGATAGGCTTGGTCTCTCTAGTGGCTCACCCTTTCCAATATTGAAGCATTGTTCAAACAACTTCCTAAGTGGCTCTAAAGCCACTATCTCAATTGAAAGTCCTTTAAGCATTTTGTTAGACAAGTCTTGAGGGTGATATATCCAAGGTAATTCTCCACTAAAAGCTTTATCCACATCATCAGGCGTACCATTATCAACAGCATCACCAATAAAAGGATGATTAGTTGTTAATAATTTAAAAGCTATCACAGCAAAGCTCCAAGAATCAGTGAGAGAAGAAACGAAAAATTCGCCGTTTACAACCTCAGGAGCACCAAAACCAGGACTCCAAACCCGCCCCGCTTTTCCTTCAATAATTTCTGAGTCAAAACTATTTCGTTGGTTAATACATATATTGTCACAGTCAATTAACCAAACTTCATCATGTTCAATGTCCTTAGATATAAAAATATTTGCAAGAGACAAATCTCCATATGCCATACCACGACCATGAAGATCAGATAAAATCCTGGCCAACTTAGCCAAAAGTCTCAGTCGCCTCTTAATCCCTCCTGTTTGTAAGTATTTTTCTGGGTTACCATCTGACTCAGACATGGCAATTTCAGTGTCATTTATTAACCTTTCAAGAGGCATTAACCCATCCATCAACTCCATCGCGTAACCTGCATTATTATTTGATGCAATTCGGGAAAATGGTCTAGAAATTTTCAAACCCTCTAATGGTTGCCGCATTAACCATCGAATATGCTCAAGCCACTTTTTTTTCTTTTCAAAACTTTTCTGAGTATTTATTTTAACTAAAATATTGCTAATTTGAGTTTGACAAACAATACCCTGCCCTCCTTCTCCAATTTTTTTTAGTAATTCAAACTCTCGTTTAGTTTCATCTAAGACAAGTCGTTTCTTGATATTTGTTTTTGTATTTCCCATTAATTTAATACCACTAATGCAAGGGTCTTATCATCTAGATGGTGAGGTGTTGTCCAATTATGCAACTCTTTTTTTAGCCAAGTATTGGCTAAGCGAGTACTTTTGTTCAACGTATTATCGATTACAAACTGTACAAATTCTAGTTCCATCCCTGCAACTATGTCATCACTGATTCCATCTGTCATTAAGGCAATATAATCACCAGGATTAAATGTGTATCGGTTGATTTCCCAATCTGAAAATTTATTTGAAATACCTAGCCCAGTTGTGATATTTCCAAATGTTTTTTGTTCGCTAAGTAAGTTATTTTTTATTTTATCTACGGATGAAACAATTAGACCATCTCCCAGTTGAAATGTCCTTATTCCTCCTGAATTCGAGACCCAAGCAAACAAACATGTTGTCACTGCTTGATTAGGATTAATAATACCTAAAGAATTTATCCAATATTGATAAATATTTTTAATAACTAACCTATCTTCAGTATCAAAATCCAGCTTGGATAAAACTTTAACCACTGCCCTACATGCTAGCTTAGAACCGACATCCGCTTTTGAACGAGAACCCATCCCATCACAAACAACAACAACCAAACCAACAGACAATATTTTAATTGATGACGAGTCTTGATTAGGTACATTATCAAAAGTATTCCTAGGCCCTCTAACAGAAATATTTAGGTTCTTAAATTTCACCATTTTCCATTTAAATCTAGACCTAAATCATCATTTGAATTTTCATTTTCTTCAAAAATTATGGGAGCAACATCGTTAGGAGATTGACTTTTTGACCTTGATGTTACACTCATAGTCACCGCCCTAAAAAAACGATGGATATCTCTAGCTTCAGATGCCTTAAAAACATCAACTTCCAGATCATTATTAAACCCTGACAAAATGTCTAAATTCGCATCACTACCTATAGCCATCGAAAACCGACTAGCCTTTTTAGCACGCTCATTTCCACTAAATTTTTCTAGTTCTTTTTCCCATTTATCCGTTGGGTGTCCATCAGATAATAGAATAATTACTGGACGATAATCTCTTGAAGTAATCAGGTCTTTATCTTCTAGAATATCATAAGCAAGACTAAAGGCATGCCCCATTGGAGTCCTCCCAATTGCTTCCAATGGCTTCATATTTTGTATTTCTGTAGCTTTTACTAAAGGCAAATAAATTTCAGCAGAGTCCCCTCCAAAAGTAATTAAACTTACTTTTATTTCTGCTTGCCTAGCAGATTCTTGACTAAATGTTGAAACCATATCTTGAATTGCTTCATTCAAGACAGATATTTTCCCTTCTACCATCATGCTACCACTAGTATCAGCCAAAATTATTACTGGCAAAGATCTAGCTTTAGCAACCGTAAATTTTTTCAACCCCATACATACCTCCTTTAAATATGGTTTTAATGTAACTGCTTTTAAGTAAATTCAGCCTAAAGCAAGTCTTATATAAGACCATATACAACTATATTTTATCAAAAAAGAAATTATCATTAAAAACTTAACTCTCTGATTATTTCTAGAAGAGCTTTGCTTTCTCCAGCTCCATCAACATATCCTACTCAAGTACACAGTAGTAATTTTAATAACAATTCAACACAAATTTAATAAAAATTCATTTAGCTAAAACATAAGAGAACCTCAGTAAAACAGTTATTCCTTACAATCAACATCAGAAACCGTATTTTTTGGCTTTGTGTCATTCCACATAAACTTAAAAACAAATACTCCTACAAAACCCGGAACAACATAATATCCCAATTGAAAAAGGCTTTTTAGAACAAACAGATAAGCTTCCCAAAGATAATTAATAAAGCCTGAACCCAGATATTTGTCTGAATAGAATAAAAATTCTCGTGCTAGCCTGTTTAAAAT
>Ga0105349_10000541_pt1 | contig 15009 bp, 12 predicted proteins | sample EN1Hudseemescosm_FD_83661 | JGI IMG/M metagenome (GOLD analysis project Ga0105349, IMG submission 83661) | Methane-oxidizing microbial communities from mesocosms in the Hudson Canyon - EN1B Hudson Canyon | ecosystem: Environmental > Aquatic > Marine > Cold seeps | place: Hudson Canyon...
AACAGGCTCTTGCTTTAGATCAAAAGCTCTATTTAAAATCGCGCCGAGGGCGGACGCTCCTACCTGTTACCCATTCAAATTAAAGGACTACACAGTGGCGGAAAGTGATGGGTAATCAGGTATGTTTATGTGAATTCTAAAAATACTTAAATCCTGAGGGGGATGAAGATTATGAGAGTTTTTTTAATTACGGTGGTTCTGTTGGCAATGACAGCTTGTGGTGATGAATTTTGGTGTGGCGAAAACGGTTGTGGTGCTGACAAGGATGCTAATATCAATCAAACAACCTGAGCTTCTTAAGCTGTAGGTTAGCAAAGATCAATAGGATCGGATAAAAGGGGACGCTACCCTTTGATTGACGGTCGCCCTTGAGGTCGATAACTCAATCCCTAGAAACAACTGGAGTCAGAGTAAACTTAAATCCTGGGTATCAATAGCGTAACCCGACAAGTCATTGAAAAATGGTGGATAACGCTAGCGCTTATCCACCCTACAAAAGATAAATCCTCTTATCTTAATGACATTGGTACTGACCCGAATGTCATTATCAAATCACCCTTTCACTGGTAGCTTAGCCATCACACTAAAGTAAAAAAGTAGATCGCGCCTTTAGCCTTTAATTTTAGCACCTGAAAAACCTATTTGTTTCCAGGCTTCAAATAGCACAATTGAAACTGTATTAGAAAGATTTAAACTTCTGCTTTCTGGCTTCATCGGCAGATACAGCTTTAACTCTTCTTCATGTTCAGATAAAAAGCTATCTGGTAGACCGCGTGTTTCAGGTCCAAACATTAATGCATCATCCTCTTGAAAGGATACATCTGCATAATTAGTTTTACCTTTAGTAGTTAAAGCAAATAAGCGCTTGGGTTTTGCCTTTTCAATATAATCAGCTAAAGAAGCGTACTGGTGGACATTCACCCATTCGTGATAATCCAGACCTGCCCTACGCAACTTTTTATCATCCAACTCAAAACCCAAGGGATGAATTAAATGCAATTGTGCGCCAGTGTTGGCGCACAACCGTATAACATTGCCTGTATTAGCCGGAATTTCAGGCTGATATAAAACAATATTAAGCATACTGTTTATTTAGTGGTATCAACAGGGACTAAATTCCAGATTTCATCAGCATATTGAGTAATGGTCCTATCCGTAGAAAACTTACCACTACCAGCAGTATTAAGAATACTCATCTTAGTCCAGCTTTCCTTATCTCTATATGCGTCACTCACACGCTGTTGCGCATCGATGAAAGTTCGGAAATCTGCAACTGTCATCCATGGATCGTTAGGACTTCTAAGAGCACCAATAATATCCTCAAAAATACCTTGTTCGAACTGGCTAAAATGGCCACATTCCAGCAGGTTCATAACTGCTTTCAAATCTTCATCTTGCTCAATCATCAAATTAGGATTGTAATGACTTCTCAAGTCTTCAACTTCTGATTCGGTTAATCCAAATAGAAAGAAATTTTCATCGCCCACTTCTTCACGAATTTCGACGTTTGCACCATCTAAAGTACCAATGGTTATAGCGCCATTCATCATGAATTTCATGTTGCCTGTACCCGATGCTTCTTTACCCGCTGTAGAAATTTGCTCAGACAAATCTGCCCCTGGGCAAATTCGCTCCATTGCAGATACGCGGTAATTTGGTAAAAAAACCAGTTTCAGTTTATCGCCCACCTCAGGGTCATTATTAATAACATTCGCCACATTATTAATCAATTTGATGGTTTTCTTGGCCATGGCATAACCTGGTGCCGCTTTACCACCAATCAATACGCAACGAGAAACCCAGTCTTTAGTATCACCTTTTTTGATTCGGTTATATAAATGAATAACATGCAAAACATTTAATATTTGGCGTTTGTATTCATGTATCCGTTTAACTTGCACATCAAATAAAGCATCGACAGACAGACCTAGATCATAGCCAAACTCTTCATTTTTATAGTCGATCAAGCGTTGCTTACTAGACTGCTGTAGTGCAAACCATTTTTTTCTGAAAGCTGGTTTTTCAGCATGTGGCTTAAGTTTTTCCAATTTAGATAAATCAGTTACCCAATCATCACCAATTGTTTTAGTGATAAGTTCTGCCAATTCAGGATTACAAGCCGCCAACCAACGACGAGGTGTTACCCCATTGGTTTTATTATTAAATTTATCAGGCCATAACTGATAAAAATCATTAAACAAACCATCTTTCAATAATTGTGAATGTAAAGCGGCTACCCCATTAACAGAGAAGCTACCCACAATCGCTAAATAAGCCATACGCACTTGCTTGTCTTGGCCTTCTTCAATAATTGACATACGAGCTAAACGCTCTAAGTCACCAGGCCAATGCTCAGAAACTTCAGTCATAAACTGAGCATTTATTTCAAAAATGATCTCCATGATGCGTGGCAATAAATACTGCATCAAGCCTACAGACCATTTTTCCAGCGCTTCTGGCAATAAAGTATGATTTGTATAAGCCATGGTATTACGGGTAATTGCCCAGGCATCAGTCCAGCCTAAACCATGTTCATCCATCAATAAACGCATTAATTCAGCTACCGAGATACTAGGGTGAGTATCATTTAGCTGGAAACAGTTTTTCTCTGCAAAATGAGTAAAATCAGTACCGTGTCGACCTACCCAGTTAGCCACTACATCTTGCAAACTGGCAGAAGCTAATAAATATTGCTGTTGTAGTCTTAATACTTTGCCATTTTCATTGGCATCATTGGGATACAACACCATGGTAATATTTTCTGCAGTGTTTTTTTCTGCAACCGCTTCTGCATAGGCACCGGCATTAAACTCTTGCAGATTAAATTCTTCAGTGGCTTCAGCTTTCCATAAACGTAAAGTATTAACTGTACCATTTTGATAGCCAGGAATTGGCGTATCATAAGGAACCGCTAACACATCATTGGTATTAACCCAGCTGATTTTTTCCTTGCCATTTTCATCAAGGTGTTTTTCTGTATGGCCGCCAAATTTAATACGTACCGTATATTCAGGTCGTTCAATTTCCCATACATTACCATTGCGTAACCAATGGTCAGGTCTTTCAATCTGCTCACCATTTTCAATGCCCTGAGCAAACATACCGTATTCATAACGTAAACCGTAGCCTGTTACAGGTAATTGCAAGGTCGCACAACTGTCAATAAAACATGCCGCTAAACGTCCTAATCCACCGTTACCTAGACCTGCATCAGGCTCGCTGTCTATTAATTCTTCTAAATCAAGGCCTAAATCATATAATGCTTTGTCTACCGTCGATGTAATACCCAAGTTAAGCATAGCATTACTTAAGGTACGCCCCATCAAGAATTCCATTGAGATATAGAATGCTTTTTTACAATCCTGTTCTCTATAGGTATTGTAGGTTTTCTTCCAACGCTCAATTAAACGGTCACTGACTGCAAGAGAAAGTGCTTCATATGCATAGTGAGGAGAACGACATAATTCGTCTCGGCCTAAACGATGACTGTAGTATCTTTTGAAATCAGCAACAAAATCCTTTTTGTCCATTCCCAGATTTGGGAGTTTTGTGATATTTGCTTTTGGTTTACTTTTCTCAAAGCTTCTAGTTGGCATAATATTGACCGTTTGTTAACTTAAAATTTATTATTTATTATTTAGGGTTATGCATAAAATAATATGCTACTGAATAAGGGGCACAAGTCGTTAATGCCCCCCAAAGCTGGCAAAATCATTTATGAATATTCCTTGAGTAAAGACCAAAACCAGCCCAACCCTTACTAAAGATGTTAATGCTGCATTTTTTTAACTCAGCATTATTTCAATTTCCCATGACATTGCTTATATTTTTTATTTGACCCACAAGGACAGGGGTCATTGCGCCCTACTTTTTTACCATCTCTTACAAAGGGCTGCTCAGCATGTTCATCATTTTCCAACTGTTGAGGCGCAGTGTTTTCTACAACCGGATTAGCCTCTGCATGTTCATAATGCATTTCTTGCGGTGCTTGTCTTTGCTCATCAATAGCATCGACATCTTCTTCCTGAGCCACCTGAACCTTGGCCAGAATACCAACCACTTCGTATTTAATGTGATCTAGCAAGTTAGTGAACATATCAAATGATTCACGCTTATATTCTTGCTTAGGATCTTTTTGAGCGTAGCCTCTGAAATGAATCCCTTGACGCAATGAGTCCATCGATGCCAGATGTTCTTTCCAGCTGTTATCCAGAACCTGCAACATACAAGATTTCTCAAAGTGTCGCATAACTTCAGATGTTGAGCTTTCTTCCTTGGCTTTACTGGATTTCCCTAGCTCATCAACAATAAATTGGCGCAAATGGCTTTCCTGAAAAGACTTGTCTTTATCCAACATGTCTTTTAACGGTAAATTTAATAGATATTCCTGACTTAAATGCTCTTCCAGGCCAGTAATATCCCACTGCTCTTCCATGGTTTTAGCAGGAATATATTTAGTCACCACATCATTTAACACATCATGGCGTATATCACTGATCATATTACTGATATCTTCTGAAGCCATTAATTCATTTCGATGCTCATAGATAACTTTACGTTGATCATTAGCCACATCATCATAAGCCAGGATTTCTTTACGCTGATCAAAGTTTCTTCCTTCAACTTTAGTTTGCGCATTTTCTATCGCACGAGTGACCCAAGGATGCTCAATCGCTTCACCTTCTTCCATCCCTAAGGACTTCATTAGACGCGATACTCGCTCGGAAGCAAAAATACGCATCAAATCATCTTCCAATGAAAGATAAAAACGTGTTGAACCTGGATCTCCTTGTCGCCCAGAACGCCCTCTTAACTGATTATCAATACGGCGTGACTCATGTCTTTCTGAACCGACAACATGTAAACCACCGCTTTCAATTACCTTCTGATGCCTATCTAGCCATGCGCCACGGATCTTCTCTTCATCTGCATTCGTCGCTTCTTCACCCAAGGCCTTTAATTCAGCATCCAGGTTACCCCCCAGAACGATATCCGTACCACGACCAGCCATATTGGTTGCAATAGTGACGGCACCCGGCATACCTGCATTTTCAACGATGTGCGCTTCACGCTCATGCTGTTTAGCATTTAACACTTCATGCTTAATATTATGCTGGTCAAGAATTTGAGCAATAATTTCTGAATTTTCTATCGATGTAGTCCCGACTAACACAGGCTGCTGACGTTTAACACAGTCTTCAATATCTTTAACTACCGCCTGATATTTTTCAGCCTTAGTCAGATAAACCGAGTCACCTTTATCATCTCGAATCATGTCTCTATGCGTTGGAATAACAACCACTTCCAAACCATAAATCTTGTTTAATTCGAATGCTTCTGTATCTGCTGTCCCTGTCATCCCCGACAGTTTGTTATACAGGCGAAAATAGTTTTGAAAAGTAATAGAGGCTAATGTCTGGTTTTCATTTTGAACCGTCACCCCTTCTTTTGCTTCAACAGCCTGATGCAAGCCTTCTGACCAGCGTCTGCCTGTCATCATACGGCCGGTATATTCGTCAACAATAATGACTTCATTATTTCTGACCACATAATCAACATCTTTTTGGAACAACACATGAGCTCGTAAGGAAGCACTTAAGTAATGCATTAAACGGATGTTTGCTGCATCGTATAAGGTTTCACCTTGCTCCATCATACCGTGTTCAACCATCAGCTGTTCAACACGCTCATGCCCTGCTTCGGTTAAATGAATTTGCTTGCTTTTCTCATCAACCAGGTAATCACCCGGCATTCTTTCTTGTTGTTCTTTATCTTCTACAATTTCCTGTGCCGTCAAGAAAGGCACAACAGCATTTGTTTTCTGATAAATCTCAGTCCCTTCTTCTGTTGGCCCAGAGATAATAAGCGGCGTTCTCGCCTCATCAATCAGGATAGAGTCAACTTCATCGACAATAGCAAAGTTCAAATCACGCTGTACTTTTTGCGCGATGCTAAAAGCCATATTATCGCGCAAATAATCAAAACCAAATTCGTTATTGGTCCCGTAGGTAATATCTGCGGCATAGGCCTGTTGTCGTTCTTCATGACCTAAATCACTGACGATAACCCCAACGCTCAAACCTAAGAAGTTATATAGCCTGCCCATCCACTCTGCATCCCTGGCGGCCAGATAGTCATTCACGGTAACAACATGCACGCCTTTTTCAGGCAGGGCATTTAAGTAAGCTGCTAATGTTGCCATCAGCGTTTTACCTTCACCTGTTTTCATTTCAGCAATTTTGCCGTCATTTAGGATCATGCCGCCTATCATTTGCACATCATAATGACTCATGCCAAAAACACGTTTTGATGCTTCTCTGACAACAGAAAATGCCTCTGGAATTAAATCATCCAGCTTGCTTCCTTGCTCAAGACGTTGACGGAATTCCTGTGTTTTTGCTTTTAATGCATCATCCGACAGGTTTTCATATTCAGCCCCGAAGGAATTAACCTTTTTGACCAGCGCCCGTTTTTGTTTAACATTTCTGTCATTACGACTTCCAACAACTAATTTGACCAGCTTACCCAGCATGCTTATTTTCCGGTGAGATTTCGTGAGATTTCGATTAAAAAAATGAATGATTATATACTGTATGGCTAGTTTCTTACCAGATAAACCACTCACCCAATACATAATAAAGCATCAGTAACAGCCCTTTGTTTTAATAAACAACCCTTACCACGCGCTAACTTATACTAAATATTGTGATTATTATGGCGTTTTCAAGGCCAAGGTTGATTTCGAGATAACGCAACACACCTTAAACCAAGTGTCCCCACAAGTCGTGTTCATCAGCTTCTTCCAGCTTCACATCAACAAACTGCCCTACTTTTAAGTGAGTAGCGCCATCAATAAACACCTGTCCATCAATTTCAGGCGCATCCGCCTTACTTCTGGCAACAGCACCTTCTTCAACCACTTCATCAATCAATACAGTTTCAATTTTACCTATTCTACGTTGCAATCTTTCAGCACTGATAACTGCCTGATGCGTCATAAATCGCTGCAAGCGCTCTTGTTTAACTTCTTCAGGCACCGAATCAGGCAAATCATTAGCCACAGCGCCTTTAACAGGCGAATAGGCAAAACAGCCAACCCTATCCATTTCAGCTTCAGTTAAAAAGGCTAATAACTGCTCAAACTCTTGCTCCGTTTCACCAGGAAAGCCGACAATAAAGGTACTGCGTAGAGTAATATCTGGACAAATACTCCGCCAGGCTCGAATCCGCTCCAGATTATTCTCAGCCGCAGCCGGTCTTTTCATCAATTTAAGAATACGGCTGCTTGCATGCTGAAAAGGAATATCCAGATAAGGCAATATTTTACCTTCAGCCATTAATGGAATTACATTATCAACATGCGGATAAGGATAAACATAATGCATCCGTACCCAAATACCTAAATCACCCAGGGCTTCTGCCAAGTCATAAAAACGTGTATTGATTGATCGTCCTTTCCAGTCGCGGGCTTGATATTTCAAATCCAGACCATAAGCACTGGTGTCTTGAGAAACCACCAATAACTCTTTCACCCCTGCATTTGCAAGATTCTCAGCCTCTAACAACACATCATCAATCGGCCGGCTAACTAGATCACCGCGCATGGAAGGAATAATACAAAAAGTACAACGATGATTACAGCCTTCAGAAATTTTTAGATAAGCATAGTGATCAGGGGTTAATTTAATGCCCTGAGCAGGCACCAGATGAAGAAAGGGATTATGAGGTGGGGGCAAATGTTCATGAACAGCATTCACCACTTCATCTGCCGCATGAGCGCCAGTAACACTTAAAACTTGTGGATGACGAGTTCTAATCTCATCCTCTCTGGCACCCAAACAACCCGTAACAATAACCTTGCCATTTTCAGCCAAAGCCTCACCAATACTATCCAGCGATTCTTCAACTGCCGCATCAATAAAGCCACAGGTATTGACCACCACTATATCGGCGTCCTGATAAGTCGGGGACACTTGATAGCCCTCTGTACGCAACTTGGTAATAATTTGCTCACTATCAACCAAAGCCTTGGGACAACCCAGACTTATAAATCCTACACGGGGATCACTCATTACTCTCTCTCAATTTTATTTCAACTATCATAAATTATATATAGATACGCTAATAACACTAATCGTCAACATTGCTTTGACAGATAAAGCTAGAATTATCGTCCCCATGCGCTGTGTCACTGCCATTAAGTTAAGGGATTAGTCCGTTGGGGCGCAGCACTTTAGCCTGCTATTTTCAGTGATGAAAGCAGGCTAAAGCACTGCGCCCCACAAGCATGGAATAACAATATAGAATGTTGCGACTTTATCACTCAAAAGTGGGCATTAACAGCTTTTGAACTCAATTAATATTAGCCACTATAATTGCCCGCTTTGGCGCAGGCAAACCTTCGCATGTTAAAGCTAAATCATCTGGATCAAGAAATTCCTTTAAGGAATGAAACTGCATCCAGTCAGTCGTCCTCTGCTCCTCAACCGAAGTAGTGCTGACGTCAACCAGCCGACAATTTACAAAACCACATCGTTTCATCCAGCCGATCAAAGTTTCACAACTCGGCAAGAACCAGACATTGCGCATTTTTGCATAACGCCCTTCAGGCATTAACATCTCACCTTCTTTACCCTCAATCACCAAGGTTTCCAGTACCAATTCGCCTCCTGGCAGCAAACAATCCTTTAACTCCAGCAAGTGATCAATAGGTGATCTGCGATGATATAACACACCCATAGAGAAAACCGTATCAAAGGCTTTTGTCTCGGCTGGGATATGCTCCAAGCCTATAGGGATGACATAAACAGGCGCTTCGCCATATAACTTTCTAATTACCTGAAACTGCAGCACATTTAACAGCATAGGATCGACTCCCACCACCATTTTCGCACCTGCCCCCAGCATTCGCCAACAGTGATAGCCATTTCCACAGCCCACATCTAACACCATCCTGTTTTTTAATGGTGAAATATGCTTTTCCAGCCGATCCCATTTCCAGTCAGACCGCCATTCGGTATCAATATAGATACCAAAAAGATCATAAGGGCCTTTCCGCCAGGGATGAAACGCCTTCATCTGTTCTAGCAATAGAGCCAATGCTGTTTCGTCCAAATCAGTTGCCGCACCGATGTTTACTTTACCGCTGTTTAATTCAAAAACAGAGGCCTTTCCTTCAACTATCTGTTCAAGTACAGCCATCCAGTTTGCTGCATTTCCATTGGCTTTCAAATCAAAAGCCCGCTCTAATTGCTGCGGTATTAAATCAACCCAGGCATCTGCTTTTAACTCGGTTAATGTTTGCAATAACGGTTGATAATCAATCATTTCAAAGCGATCATGGAAGCAAAATTAAAATACTGGAACCACACTTCTGTGCTGCTAAAGCCAACATAATTTAATCGTTGTTGATGAGAGGCAAATGTTTCAGCCAACAAGACATTTTCCAGCGCCGAACGCTTTTGACTGATTTCTAAATCGCTATAACCTTGAGACTTTTTGAAGGCATGATGCAATTCAATTTGTAATTCCTGCTGCCGTGAGTCATCAAACTTAAGTTTTTCCGACAAAATCAAAATACCACCAGGCAACAAACCCTGATAAATTTTTTGCAGAAAAGCCTGACGGTCTTCTATAGGAATAAACTGCAAAGTAAAATTCAATACCACGACAGAGGCATTTTCAATAACAACATCGCGAATATCTGCACATAAACAGTCAACTTCTATGCTGGCAGTATCCTGCAATATATTTGTTTTAAACTGCTGAATCATAGCCTCAGAATTATCAACAGCAATGATCTTGCAATCTTTTGCTGTAATCTGATGCCTCATGGATAAGCTTGCCGCACCTAAGGAACAGCCTAAATCGTAACAAACACTCTGCTCTTGTGCATAGCGCTCGGCCAACAAGCCTATCGCTGAGATAATTGTCTGATAACCAGGTACCGAGCGTTGAATCATGTCGGAAAAAACATTCACTACTGACTGATCAAATTTAAACGAACTGACGGAACCGAGGGGACTAGAATATAAAGTGTCCTGTTTGCTGGACATGATGCTATGAATGGACTGAATGTTTTTGAAATGCTAGCTGCTCTTTAGCATTTATGCAAAGACTAAAGAGCAGAAAACTAGGGAATTAACTATGATTGCTCTTCTTTATCGTCACCAGCTAAAGCCGCTGTATTTTTCTTAGACAAATATTCAGTCACTGTTGCCAAACTAGAACCAGGCTTTTTAACCCGACTACCAATTGATGTACGATAATTTTTCACCAGACTAATACCTTCAATCAAAATATCATAAACCTTCCATTCACCATCAACCATCCACATCCTGTAGTTAATAGAAAAAGGACGTTTACCAGGTTGTAAAATTTCAGTCTTAACCACAACAGCCTGAGTATTTTTCACCTTCTTAACAGCCTTTTCCATGTTTAAAGGTAAAAAACGAATAGACCATTCATCAAAATCAATAAAAGCACGAGAATAAGTTCTAATCAATAATGTTTTAAATTCTTGTATAAAACGCTTCTTTTCTTCTGCAGTCGCTTTTCTCCAGTATTTACCAACAACCAGACTGGATATTTTATTAAAATCCATATGAGGATTAATAACCTGTTCTACAAAGGCATTGATTTCAGAAAAATCTTTTGTAAAATCTTTACGTTGAAGATTAGTTTTTAATGTATTAGAGGCTTTTTCAATCGCTAATTGCGGTGCGACCAACTCTGCAGCTTGTGCTGTTGACAGCGAAAAACCACCCAAAACAAATGCAAAGGTAGCAAATAAAAAAAGTCTTTTAATATAATGTTGTGTCATAAAAATCTCCACTCTGTCTAAAGTGTCATACTGTCTATTTTAAGTACCTAAAAAATTAAGTACACTGATACAATAAACTTTGAAAAGATAATCATTGCATTTTTCTTTACAATTAACTTAACAAAGTACGTTTTTAACCATTAGCAATGGATAATATGCCACATAATAACATCATTTTCCCAAAAACACGCATGAGAAGAATGCGATTTCAGGATTTTTCCCGCCGATTAATGCGAGAAAACCAGCTATCAGCCAATGACCTCATCTATCCTTTATTTGTTATTGAAGGTGATAATCAAAGAGAAACCATAGCCTCCATGCCTGGTGTTGAGCGGCTTTCTATCGACCTCATACTTAAAGAAGCTGAAGAAATATATCAACTAGGCATCCCAGCTATTGCTTTATTTCCAGTCACCTCAACAGAAAAGAAATCTGATGATGCCAGAGAAGCATATAACCCTGACGGTTTGGCACAACGCTGCGTCAAGGCATTAAAAAAATCATTTCCTGATCTAGGCGTTATTACAGATGTCGCTCTCGACCCCTTCACCTCACATGGACAAGACGGCCTAATCAACAGTGAGGGTTATGTCATTAATGATGAAACTGTCGAAGTGTTGTGCAAACAAGCCCTTTCGCATGCTCAGGCAGGTGTTGATATAGTCGCCCCTTCCGACATGATGGATGGTCGAATTGGAGCCATTAGGAGCACCTTAGAAGCAAACAATTACATTAATACCAAAATTTTAGCCTATTCGGCAAAATACGCTTCTAGTTTCTACGGTCCATTTCGCGATGCTGTTGGCTCTGCTGGCAATCTGGGCGCTGGAAATAAATATAGCTACCAAATGGACCCTGCCAATTCAAACGAAGCACTACGAGAAATTCAATTGGATTTAGATGAAGGCGCCGATATGATAATGGTAAAACCTGGCATGCCTTATCTCGATATCATTCGTCGGGCTAAAGAGCAATTTGCAGTTCCAACTTTTGCATATCAAGTCAGTGGTGAATATGCCATGTTAAAAGCCGCCTCCATGAATGGCTGGCTTGATGAGAAACAAGTCGTATTAGAATCCTTACTCGCCTTTAAACGTGCGGGTAGCGACGCCATACTCACTTATTACGCTAAATCTGTAGCCCAGTGGCTCAAACAACAATAAATACAACGCCATGCAAGAAAACACAACAATTTCTGAAAAAAGAAAATTTCAAGTCGAGGAAGGTATTTTAATCCTTTTACTCATACTTTCCCTCACCGGAACGGCCATCTCGGACTATTCACCAAGTGATGGCTACGGTTACTGGCTAGGTATGGTTTTTGTTTTTGCTTTTTTTGCCATCACCATTGCCTGGTTACAATCCAAACATAAAGACGGTGAATTTAAAGAAATCGTTAAGGAACAGTCTTTGCACTGGGCAACAACATTATTAGTTGTCGGTGGAGCATTTCTTTTACATAAAGCAGGCCAGCTATCAGCAGGAAGTGCCAGCCTAGTCATTTTATTACTTTTATGTTTAGCAACTATACTTGATGGCTTACGCATAGGCTGGCGTTTCAGCCTGGTCGGCTTATTTCTTGGCTCAGCCTCTATTATCAGAGCCTTTTATGAACCGTTCCTGCTAATAGATATTGTCATTGCCATCTTTATTATAATCGCTACCTTCTTATGGGAATCCTGGATGAACAAAAGGACAATCGGATGAGTAAAATCGACCAATATGCTGTATTTGGACACCCTATCAAACACAGCAAATCGCCCCGCATACACAGCTTATTTGCAGAACAGACTCAACAGCAATTAAGTTATTGTGCACAGGACGTAGCTGCCGATTCATTTACTACCGCTGTAACAGAATTCTTCCAGCAAGGTGGGAAGGGGCTAAACTGCACAGTACCTTTAAAAGAACTGGCATGGCAACATGCAGATAGTCTGTCTGACCGAGCGCAATTTAGTAAAGCAGTCAACACCCTGGCTTTGCAGGCAGATGGCACTTTATTAGGCGATAACACCGATGGGCTGGGGCTGGTTGCTGATTTAAGCATTAATCACTCAATTACCCTATCAGACAGTCGCATTTTAATACTGGGGGCTGGCGGAGCAAGCCGAGGCATTATTGCGCCATTAATGGAAAAATCACCCGCTCATATTGTTATAGCCAACCGTACCGTAGAGAAAGCAATCACCCTCAGCAATGAGTTCTCGCAGCTTGGTGATATTAGCGCCTGTGCTTATGATGAAATTAAAAACAGTGAATTTGATCTGATATTAAATGCAACATCAGCCAGCTTAACAGGCGAACTTCCCCCGCTAGCTGACAGTTTGCTAGCTAAAAACGGCAATTGTTATGATCTGGCTTATGGTAACGAACCCACTGCTTTCGTAAAATGGGGCTTAGCCCACGGTGCAGAAAAAAGTCTGGATGGACTAGGCATGCTGGTAGAACAAGCCGCTGAAGCATTTTTTATCTGGCGAGCTGTGCGCCCAGAAACTGCAGACATTATTACGCTATTGAATTCCGAAAGGAATTAAAGGAATCATACAAGGTCGGGTTAGCTTATTGAGCGTAGCGAGATAACGTAACCCGACATTTGGCGGTAATGCGACCTACAATATAACAACTTAATTTATTCCCCTTAACTTAAGGCTATCTCACCGTTAACTATGGAATTTTAATTTACTTAGCTCTTAAGCCCGCTCCTGATGAATGCTTACAAGGATGTAGGCAAGTAGAGCACTGCCATTAAGTTAAGGGGGGAGTCCGTTGGGGCGCAGTGCTTTAGCCTGCATTCATAGCGAAAAATAGCAGGCTAAAGCACTGCGCCCCATGTTTTGTATTTTTCTTAACTTAACATGTCTGTGAACAAACCACCGGCTTCTCATTCCCACCGCATTCGGTGGGAACGCATACCGTGTTGCGAGGGAGGGCTTAAAAGCAAGCCCAGTCAATACAACATTGACAAAATATGACTACATTTTCAAATTACGCTGAGTAGTTAGCAGCAATTCAACTAAAAGGTGCCACTCTTGCAAACACTGTTCTCACTTATCATCATCATCGTTGTCTTAATTATTTTTGCCGCCGCAAAGGTTCTAATAAGAACAAACCCCGTTATAGGCCTAAGCATTATCGCTGGATGCGCTTTATTTTTAGTTTTATGCTGGTTTATTTACCCAAAAATAAAAAAACAATAATCGCTGTTACTCAGCAACTATTCATAAAATAATGTTAATGTTAAAAAACTCTCTTCAAAAAAGGTTTCTTTTATGGAAGCATTAGACCAAATATCTACCACCCTGGCATTAACAATGGGGCTGGCCTGGGCTAGTGGCATAAACCTATACGCCACCTTATTCACTCTTGGCTATTTAGCAAATACAGGCAATATAGACCTACCTCCCGACTTACTCATCATCGCCAACCCAATGGTAATGGGGGCGGCTGGTTTAATGTATTGTGTAGAATTTTTTGCTGACAAAATCCCTGGTATTGATACTGGCTGGGACACGCTGCATACCTTTATTCGCATACCCGCAGGGGCGATGTTGGCAGCTGGCGCTATAGGCGATATAAACCCCGCAATAGAAGTGGCTGCAGCAATTCTAGGCGGAGGATTAGCCGCCAGCACCCATGCGACTAAAGCCGGATCCAGAGTATTGATAAATGCCTCACCTGAACCCTTTAGCAACTGGACAGCCTCAATAGGCGAAGATATCGCCGTTATTGGAGGAGTATGGGCATGCTTAAACCATCCCTTCCTTTTTCTAGTTGCCTTAGCCTTATTCATATTTCTAATGATCTGGTTATTACCCAAGATTTGGAAGGGAATAAAAAAGGTTTTTCGCTTTATAATTAACGTGTTTAGTAAAAAAGAAGACTCACCCATTATTTAATTAATATTTTTACTTGACTTAAAGCCAATAAATTAGTCTAATAGGTGGCTCGATTTGGTGTCTTGCCCAGGTAGCTCAGTCGGTAGAGCAGAGGACTGAAAATCCTCGTGTCGACGGTTCGATTCCGCCCCTGGGCACCATCATCGATTTAAACTTTTCATAAGTTTAAAGTAGTAGAAAAATATAGTGCCCAGGTAGCTCAGTCGGTAGAGCAGAGGACTGAAAATCCTCGTGTCGACGGTTCGATTCCGCCCCTGGGCACCATTATTGTTACACCCTTCCAGTAAACCC
>Ga0105349_10000547_pt1 | contig 14931 bp, 15 predicted proteins | sample EN1Hudseemescosm_FD_83661 | JGI IMG/M metagenome (GOLD analysis project Ga0105349, IMG submission 83661) | Methane-oxidizing microbial communities from mesocosms in the Hudson Canyon - EN1B Hudson Canyon | ecosystem: Environmental > Aquatic > Marine > Cold seeps | place: Hudson Canyon...
CTTACTGGTGCCTTTGTTTCCTGGGTACACAGCCCGAATATCCATGAGTATCATTAAGCGGCGCACGTGCTTGCGGTTAACAATCAATCCCTCCTCATCCAGCAGTGCGTCACGTAATCGTCTAGCGCCATAGAATGGATAACGTAAGTGCAGCGCATCAAGGTGACGCATTAGCCCCAACTCTTCATCGCAGGGCGCTTTAGATTGATAATACGCACTGGACCGGCTTAATGTCGGCTCAGACATGCAAAATGCATTAGAAAATATTAACGAATAACAAGCTCAGCTTGATTGACTGCAACACCAAATATAGTTCTCGAACATTGGTCTCTTTTTACACAACCTGTTACGACCAACTTGTTTTAATCACAAATATTTTATCTAAAGATTTTGTTTTTCGTAACTCACGATGTTCAAGTAACACCCTACGCAATCGACGAATTTTAATTTGTCGAAAATAGTTATTTAGTATCGGAACAAAAAATTCACTAAATCTGATCGAAATAAGGGATATTAAATGAAATATTTTTTAACCCATGCGACTCAGGCCCATCCCCTGTTATATTTCTAGCACGCATTAAAAAACATGTATTCTCATAATTAAACGCAGGGGCGGTTAATTTGATTTTTTTCGCTCCATCTTTTATAACCATTTCGCCCCCGCAACTAGATTCAGTTTTTTTATCTACACTAAACGTTGGCACTTCTTGTTGCAAATCCTCATAAAGTAATTTTAACATTGCCTTTTCATTTATTACTCTAATCATATGCCCACCATAAATGCATTGTCTCTTTGATAGCGTAAAATCAATATCCCTTAGTTGAGTTACAATTGGATGTGTATCAGCGCAATGAATTAAAAACTCTTTTTGAGGTTTAATAACACCTATCTGCATTAAAAAATCAAGGTAACCTACTTCATCTGTCACAGCCAGTTCATAAACTCCTTTTTCATTACAGATCGCATAACCTTTCACCTCTCCATTAATTTTATAGCAAAAAAAATAAAACCCAAAATGCTTTGCTTTCCATAGAATATATAACCAATATTCTGCTGTCCTGTAGCTGGAACCATGCTGCCTTGAATAGACGCACTCGTATATTTCACCAATCACATTCAATTCTCTTTTAGATGCCTGCGCAACTATCCCATTTTGCCCCAAAGATTGATAGCCTGACAAATTAAGATGAATTTTTGAATACTGCGATATCCCCCAAAATGAAAATTTTGTATAAAAATTGTCAACCGCTCTTCTGGCGATTAAAGCTGCAAAAAATGACCCCCTTTCACTACATAGTGAAATAGCTTTGTCCATCAAAGTTACTGATAATCCTTGACCTCGGTTTTCTTCATGGATACAGATTGAACTAAAAAAAGTGCCTTTTAGTTTTCGTTTATTAAAAAAGAAATCCCTATCAATAAAAAAGCAACTACCGCATACCACCTCATCAATCACCAAAACAACCACATCGCCAATCAATAGATTTCCAACAGGTGACAACAAACCTCTTTTTATGTCGCTAGCACCATCTGATGAACCATGAAATGTTTGCGCAGCAAGTTCTATTGCAGCATCTAATTCATCAGAAGTTCTTGCATAACCAATAAACATATTTATAAAATCTTGTTTTTATACACTATTTTAATTTCCTTTCCATTCTACCGACCATTTCGAGATTGGAATAATGCTTTCTTACCTCAGTTTTTATCTTGGTACAATTCGACATTGAGATTACAGGAAAAAAGCTTACCATTATTATTCAGCTGTTCGCGACTTTTCACCAACACTTCGATCGCCAATAATGCCCCATCCTCACCCGTCACACATGGAACATTATCAAACTAGGGTGATTTAGATGCAACCGCTTGCACTATACCTAGTAGATCATCAATGATAACATCAAATTTCTCACTCCCCCAAGGTTCTAAACAGCATCTGCTTTTGCAATTGCTAACAGGCATTTAACTTGCAATTTTCTGATGCATTTGTTGAAGTATCTTGAATGAGATCCGATAGATACAAGCAGTCTTTCACCAAACTAAATTTCCATAGTAACAAGCTAACAACTCCAGATCCACAGCCTAGATCCAGAATTTTTTTCGGCGCATCAAGCGAATCAATTACTGATTTCACTAAAATATTAGTTGTACCTGTAGGCGCAAACACACCTTTAAATTACTTAAGCTGTATTGATTCCTCTACATCATTATGTGTTATTTCTTGTATACTCAAACTGTGACAACCAGATAAATCAATATTTTTTAACTAGTTAATTCTTTCACTACGGTTGTCAGCCATGATTCAGAAACGTCCTGATGGATAGGAATAGGCACGACCTTTTTAACTTCACGTAAACCGCCGACAGCAACGCACTCAAACATCCTAGAACCTGATAATACGCCTAACTTTTTCAGTTTATTTTCTGCTAGTGCTATATCAACCGGTACAACGGTTGGAAGTCGTTGCCAAGGTTTTTCTAACCAATCTACTGCTAAGGGCCAAATTTTTTCTAAATATGATTGCCGTCTTGACACAAAGTCTGGCCACTTTTGTATAGCCAATAGTATTTCACCTGATTGAAAACGTGAAACTTTACCACCCTCGCATTCTGCAGCATGCCAGAATAAATATAATTTGCGAAAAAAAGGTATTAATAATCGGATTATCCATTGAAACAAACCTCCAGAACGAGAATCACGCAAACTGCGCAACTCATTTGCCGTCTCTTCATTTTTACACCAAAGCACTCCGCCTGAAGTTGTTCCTATTATTTTTGGTAAAGACCATATTTCGAAACGACCACCACCAGGAAACAATGCTGCACCAGGAACGCAAAGTGTATCCACACAATCATCAATAAGATTATTCACTAACATCGTCTCTTGCACATATCCCCACTGGTGATAAACAATCCGTGCAGATGCCTTAAGAGAAGACGGTCCAGCAAGTGGTGTTGTAATTCTAGATACAACATCCAAAACGCAATGGCTTGCATATGGAAAAACACCGACAAGATCACCTCGCGATGCTCCACTTTCAATTAACGCAAGAGAAAGAGCTGAACGACCGCTAGAGCACAATACAGGATGACCTGATGGAAACATGCTCTTAAGCAGCGCTTCAATTTCAGTTGCCGCAGTCAAGCGGTACGCCGATTTTAAACCCCTGAAAAGACTTGATTTCGGCCACAGGAAATAACTCTTAGTTAACATATAAACTAATGGTGCTCATAGCCTTCTAACACGATAATATAACTCAACATAGTAGCCATCTGTTTCAAAAGAAAACCCGAATAAAATTTGTTACCTGATAAATTAAAACATATGTCTATTTTAAAATATGTTTCAAAAATTGAAGGGTCGCTATTCTGTTCCATGGTATCAAGCATCTTAGTTCCATATACCCACCGAATGAATTAAAAATAGACTTTACTTCATCCTAATTATCGCTTTGTAGAATATAAAGCTAAGCGAAGATCTTTTTCCCTCTAAATACCGTAACTGTCTTTCCTCCAAACCCTTTTTTAAAATGGGCAATATTAAGCTCTTTTTCAGAGGGATTTTTTGTCAGTCGTAATTGCCCCATATCAAGATAGTGACATCCAAGTTTGCGAGCAGTCATTATCCCCAACCAAACACCCCATTGACCGATACCAAATCTTGACGACCCATCGTCTATAGCTGAGGAAAAGTAAAGGCAATACAAGCTACTACAGGAAAAAAAATGCGCGGCTACGGCAAATTTATTGTGGTCTTTTATCAAAATCAAAAACCCTTGATCATTTTTAACCATTTCATACATTAGAACAAAACTCTTCAAGCTTCTAGTTTTTCGACCCGCCGCCTTTTCATGTAGTTGCCGATATTCTTCACATTTCTCTTCATTAAAATTATCAGAATTTATCACATCATAGGTGAAAATCTTTTTAGCTCGATTTATTAATGACCGATAACTTTTTCGAACACTACCCCAGAGCACATCTTCATCAACAGTAAGATCAACTAACCGACAAATTGTCGATTCATCAACATACCCGAGATCCGTTAGATAATTATAGTAGTTACGTCCCTGAATAAGTTCTACAGATTCAATCATTGCCATATGATTTATCACCTGATGTTTTCTTGCCATGGTTTCTATATAGTCATAAACGAACTTCATAACCTCGCTTAAAACTTTGGATGATTTCTCATAGCCTATAAGTGGTGCGCGCAGATATTCACCACCATAACGATATTCATAAGTATCATTTTCACCTTTAAACCGATACAGTGGCACCAAAGCAGCTACATCGTCAGAATACATTACAATAAATGAATCATCACTCACTAGTGATGATGAGAAAATCTCCAGATCAAATGCCCTACTTCCAAGGGAGTACATGGGGGTTGCACCAGAAAGGGTTTGTAACCCTTTGTACCATTTAGAAGAAAATAATTCATCTTGCGCACAGATTACTGTAATCATAAATACATCGTTTTTAACCCTTCTTCAACAAAGGGATCGACAATAGCCTTAAGTTGAGGATTCGAGTCAAGATATTCTATTATGCCTTTCAAAGGTATAAGCGGTGCAAGGTGTTCAAATTTTTTATAAACGGCTCTACAAAGAACCAAATCTTCTGGATAGTCAATCGTTAAGCGTATATCTGTTCGTCGCAATTCCTGGGGGATATCCACGTAGCCTATATTGAAATCTTCTTTGTGTTCGCGGATATAAAGCGAGCATAGCTCAGAACGATGTTTATCACCACCATTTTTCCAAGAGTGTTTATAGGCCTCTAACTTAATTAGTTCAAAACCAGAACCATCAGGAAGTTGATCGAGCGCGGTTAAATCATAGGCTTTATCGATATGTCGTATCCATGCGTCACTTAGTGCTTCAAAATACGTAAACGGCGACTCAGTCGTTAACCGGAAAATATCCGTACCATCAACCTTTTCACAACATTGAATTAAACGTTGTAAAACATCATCTTCACTACCGATAATAAATGCTACATTATTTTTTTCTGCAAAATGTTTGAACGCAATATTATCACTACCCTCACTAATCCCAAGCACAATATCATCGACTTCTTGATAGCTGCGGATAGAATCAACCATATACTTAAGTACCGTCAATCTCTTTTCAATATCTAGGTTTTGCAATGGCTTACCGTACAAGCGAGCCCCTTGATTTCGGCACGCCAAACATGCGACAAGTTTTCTCACTACAGCATCCTTTTTTCTATTGGTTTATTCTTACTTAAAGGACTCAATAATGTTTTTCCTAGCACGGATAAAACTTTCTTAAAATATAGATCAGATGATGTTGTACTAACACGCTTCATCGCTACATCATCTTCAGTTAACTTATCACCTTCTGCAAGATCACGATTTGCAACAATCACTTTGCTTGCTCTATTTTTATATTCGATTTCCTTATCCGTCAATGATAGTTCAGAAGAGCCTAAAGCAGGCTCAATTAAGCGTATAATTTTCACAAATCTACCAAACCTATCCACACTTAATGCAGAAAGATAGTCTTCAATTTCCAAACTGTAGTCGAGTGTAATATGTTTCTCAATACAGTTAACGCCTAAACCAAGCGCAACAAGTGGCAAGTGAAAGGCTTCGTCTAACGAACCAAGTGAATGATCCATAAAACCTATACCAACATCAGGATATCGTGAACGTAACGTGGAAATTCTGGCAAGATTATTGTCACCCGTTTCAGTGGGTTCCGCTTGAAAACCATGCATAAGCATAAGATTTCTAGGTAACACGCATGTTGTCATCAGTTCATCCAGGTCTTCTATCGGTACACCGCCAGTCGAAACAATAACATTATCGAAATTCTTAAAGGCTTGTTTCAACAGTGATGTATTATAAAAATCTGTAGTCGATATCTTAACACCATCAGCATCAATACTTTTAGCTAGTGCTAAACTTCGCTCACCATACACATCGAAATAGATACGTTTACCAAAATCATGCACACTTTTGACGAGATCTATCCATACACTATCCGACATTTCAAGCGACTTAAAAAGATCGTAATATGGGTAGCTAGGTACACATAGCTCATCTGCAAAAACAAGCTGAATCTTTACCGCATCAGCACCCGAGATCAATGCACCCTGCACAAGCAACTGTGCTAATTTTGGGTCACCTTCGTAACCTTGAGCCACTTCAGCAATTATTTCAGTTCCCACTCATTACACTCCAAAATTGTTATTTAGTCAGAAAGGTCATGAATAATAGTCGTCGACCGATGGTAATAACACATCATAACTACCCTTTGTTACAATCCTCGCTGATTCATCGGTTGGTGGAATTGAACAAAAACCCATTAATAGCTTTTGTTCGTCGGATAATTGCTGATAAATTGAATCCGGTATCGAGCGCGTTATGTCCATACATTGCTTAACCCACCAGCGACTGAGTGTTGCGATCAACACCCACCTTGAATCACCTGTAATATTTTCTGATGTGCCGTGCCACAACCTGCTATCCCAAATAATGACATCACCTGACTTAGCTGTAACCTGTTTAGTATTAGTTAAGTCACGATCAGTATATTGCCCAGATTTATGCGAACCAGGAACAACAATAGTTGCACCATTTTTTTCTGACATATCATCCAGTACGTAGGCGACCTGCATAACCCAAGTATAGTCACCAGTAGCCGGAACATATGAATCAATATGCAGATCTAATGGCAAGCCTGATGAACGTGCATTAAAATAACTCAGAATGTAATTTGGATATTTAGTATCTAATAACCGATAATATGTATCATTCAACTTCGTAGTGAATATTTTTTTTAACGAATTATCACACAACAACTCTATAAACATCAGGTTCTTATTTTGCAAATTATACACCATATCATCTGAGGCATCTCTTTGCGGTCGTCCTAAATCCTCGACATCATCTACTTTTGTCTTGTGTTTTTTTAGCTCATTTTTTAATAACACAACTTTTTCTGCGTCAATAACATTTTCTATTTGAGTGTAACCATAAACATCAAGGTTTTTCAAATGCTGGGTCATCTCAGTATCACTAATACTTCTCATCTACCCCCCCATAATTATTAGCATCACAAATTCACAGGTCAATAGTAACTGCAGGCTTTTACTCGTCAACTTCAATATCCCGGGTAAGAATTTCAGGGACGTCAGCACCATCCCCGAGATACTCTTTGTCACATATAATTCGTTTTGTATCCCACTTTAATGTATTTAAACAAAAATTCCATATATCTTCTTGTTGCTCAATTTTCTTCAAACTTAAAAGCATTTCTGGATTAATATGGTCATTGGGGATAATAACAACGCCACCATCATCACAGATAGCTATACCACCATTTACCTGCCTTCGGATTTCATTCTCCTGATGAACTGGAAATGGATCAGCCCTCTCATTAAAACAACCAAGAGGGGTTACACCTTTTGCCCAAACCGCATAGTTTTCACGTTTGAGTCGTGCAGCATCACGTACTAGACCATCAACAACAATGGCACTTGCACCCTTATACAACAACACGAACTTCGAAACCAAATCACCAATAATCGCTCTGTCATCGCAATTATGCGTATAGATAATGACAACCTCACCTTTCTCTATATCTCGTATTTGTTCATGGACAAAATAATTACTATTATTAGCCGAAAATATTGTACGAATTATACCAACCCGATGCACAACATTAAGCATCGACTGCACACCACTTAGCACGCCTTTTTTTCCTAACGCATCAGCAACCTCTGTAGTTGAAATACGATTTTCTTTTATATACTCTATGATTTTATTTTTAATGCTCATATTGTAAATCTTATGCCTCATAAGCAGAATGACGCAATTGAAGTGTAAATTCCCATAATGGGTAATCATGATATAGCGTAACCCAGCGAGTCAGTGATTTTGCGAATTGGAACATATCTTCAGGTGAGTAATGAAAGTTTTTATCGGCTTGGTAATCCACATACGAAGAAAGAAAATTGACCGATACAACTTCACGAGTCATTTTAAATAATTTTTCCAGCACTGTCCGCGTATAGTTAAGATTATCTTCTATTCGGTAGCTGAGAGCACCGGAAATTAATGTCACATCATACTGTTCAGTTTCATCGAGTGTCGATATTTCATGACATAAAAATCGAGTATTTGAACGGCTATATTTAGCTTGCGCGGCTTCAACAAAAGATGGCGCAATATCAACACCAGTATATTTAAAATTTTCGCCATAGCGGGCTTCAAGATATGGCACAAGATCACCAAGACCACAGCCTACATCAAGTATCGACTTACCATTAAGATCTAAGTCTCGACATAAAATTTCAAAACGAAGCACTTGATCTTCGAGCGACCCCCAACCTACCGTTTTATGGCTGCGACCATGCAACTCATAACGCGTCTCATATAACTGAGTAATGCGTTTTTTTTCAACATCTGTTAAACGTCCGCCCATCTAAAAAACTCCTTGGCATTGGTATAAGTAATACGGTTTGTCTGGTCTTCAGTTAAACCTTGTTCCTGAAGCAATAGTAATGACTGTCTAAGGGTTTCTTGCACTGTTCGATCAGGGTAATCTGACCCATAAAAAATTCGTTCAAATTTCATGCTACCCATTGCATAAACTAGATCCTGTATTACTGAACTACCTCGATAATAAAGCAACGAATAAGAGGTATCAAAATAGATATTATTAATTCTCTTTGCCAACATCATGAGATCAATAACATGATGCCCACCCATATGCGCTACTATAATTCGCGTATCAGGACAGGCTTTTGCTAAATTCGCATATTTTAAAACTGAAGCACCTTGCATAAGCCAGTCTCCATCCGGAAAACCACAAATGATGACAGGAACCTCCAGCGCTCCGGCTTCTCGTACCAAGCGAATACTATTTTCATCATCAATGCCATGTCTTTGAAGCCGCGGATGCAATTTAAGCCCCTGAAATCCAAGTTCGCCTATACCATGTTTAAGATCAACAATAGCCGTAGGTGAATCAGGATGGATATTTATAAACCCAACTAATCGTTCTTTTCCAGCAATGGCCTCCGAAAACTCCTCGGCCGACCAGCGTTGGAAACCAAGATGCAGTACCACAGCCCGTACCACACCACATTCGATTAATGCGTCATTAAGTGCATCTACAGCATTATGTGCTGATCCTGCAATGGATTCATCCAGATGTGTATGAAAATCAATAACCGATCGCATCTATTTTATACAGCCACGTCTATTTGAATTAATGATTCAGCCTGAGCCGCTTTCGTTCTGGCTTCAGCCGGCGTACTACCGGTACTAAGAATATACCCTAATCGATCTCCGTCACCTCGCACCACACCGACCTGTTCGCCTAATTTTACAAAAGCGCCTGCATCAACGCCGGGAATCAGATTCGCCTCAGAAAAACCCTCTATTTTAGTCACCACACCTTCTTTACTCGGAAAAAACCGAAGTGTCACCGCCGTTTTCTGTATTTGGATCATTGCTGGTACTTGACCAACTGCCTGAACGGCGGTGGCTGTAACGATATCATAACCACTCGCTTTTTCGACCAGCTGATCAAAAACCATAAAGCCGCCGCCACGTCCAGCCGCTTCTACTAATCTTGCTATCCCATCATCGTCAAGAATAATCTCAGTATGTCCTGGACCCGACATATAATCAAGCGCACATAAGGAATCTACTGCCACCGCTGCAACTATATCAGCTTTTTTTTCTTCCTCAGGTGTTGCCAGTTGTTGTGCGACCATTTCTTTACCCGGAACTTTTCCCTTTTCAGTAACCGCGAGTACATGGACAGTCAAACCATCACCAAATGTTTCAACGGTATATTCAATTCCATTCATAAATGACTCAATTATACCTTGATTTGAGCGTGAAGCCTCCAATGCGTCCTGTACTGCTGCAGCAAGATCTTCTTGTGAATCAAGTTTTGACACACCACGACTACCTCCGCTATCAGATGGTTTCACAACACATGGATATCCAATTTCTGCAACATGAACTAAAGCATCTTCAAAAGAAGTAAACGCCCTCCAATGTGGCCCAGGAACATCTGTTTTTTGCCATTTTTCCCGTTGTTTTGTTTTATTCAACAATGCATTGGTAACCTCTATGTTTGGCCCAGCAAGGCCATAGTGCTCACGTAATAATGCAGCAGCAGGCATACCAACTTCTGAGGAAAAACTAATAACACCATCGGGTTGCACATCACTTGCCTTGACCGCTTCAAGCACCGCTTGCGGATCACATATATCCACTACAGCATATTTTGTTGCAAGTTCAAATCCTTCCGCTAAATCATCACCGTCGAGCGCAAACACACGTATACCCGCATCGATAGCCGCCTGAATACCTTTCTTTTGCCAACGCCCTGCTGAAACTGCAACTAGCCAAGGTTGTTCAGATTGATTCATGTTTCATATTCTCAATTAAACTAACAATTCGTTCAACACCTCGCCCATCCACCAACTCTCTTGCTCGTTGACCTACCGTTAAAATTTTTTCGCTTGATGGCACATGCATCGAATCAAACCCAACACCTAAAAGTGCACCTTCCTTTAAAATGGTCTGCGCCAAAAACAATTCATCGTTAGTTTGTGGAACAACATGTACTGCTTTACCCAAGGACATCATTTCCATCATAGATCCGCCTCCATTGGTTACCGCCCATTCAGATTGTGACATCATAGCTTCAAGATCCTTAGGTTTACAAAAAACATTCACATTAGGCATATTTGTAGAATACACTTTGGCTATAGCAGGCCCCTCTACTAAATTAACCGACTTCCCCGCCCGTGAAAGAAACATAGCAACGGCTTCTCCCATCCCGTTTAAATCAGAGCCACCTATCATAACTACAATGCTATCACCCACAGGCGCAGGAATATGTTGTAATATTTCTCCGCGTATAATTGCATATTCAAGCCCAACAAATCTCAATCCAACCGGTGGTGGAAGACGGTGCTCATATATGCTAATCGTTGAATCTGGACAGGCATCACCAAAATAATCAAGCGCTACGCTAAGAATATTCTTTTTCTTGGCTTGCTCAACCCAAAATTCAATTTCATATGGAAGATCAAATATCTGAATAACCGGTTCTAAATTGGGCTCACCAAAATCAGGCATGAAATTTTTACCTGTTTCAGAGACTACCGTAAATTTGACCGGATATTTTTTTTCTTCGAGAACACGAGCCAAGGTATAAGACCTGCGAATATGGCCAAATCCATATTTATCTCCACCATCGCACAGTACTTCGACTGCATGTTTAGAACTATTCTTCACAAAAATGTTAGTATCCTTAAATAATCACATCCCAACTAAGCCGTTGCCCTAACTCTAAATCACATTTAGCTTCACGACCAATAACTTCTTTAAAATATTTAGGATGAAGACCAAAAGAGGGCCGAACCGATTTTATATTTGATTCGGTAAATACCTCACCCGCTTTTATAGGTGCAGAAATATATAATGAGCGTCGGCCACGCAGATTCGCTTTAGCAGTAGATGTAATCTCATAGCTTCGTTTTCCTAGCGATTTTTCTACAAGACGAATATCTTGAACCATTTGTGTGAATTCTTGTTCGCCCGATGAGAAAAAAGAATCGACCGTTTCCTGCTCATCATCTAGATTGAAATGTTTTTCAATAAAGCTGGCACCAAGTGCTACCGAAGCAATCGCCGTCGCTGTACCTATGGTGTGATCAGAAAGACCTGCTAACACACCAAAACGACTAATCATATCCGAGATTGTAAGTAAATTAGACTCTTCAATTGGCGCAGGATACGCTGTTGTACACTTTAGTAAAATTATATCGGTTGCGCCTGCCTTTCTAAGGGTAGCCAATGCCAACTCTATGTCATTAAGATCAGCAACCCCGGTAGAGACAACAATTGGCTTTCCTGTTCGGGCCACTTTCTCAAGTAGAGGAATATGGGTTATTTCCGGAGAAGCAATTTTATATGCAGGCACATTTAAATTTTCAAGCAGGTCAACTGCAGATTCATCAAAGGGGCTCGAAAAAACATCTATACCCAACTTACGTGCTTCTCTAAATATATCGGCATGCCACTCCCATGGGGTATGTGCCTTATCGTATAAATCCCAAAGTGTCGTATGATCTGTCCAAGGACTGTCTGAGGGTAAACGAAAATCATCAGCATCACATTTAAGTGTTATTGAATCCGCCGTATAGGTTTGTAATTTAATCGCATCCGCGCCAGCACGCTTGGCAGAACGAACAATTTCAAGTGCGCGCTCAAGGCTGCCATTATGATTACCCGACATTTCAGCCACAACAAAAGTTGGACAACCTGAACCTAAAGTATTTTTACCGATTTTAATTTTCATTATACTGGTACTAATTCAATTTTCTAAAAACAGGTTTAACAACATCGCCCTGTATTATCGCTGCCATTCCAGGGCCCTCAGCTGCTTTTTTCATAACCTCAAGAGCGTCACGAATACAATCAACAGCAAAGTCGATATTTTCCTGTTTATGAGCATAACTTGGAACCACATAAGGCATGAGTAGCCCGCGAGCAACTGTTTCCTGCAAAAATAGCGTACGCGCAACCATTGATAGATTACCCGTCTCATCATTGAACGAAAAACTCGGTTTCACGCTATATCCACTAACGTTCACATACTGTTCAGCCCCAATATCTTTAGCAGCCGCACGAACACCATCCATCAGTACCTGACCGGTTTTCCAGAAATGTGCAATCATGTCGTGTTTACGTATCTCACTTATAGTGGAAATAGCAGCTGCTATACTGTGCGTCTCGCCTCCATGCGTTGTTGAAAGTAAAAATACACGCTCTTGGTCATGATCAATTCCACCAATACGCATAAACTCTCGCTGCCCCACCAAAGCGCTAGTCGAAAACCCATTTGCCATCCCTTTACCAAAAGCTGATAGATGCGGAGTAACGCCAACCATTTCTTGAACTCCGCCTAGGGCGAAACGAAACCCACTAACCACTTCATCAAAAATCAATAACGCCCCATTCTCCTCACACAACGCCTTAAGACTTTCAAGGAATTCATCTTTAGGAATATCCATAGATACAGGCTCAAGAAGAAAACAGGCAATCTGCCCAGGATATTGGTCAAAAAGTTCTTTACAACTATCAAGATCGTTATATTTGAACTTAAGCGTGAGCGCCTGCACATCGTCTGGAACCCCTCTCGTCAATACCGTTGAGCCAATGAACCAGTCATGTATTGCATTAAATGCATCATCCTGACAACGAACAACATATTTACGTCCTGTGTATGCACGTGCCACCTTCACTGCAGCCGTTACAGCATCAGAACCATTTTTACCAAACTTAACCATCTCTGCTGAGGGAATAATGTCTACTAACATCTCTGCAAGCTCACCTTCAATCACAGATGGCCTACAAAAATTCACCCCCTTACCAAGCTCTAGACGAACAGCTTCAAGAACAGGCTCGTAGGCATGACCAAGTAGTACAGAACCTAAAGACATTGCTAGGTCAGTAAATTCATTTCCATCAACATCCCAAAGAGTACAACCTAAACCCCTGTCGATAATTTTTGGTGCATTTCTGGGAAATTGATCATTACCTTTGCTGTAAGTGTGTGCACCGCCCGGAATTAGTCGATTCGCCCTGTTGCAAAACTCAGTATTCAATTCATATTTAAATGTTTTCTTTTTCATAACTCAGCGTTGGTATTAAAAAAGTTTTTTCATACAAAATAGCCCGTTCGAAATCTTCAACTGTAATTTTCAAAATAAAAGCGCTTATGAAATATAACTTAAATTCATAATATTTTTTACAACATAGTTATATACGCTCTGCCCATCGTGCGGGATTAATCAAATTTTCATCTTCACACTGAATGTTAGGCAAATCATATTTTTGATGGTTCGTCACCGCATTCACAATTTGCTCTAATTGGCTTACGCTATCTGCGCCTACCACAATCCTGTCAATTTCAGGAAAGGACATCGGAAAAGCCAAACAGGCCTGAACAACTGAAACATTATTTTCTGTGAGCCATTCATGCCATGAGTTCCATAAACCACCCCACTGTGAAAACTTAGATGGAATATCAGATTGATTCATCAGTAATAAGCCTTGCAGAAATGCCGAACGCGTGTGGATTTCAACATCATCATCCTTTAAACGCTGCATCCAATCTGTGCTATAAAATCGCCGGTCAACCAAGTTAAACGGCGTTTGTACCAAATCGAAATGGAAACGCGGTATTAGTGCTTCCAGTTCGCTGGGCGAATATATTGAAATACCAACTTTTTGCACTTGACCCTTGTCTTTTAACGCTTGTAAAGCTTGATAAATCTTAGCCCCATTCACACCTAGTAATTGCTCAGAACGATGCAATAACAAGCCATATACCGCTGTGACACCCAATCTTAACAGCGACAAGTTTACTTGCTGCTGAACCCATGCGCTAACATCGCTACACTCATCAGGTACTACGGGTAATTTGGTGACCAATTTAAAGCCTTGAACACCTACTTCACCCAAACACGTTTCGCTACTCCCATAGGCTATAGCCGTATCCAACGTATCAATACCGCTAGCAGATGCCAACTGCAACATTAATTTAGCTTCTGAACGTGATGCTTGTCCAGCTTGGTTGGCTATGCCATAGGGCAGCCCGAATTGCACGGTGCCCAAAGCTAGCTTCACCCCACCAACTCCTTAAAAGCTAAGATGACTTTTTCCTGCTGAGTCGTTGTTAAGTCATAAAACAACGGAATACTCAACGCCTCTTGATAATACTTTTGAGAATTTGGGTAATTATCTACCCTAAAGCCAAGCCTATGGTAATGAGGTTGTGCTGGTACTGGAATGTAATGTACCTGACTGCCAATGCCTCTTGATCTAAGCTCCTGCATTAATTCTCCTCGGCTCATACCAATTGA
>Ga0105349_10000549_pt1 | contig 14902 bp, 13 predicted proteins | sample EN1Hudseemescosm_FD_83661 | JGI IMG/M metagenome (GOLD analysis project Ga0105349, IMG submission 83661) | Methane-oxidizing microbial communities from mesocosms in the Hudson Canyon - EN1B Hudson Canyon | ecosystem: Environmental > Aquatic > Marine > Cold seeps | place: Hudson Canyon...
AGTTTCAGTCGTGCCAGTTATGCTACAAACTGAAATTGTTGGGGGGTATGGTATTGGTGTCAATGTATTTGCTAGAAATGGAAAGATTAAGTTTTATACAGTTAATAAACGCTTACATGAGCCTTTAAATGGGGGGGGTAGCAGTTATCGAGTATCTGTTGATTTGGATAATAAATTAGAGGAGTATGTCAACAAATTGGTTCTAGAAATGAGTCTTTCTGGGGCTATGATGTTCGAATTTAAAGCCACCAACAATGACTATTATCTTATGGAAATTAATCCAAGGGTATGGGGATCGCTTCCCCTTTCTATTTTTTCGGGGGTTAACTTTCCTGAATTGATGTTAGATATAAAACCTGAAAATACTTCCCAGTATCAACCAGGAAAATATGCTCGACATTTTTTGAAGGATTCTAAGTGGATCTTTCTTCATTTTAGAAAAACTAAAAGTATACTTTTATTGTTCAGATGGATGCTTTCCTTTGGTCGATTGTTACTGGGGAAAGAAAAATTAGATGTTGAGAAAATATTTGATTTAAAACCAGGGATATCTCAATATTATATTTTGATTGGCGTAATTTTATTAAAAACTAGGTTAAGACTCAGATATTATTTTCTAGAAAGGACTCTTAATATAACGCCTAAAAAGTGTGATAAAACAGATAAAGTTCTTTTTGTGTGTAAGGGGAATATTATCCGAAGTGCTTTTTCAAAGCATTATCTAAATAAAAATTATCCTCAGTATAAATGTGATTCGGCGGGGACATTACTAAGGCGTCATCGGATGACGACCAAAGAAGCGTTAAAAGTTGGAAAACATTTTGATATAAACCTTGAAGCGCATCGCTCTAAAGTTATTTTTGATTTGGATTTGAAAGAATTTGACATCATATTTGTATATGATTTGAGAAATTATGTATTCATAAGTGATGCTTTTCCTCAATTTAAAGAGAAAATAAGGTTTTTAGGCATGATTAGAAAAACATCTAAAGTTTCATTTCAGTTGAAAGATCCTTATGGGAAGAAATTGAATGATTATGAATTATGTTTTCAAACAATAAAAACTTGTATTGATTTTCATTTTGGTGAAGCCAAATGAGTAAATTTATTATCCGTATTGATGATATTTGTCCGACCATGAATGAGTTGAAATATAAGAAAGTAGAGTCTCTGTTAGACCAATATAATATCAAGCCAGTGATAGGTGTGATCCCAGACAATCAAGATGTATCTCAAATGATTGATCCTCCTCGGAAGGATTTCTGGCCTTATATTAAAAGTAGATTAGACACTGGTTGGACCATTGCTTTGCATGGGTACCAGCACAAATGTGAAGTAAATGATGGAGGATTGCTAAAGTTGTCTAAAGTTGGAGAGTTTCCTAAAAAAACTTATGAAGAGCAATTTTCAATGGTAAAAAAAGGATTGAATATTTTTTGGGAGAATCAAATCTCAACAAACACATTTATGGCACCATCGCATTCTTTTGATACAACAACATTGCAGGTCTTAAAAGACCTAGACTTCAAGTATATTACAGATGGATTTTCTTTATATCCTTATTCATCAGAGGGGCTTATTTTCGTTCCCCAATTGTTTGCGACCCCAAAACATTTTGGTATCGGTATTTATACCATATGTGTGCATACAAATACGATGACTGATGTACAGTTTGATTTTTTTAAACAATTTATAGATAAGCAGCATCAAAAAATAATTCCTTTTTCACAAGCGAATCAATATATTTCAAATTTAGCGATGTTATCGGGACCCTTTTTACGCTTGCTACGGGGGATAAAAAAAGCCATATAATTTTCTCCCCTCAGCATTCAAATAACTAGAATTGCACAAACCGAAAACGGATGCTGCGCCTGTTTGTTTGGTGTGACCTGCTGAGTTCCGATGAGTCGCATCATATGCAAACCTGGGAGAACGGCGGTAGATTTTCTTTGCATACCTGAAGAGTCTGGATGCCGACATATGACAGGGAAGGTCAGGAGCGTTTATTTCGTTATTACATCCGGCCGATTTATGCCTGAGAGCGACTGAGTTGGCTGGGAAAAGATGAGCGGCTGTCCGAAAATCGGGGTGCATTTCAATATAGAACTAAAATAATTCTACCGAAAAGGTTCTTAATAAAACAGACTAATGCTAAAGTTACTTGTACATCAAATAAACAATGGGAGTTGAAAAACTTACAAAAGGTTGTTGATTTTCGAGAAGACATACATTGGATTCAGTCGGTGGTGAGATGAGTAGCTAGTGGATCATGTTGATGATTTAAGAGGAAAAACAACTTTTAGGGAGCTGTTTTATTTGATTTCTAATGTGGAATTTATGTTGGCTAATGAGGGGGCTATTGCATCTGCGTTTAATACGATGTCTTATGTTGTTTTTGCTGGTTTTATAAGTGCTAATGTGTGCGAAAAAAGCCCGTGTTGGTTGTTGAAAGATTGTGGTATTTAGGGAGTAGTGTTTATCTACTATAAGTCAAGAGAGAGTTGCAGATAAAATAGTATGAAATTAATTTACATAAATAACACACGACTACCATCAGAAAAAGCAAATAGTTATCAAGCTGTTCAAATGTGTTCTAGTTTTGCAAAAGTATTTGACGAAGTGGAGCTTTGGACAGGAAAAGTTGTAAATACTACGGACGATTTAAGTAAAGTTTCTGATATTTTTAGTTATTATGGTGTTCATGAAAACTTCATGATCAAGAGGCTTTATCATTTTGACTCAGTACTATTATTGAAGTTACATGAGTTCATTTGGGCAAATATAAGAGATATTAGCTTCTCAATAAATGCCATATGGCATCTTATAAATTATAAGGGAACATCCGATTTAGTGATTTATACAAGAGACTGGATCTTTTCAGGTGTATATCTGTTATGTAAGAGACTAGGGTTAGTACGTTATAAAATAATTTATGAGAGCCATAAATTTTCTAAAAAACTACTTCCCTTTATAAAAGGAGTTGATGGGTTGGTTGTAATCAATAATTTTTTAGGAGAATTACATAGAAAGAAAAAATTTCAAGATATATTGGTAGCGCATGATGGAGTTAATGTTAGTGACTATTTAGGGATCCAAAAATATAAATTTAAACCTAATAAGAATATAATTAATGTTGTCTATACGGGTAGTTTATTTTTATGGAAAGGCGCTTACCTACTTGTAGATTGTCTTGAATTTCTACCTCAAAATATTAATCTAATTTTTGTTGGCGGAAGCGGTGAACATTTAGATAACTTTAAGAAATATATTAGTGATAAAAGTTATTTAGAGCAGATAACACTTATCCCGCATCTACCAAAATTAGAAGTGATACCCTACATAGAAAATGCGGATATCCTTGTGTTACCAAACTCAGGGAAATACGAAATGAATAAATATACTTCACCTATTAAATTGTTTGAATATATGGCATCTGGAAGACCCATAGTTGCTTCGAATATACCTTCAATTGGAGAGGTTCTTGTCAATAATAAAAATGCTCTTTTATTTCATCCTGACGATGCTTATGACTTAGCAGATAAGATTAAAGAAGCCATCGGTAGTGATCATAGTGGAATGATAGATAATGCTTTTTTTGAGGTTCAGAAATATTCCTGGGATAATCGAGCTATAAATATACAAAATTTTTTAATTAACTTATAGTCAAATAATTTATAAAATGTGGAGTTTGATATTTAAAACCAGATTTTTGGTAAATTGAAATCATCTTTATGCGGAATATTTTTCATGTCTAGGGGATGAGGAAAAGATTTTGTGGCTATCTTTTTTAAAATTCTGTCTTTCCTTAGAAAAGTAAACTCAATAGTTGGGGGTATCTCATATTTATTATAAACAATGGGTTTAGCGCAGTTGTTTGGATGTATATGAATAATTTCAAAGTCACTAAGTAACTTTTTAAAGCAAAGGCTGATAAGTTGGAATGCTGTGTTATCAGATAATAAATCTAACTCATGAAATTCAATAACTAAGATTCTAAACTTCATTAAAGTTTCGCGACTAGTATCAAGAATAACAGCATATTCACTGCCTTCAATATCCATTTGTAAAATAAATTCACTTTCATTAGGAGTTTTGTTATCTATCCAGTTATTTAACGTTATATGGTTTTGACTTTCAATAGAACCAAGGAATATCTTATCAAAATAAAATAATTTGTGTGATATAGGGGGAGTGTTAACAGAGAAATCTGCAAGAAAACATTTAATACCTCTAGTGGCTAAGTCAAACTCAAAATCAGAACAGTCTGAAACACCAGGCGAGAAGCATGCATTAATGCCATCTAGGTCATCAGGAATAAGATAGCCTCCATCATTATTACTACCAATTCTTATTAGGTTGTAGTTGGTTGAGTAGGGTTGTAAGGAGGAAAAGAAGGATAGTAAGTCGCTATAACTTGTAGTTCTTGAGATTCTTAAATTATATTTAAGTAAAAGATCTTTAATTATTCTTTTTAATAGCCTAGGTATGTACATAGAAATGTAATAAAAAATTTGATTTTTTGTAAAATATCTTAAAATCACAAGTAAAGTCATTTATAAAAAATAACTTTATATTTTAAGGTTAATATGAATTAAGTTTTTTATATGAAAATTGGGATAAGAAAATAAAATTACAATGGAAAATAAAATACTTTTTGTTTCACGAACAGTCCCACCTATTAAAAGTGGTTCTGCTTTTATTGTAGAACAACTATATAAATATTTTAATAAAGATCAAATGATCTTTTTAGGCGAAAGTTCAAAACTATTATCAGATAATAATGAAAGAATACATTATATCAATACCAAATTATTTGATCTAAAAAGGGGGAATAGGTTTTTTTGGTGGCTACGATGGTTCTTTATTATAAGAATTAAAAGAAAGATAATTAGTCTAATTGATTATGAGCAATGTAAGAGTATTATTTGTGTTTATCCAGATGATATTTTTTTGATTTCATCAATGCTAGCGGCTAAAGAGTTAAATATTCCTTTTTATCCATATTTTCACAATACATATTATGAAAATAAGAAGGGAGTATTCAGGTTTGTTAGTAAGAAAATTCAAGATTATATAATTAATAATTCAAATTGGGTTTTTTTGATTAGTGAAGGTCTTAAAGAGTATTATCAAAAACAATATCCTGATGTAAAATTCAAAGTTTTATTGCATTCTTTTAATATGGCTAAGGCCACTAAATATGAAGGGTTGCCACTTAATAGAGATAAAATTATTATTACTTTCTTAGGCAGCTTGAATGACTCTAATATTGATTCATTTAATTTCGCAGTAAATGTTTTAAGAAAAAGAAATGATATAGTCTTAACGGTTATTTCATCAATGCCAAAAAGATATTTCGAAAAGATTATGCTGCCTTGCGATAATTTTATTATTAAATCTAATGTCAGTGAAGATCAATTGATGGGTGAACTAAGAAAGTCACATTTTTTATTACTTCCACATGGTTTTAATGGAAAATTAAATGCCATAGAATATCAAACGATTTTCCCTACTAGAACCATTCAGTATCTTTTTTCAGGTGTTCCAATATTAGCTATTTTACCTTGTGGTTGTTATTTGCACAGGGTACTTTATAATGGTAATTGCGCCTTTTGTGTTGTTCAAGAATCAGAAGATGATTTATTAAAAATTATTGATTCAAATATGAATAAAAAAGATGCAATAGATTTAGTAGTAAATAATGCTATTAATATTAGTGATCAATTTTTAACAACTAATGTTTTATATGTTTTTAAAAAAATTATGGGGTTGTAATGTCTTCTATTTATAGAAATATTTGTCTAGGGAAGTGTTAATATGATTTATAGCTTTCTCCCTATCGGTGCTCTTATCTATTCCTTATATTACTATAGGAATAATAGTTTAAATAGTTATTTTGTATTATTAATTTTCGTTTCATACTTTTTCTTTGCGACAAATTATCACAACTTTGGTCTTGATTTGCCATTTGATATTTTTCGTACCTTGCATCGTTTTATTGGGATTATATGTTCGCTACTTGCGGTTATTCATATATTTAAATTCAGGGTAAATGTATTTAGGCATGAAGTTTTTAAATTGCTTGCCCTGTTTTTTTTAGTTCTTATTATAAGCTCTATAGGTAATGACTTAAATATAGACTCATTTATTCATTATGTAAGAAATTTTGTTTTCATTTCGTTATTGGTACTTTTTTTGTACTTTAAAATAGAATCCAAAGATCATTTAGATGAGTTATTTACATTTATATTACACTTAACATTATTTCTTGCTGTATTAGTTGTATTCGATCATTTAATTACTGGTAGTAAAAGGGTTCTACTGTTCTATTCTAATCCTAATTATCTGGCTTTTTCTCTTTTACCGGGTTTGTCAATGGCATTGTTTTCAAAACATAGTTTAAAACTATTTTTTGCATTTTTAATATTTTTTGCAATTTATATGACAGATTCTAAAGCTGGGTTTCTAAGCTCGCTATGTATTTTTTCTTTTTATTTATTATCATTTTCAAGAAATTCCCTTTCTAGAGTAGTTTTAATTTTTACTTTACTTTCCTTGTGTACTGTATTTTTTTCTCATGTAATGAACAAAAGTTTTTTTAATGGTGGCACTTCTAATACTCGTATTGGTATGGTGTATCTTACTGCTAATGTAATTAATTCAAGTCCTTTGAATGGTATTGGTTATGGACAATTCAGGAAGTCTTTCCATTTATTTATTGATCAACATTTTATAGACAGGGGGCATAATGAGATTAATAGTAAATATTTTTCAAACCAGAAATTAACTGAGGAGGAGTTGCAACTTTCAATTAAAAATGGATACCCAAAAAATAGTGAGATAATGACGCATAGTGATTTACTTACGGTCATTTGTGAACTTGGCTTGGTCGGTATTATTTTTTTAATATATTTATTTTATAAGCTATATTTAGAGTTGAAGAAGTTGTTTTTATTTAGTGATCATTCATTTCTGTTATCAATTTCTCTTGTATCTTCTGTACTATGTTTTTCTCTATTTCATAATAATATGACTGCTTTTGTATTTTGGTTTGTTTTATTTGTACCGTTCATTATGAATAGAAACTACAAGGCTAATGATTCGTCATGAAGTTGTGTTATGTGTTACCTCAATATAATTACAATAGTTCAGAAAATTTTTTTCATATTATAAATTTCCTTTCTGAATTAGGCAAAGAGGTTGAGTTATCCGTTATCATTGAGCATTGTGATGTTGATCCCGTAATTCCCAATGTTAAAGAGTTATTTGTTTTAGATAATGGTGTGTGTAAACCTTCTCTTTACGAGAGGTTTTTGAAAATTATTAGAATATATTTTCTCCTTTATCGTTCTGGGGTTAGGGTCTTTTTTTCTAGAGCCTCATTAACGGGTGTTATCCCTTTGGTTGTTGCTAATCGATTATTAAATTTTAATCGGGGTAGAGTGGTTTTTTGGAGTTGTGGGCAGGATGTTGTCCCTCTTTCTTTTATTCCCACACGAAAGAATATCAAACGATTATTTTCTAAGGTTTGTGGTTGGATAATGTTTAAAGGGATTAATTATTTAGCTACTGGGCCTGAATTAATGGTTGATTATTACCATCATCATTATGGTATTCCAGTGCAAAAAATATTAACCCTTTACAATGATATATCTTTAGAAAGGTTTCATCCTTTATCTGCGACAGAGAAAGAAAAATTAAAATTTAATTTAATTGGTTCTCAAAAAATAATATTGTTATTTGTCCATACATTTAACGTTTCACGAGGTACTGATTTATTACCTTTAATTGCTCTGGAACTTAAAGCTAAAGGAATTGATGCAGTTATTTTAGCTATCGGAAGGGAAGGTGATTATTCATCAGAATTGATTAACAACATAGCTAATTATCAATTGGATGATTATTTAGTGCATGTGGGTCAGATTCCTAATCGAGATATTTCAAGTTATTATCAGATTGCTGATTTATTTTTAATGCCTTCACGTGGTGAGGGTTTCCCCCGGGTTTTATTAGAGGCAATGGCCTGTGGTTGTCCACCGCTATCCTTTGATGTAGGTGGCGTGGCTGAAATATTACCTTCTGACTCTTTAAAACAGTTGTTGGTTTCTTGTGATGATGAACAACGGTTTATTGACCAAAGTACGGCCTTAATTGAGGATTCGTTTTTATTAGAACAGTTAGGATGCAAGTCTTCTGAAAAAGTAAAAGAATATAACACACCAGTTATCAGCACTATGTACATTAATAAATTGGCGTCTATTGACCCAGTATGATTGTGTCAATTCATCAGCCAAATTTTATGCCATGGTTAGGTTTTTTTGACAAGGTCAATAAGAGTGATGCGTTTATTTTTTTAACGTTATCCGTGCGCTCTAAAGGCGATAAATACCTTACACGAGCACGTATCTTGAATCATTCAAAAGAACAGTTTTTAACTGTACCCTTGGGTGCTAAAGAAATAGCTATCAATCGATTGATGATGCCCAGTGAAAATAGCTGGAAAGTTAAGATGTTGAATAAAATACACGGGGCTTATCAAGGGTCAATTTTTTTTGATGAAATCTATGGTGATATTGAACAATTGATTATGAGTGATGCTGAATACTATTCATCATTTAGCATTGATTTTATAAAATTCATGCTTAAAAAGTTAGCGATTGATACCGTCTTACATATAGATTCAGATTTTAACAGTGATTTCGGCACTTCTAACGCTAGAAATATTTCCCTTTGTAAGGTTGCGGGTGGGCATTCTTATCTTTCCGGTAGTGGTGCCCATGGGTATATAGATGAGAGACTATTTAAAGTAAATAAGGTAGAGTTGATTTTTCAGGATTTCCAGCATCCTAAATATGAACAGGGCGTTAACGATTTTGTCGCTGGGTTGTCAATTATAGATGTTCTTTTTAATTGTGGTTATGATAGAACGCGTAATTTTTTAAGGTAGGAGCGGATGACTGATAGTTTAGTTTATAAGCCGTTTGACGCTTTTGATGCGTTTCAATGGGATTTGTTGCTAGATAATTTTGAGGTTACTGTGAGCTATACCGCCTGGTTTTTAAATTATGTCACAATTCTAAATAAGCGGACTGAAATTAAAAATCATACCTTCATGGTATATAGAGGTAGCAGTGTGATTGCCATTGTACCTATTTTTATTGAAAAAATTGACGGGAGTTGGCAGATGTCTATTGGGCAGGAGCCAATTAGTGCCCTTATTTTTAATAAAATCATTCCTCAACAAGATGTCTTACTACTGTACCAACCTATAGTTAAAGAAATTGAACGCCTTGCTTTAGAGTTTCAATGTATCCTTGCGCGTTTCTTTTATTCTCCTTTGTTATACCGTGAGGAGGCTCCAAATTATCTCAAACAATTTGGTTTTGTAGAGGAGATATGTTATCCAGATTGGTATGTTTTTAAAGCAAAATCGAGTTATGTGATTGATCTTAATAATTCGATAGAGGCCCTCTATAAAACAATACGCAAGGGACATAAGGCAAATATTAAACGGACTTCGCCAAAAGTAAAATTAATTGTTCTGGATCGTTCTTTTTTTGATCAACAATTATTTGAACAATATATTAGTTTACATTGTAAAATAAAAGGACAGAACAGGAGTCAAGCTGCATTTGTATTGGATAGGGATGCGGTTAGGAATGGCCTAGAGGTGATTTTATTGTGTAAATTTAATGGGGCGTTGGTAGGTTCAGTGGCGCTACATACTGCTAAAAGCAAGGCGCGTTACAATTCCTCAGTTCAAGATTATTCGCTAACGGAGTCTATTTATCCTACGCATTATTTGCTTTGGTCTGCAATTAGTTATCTAAAAGAAAACGGTTTTAGTGTATTTGAGATCGGGGAACAGGTTATTGAAAGTGAATCTTATAAGATTTCTCAGAAAGAGAAGAACCTATCTCACTTTAAAGCGGGTTGGGGTGGGAGGCTGGTTCCAAGTATGAAAGCACAAAAGGATTTCACCCATGTTTGATACGTATAAAAAGTTAAATATTCTGGCTGTTGGCGCCCATGGTGATGATATTGAGTTAGCTTGTGGTGGAACACTGGCTAGAGCTACGCGTAGCGGACATAATGTGAAGATGGTATTGGTTACAGGTAAAGAATCTAATGATCATAATGAACTACCTATCAGAACAGTAGATGAGTCTCAGCAGGAAGTTGCTAAAGCATCAGCAATTTTAGGTGTTACTCAACTGAGCATCTTAGGTTTTGAGGATATGCACGTACCGTACTCGATTGATTTGATCGGTAAACTAGATGATATTATCTGTGAGTTTAAACCGGATATTATTTTCACCCATTTTGTTTTTGATACTCACCAAGATCATATAAGAACTGCTCATTCCACTATATCTGCAGCGAGACGACAAAATACGATTCTTCTTTATGAGCCCATTAATCCATCGGGGCAAGGGTATGTAGCATTTAGACCGCAGGTTTATGTGGATATTTCACAAACGATTGATCAAAAGGTTGAGTCATTAAAGGCCCATCATTCACAATATCTTAAATATACGGATAAGTGGGTTGATGCGGTGACAGCGAGGGCGAAATTTAGAGGTTTTGAGATGGGCGTTAATTATGCGGAATGTTTTGAAGTGGTTCGCATGGAAATAAAATTATAAGGATTCTTTGATGTTAGATAAAGGATTCATCGTACTTACTTGTCCAAATGAGGGTTGCTTATTACCCTATTTAGAAACACAGAAAACATTTTCTGTTGGATATGGTAATAGTTTTTTTGACAATATGTATCAAACTGAACATTGGTTGGAACCCACGCATAAAGAGATCAAAAAAATATTTGTGTCTTTAGGTTTTGACATTTTAGTCAGGGGTTATTTTAATTTACCTAAGCAGCGATATTTATTTATTGAAAAACTAGAGTCATTTCTAAAAAAAATACCTATGGTAAGCAATGGATTATTGAAGAGTCAGTTTATTATCGTTCAGAAGAATGCGAATAGTATTTTATTAAAATGCTTAAGTCTTTATGGTTAGCCTTAAGTTTTTTGAATGATATACAATCGTTCATTAAAAGATAGTTATCATCGTTCTGGTAGAAGTGATGATAAATTGATTCCTTTTCTCATGGGTCGTAGTGCAATTAATTACCTGATTGTATCAATGCAGATAAGGGCAATATGCATACCATCTTTTATTTGTCCAATGGTCATTGATGTCTTTAAACATCATAACGTTCAAATTTTCTTTTATGAAGGGTTAAATGATCAATTAGAGGTTCCTGTTGATAAAATTATTTCAACTTTAGGCGGTATTTATTTTTCAGGAAAGTTATTTTTCTTGTGGCATGATTATTTAAATATTGTGGGCGATTTGCCAGAAGAATTATATGCCTATTGTGAAGAAAACGGCATTGATCCAATCATTGATGCTACGCATACCCTGCCAATAAAGGAATATCATTGTTTGACTGTTGTTTATGGATTTAGGAAGTTAGTGAACTCACCGTTTGGATCTTTTCTAAAGACAAGTAAGCCTCAAGAGAGTGCTCTAAAAGCGCCTCCCATGAGGAGATTGTTTTTTTTGAGTTTAATTTATCAAGTAAGGCGAAATGTTATTTTATTATTTAATCATTTAGATTTTATATGGGTGAATAAATGTTTGAAAAAAATTTCAAGTAGGAGTGGGAAATTGGGGGTTGATTTAGAAGATATTTTCTTGCATGACATTTTTAAGTATCAAAAAATTTCTGATCAGCATAGTCGGTTGGATTATGGGAAAATTGCTGCCCAAAGGCAGAACAATTTTCTGCATTTATATAATAATTTACCCAATAAATTTGATATATCTAAAATAGATACTTCTTGCCCGTATGGCTTTCCTTTGTTGAGTTCTGAAAATGTTAAGTTGAGAAAGCATTTGTGGAAAAAAAATATTCACTCACTGATCCTATGGAACCCTTTGCATGCGGATCTACAAGGTCAGAATTTCTTCTATTCCGAATCCCTATCTAATAGCAATTTGGTTTTGCCTGTAAATCAAGATTTAAGTGAAGATGATCTAAATGAAATTATTAAAGCAGTGAAGTGAATAAAAAAAATATTTGTTTAATTAGTCGGTCCTTATATCCAATTAAAATTGAGGATCATAGCCAAAACATGAAGACTTTTGACGGGTGGCTTCGGTTTTGGGATAATGTCGTTATAATTTCTCAATGTAATTCAAATAAATTACATGAAAGCCAGTATAAAAATGTATACGGGATTTTGTTGCCTTTAGCGTCTAATAGATACTTCAACGTACTTTACTTTACTCTCTCAGGGTTATTAAGCATACGACGACAAAATAAACAATTTAATTTTGATCTGTATCAGGCAAGCGATGCAGGCGGTGCAATTTTAGCTTTGTTGGCTAGTCGATTGTATAAAAAGAAATTCTTATTTGAAGTGCAAGGAGATATCTTTGATTACCCTGACAAAGTCGGCGGTAAAGTTCATTCAAGATTAGTTAAGTTTTTTAGTGAATTAATTGTTAAGAAGGCAGATTATGTACGAATTGTTTCCCCTTTTTTATTACAGCCGCTAGATCGATTTAATGTGCCTAGGGAAAAAGTTTTCCTTGTGCCACCACGGTGTGATAGTGGTTTATTTAATGGCAATAATGTTTCCAAAGAAAAATGGGATATTTTTAATAAAAGTAAATATAACTTACTCTTTGTAGGCAATTTATTAATAGCAAAAGGCGTTGATATATTGCTAGATGCTTTTTCTTTGATCGTAAATGAATGTCCTGATATTTGTTTAATAATGGTTGGTGATGGACAAGAAAAAAATAATATTATAGCCCAAGCTAAAAAACTTAATATTCAGAGTAATGTGGTTTTATTAGGACGGGTTGATTATCAAATGATTCCTTCTTTAATGCATTATTCTGATCAGTTAATTTTGCCATCTATTGAAGAAGGTGTGGGGCGCGTGTTGCTAGAAGCTATGGCTATGCGGCTACCTATTGTTGCCAGTAATGTTGGGGGTATCCCCTTGTTAATAGATGATAAAAAGGAAGGGTTATTATTTGAAGTAGGTGATAAACAGGCCTTGAAAGAATCGGTTTTATTTTTATTAAATAATCCTCAGTTTACTGAAGAAATGATTGATAAAGCTTACACAAAGTTTTTGTGCAATTATGAATATGAAGTTTCAATGGAAATATTTTTGAAAATGTATAAAACTATTTTTGCCAATTAATATTGGCATGAAGATTTTAAGGATATATATACGGTTACCCCCCTTAATGGGTGGTATGGAAAGACATATCGAACAACTTACTATAGAGCAAATAAAGTTGGGCCATGAAGTAACTGTTTTTTTTAATGGAGGTGAAAAAGTAACACCAAAGGACGTAAAGATAGCTTATTTTTCGTTGTATAAATTAAAGCCACGATTTTTGGGCGCCTTATTTTTTCATTTTTTAATTTTATTGAGATTGATTGTTACGCGTCCACGATTTGATGTTATACATGTTCATGGCGACTGGAGTACATTAGTTTTTCTTAAATTATTTAAGCGAGTAACTAATGCAAGAAAATCAGTGCTGACTGTTCATGATGAGTTAAGAGATGGTGTCTTCTATAGAAAAGTTTTCACAATACTTTCAGCCCATGTTGATGTTATTTTTTCTACAGGGTTTGCCGCGGCACAACAAATTAATCAATTTTATCAGAAGGGAGTTGTTGTTCAACCAAGTGGTGTAAATGATCTTTTTTTTGAGCCCTTTACGCGGCAATTTTCAACAGATTCTTTTCAGGTCATCACGGTTGCCAATTTAGTGCCTAAAAAAAATATTAATTTAGTTTTGGATCTTTCTAAGAACATGCCGAAAGTAAATTTTGTAATAGTTGGTGATGGTCCTGAAAGAGAGTTTTTGTTAAAAAAAATTAATAATGATAATTTGTTTAATGTCAGTTTGCTCGGGCGAAAATCACCCCAAGAAGTAAGAAGGCTTTATCAGTTAAGTGATGCGTTTTTGTTAACCTCTACTCAGGAAGGCACCCCAACTTCAATTCTTGAAGCTATGGCTTGTGGGTTGCCTATTCTGACAACTGATGCAGGTGGAATTTCTGCTGCAATTAATGACAAAAATTTTATTACTAAATCAAAGGATAAAAATGAATTTGTTAAGCAGTTGAATTTATTGCTGAATGATAAGAATTTATTAGAAAGCATTTCAAATGAAAATGTTAAGCAATCCCGAGATTTTCGCTGGAGTCTTGTGGCGAAAAAATATGATGATGTGTTTTTGGAAGAGGATTAGTTGATATTATTAGTTATTGGAGTCTCAGGCCATTCAGGCGAGTAGATTATTAAGAAATTAATTGCTCATAATTACCAAGACAATATATTACTGTGTTTACTTAGGGTGGTATTTATTTTAGTTTTGTCTGTGAGTTCAATTTCTATATCTTTGCAAGAAAATTCATTCCATAGACTTGTCTAATACCCTGAGAACAAATATTGATTATTTTTTTAAATTTATTGTTTGGATTTTGATCCAATACACAAGTATTATAATTTTATAAGTTGATAGAATTTTAACCATGACGACTGTTTTGTTATTATTTTCTAGTTCCAATATCGGTGGTGCTGAACGGTCATTGAGTCGTATGGCCTTATCCAATAAGGACCCAAAGGTTGTTTATCAATTAGCCACATTTGGTGCTCCAGGGCAATGGAGTACTTGGGTTTATGAATTAGGAGCAAATCCAGAGTGCTTTGATTTTAGATGGTATTCATTACTAAAATATCTAGTCATTAAAAAACCTGATGTTATTTATGTTATAGGTTTTAGATTGTCTTTTGTTTTGCGTTTCTTCAAAATATTTTTTCGTAAAAGTTTTTTGATTCAAGGTGTGCGTTGGAAT
>Ga0105349_10000552_pt1 | contig 14876 bp, 10 predicted proteins | sample EN1Hudseemescosm_FD_83661 | JGI IMG/M metagenome (GOLD analysis project Ga0105349, IMG submission 83661) | Methane-oxidizing microbial communities from mesocosms in the Hudson Canyon - EN1B Hudson Canyon | ecosystem: Environmental > Aquatic > Marine > Cold seeps | place: Hudson Canyon...
CCAATTTAAGTAAGCAGCAAAATCCTGAATATTTGTGGATTGGCTGTTCTGATAGTCGTGTACCGGCGAATCAAATTGTTGGTTTAATGCCCGGGGAAGTTTTTGTTCATCGTAATGTCGCGAATCAAGTGATTCATTCAGATCTAAACTGTTTGTCGGCTGTTCAGTTCGCGGTAGAAGTATTAGAAGTGAAGCACATTATTGTGACTGGGCATTATGGTTGTGGTGGTGTTCACGCGGCTTATGATAATTCACGTCATGGCTTAGTTGATAACTGGTTGAGCCATGTTAAAGATGTTCACTATAAGCACATGGAAGAACTTTCTAAGCTCGATGCTGATGCTGCACGAGATCGCTTATGTGAATTGAATGTTATGGAGCAGGTTCGTAATTTAGCGCGTACGACTGTTGTTCGTGATGCTTGGCAGAAAGGCCAAGAGCTTACTTTGCATGGCTTCGTTTACGGCTTACACAATGGCTTAATTAATGATCTGGGTATTGATATTGCCAGCTTTGATGATTTAAGAGCTCAGTTTAAGCGCTATTGATTATCGAACAAACTTGGGCTGTGTAATTCCACACAGCCCAAGATTCGAATCAGGTTCTATATTTTTTCATAATTTCGTCAACAATCCCTTTTTTCTTTTTTTGCTAGATGCGTTGCTGATAAGGTATTCGACGCCCATAGCTCGATTCGTTTTGATGCTGTTAAATACTCCTCGACGGCACTGCCTCGATAGGTCCCGATCTTATAGCCTTTTGCACCATTTAATACTCGTATATTAATTGGATTTTCTGGATTTTTATAAAATGCAGTTTGTGTAATTAGAGCCCGGCTCACCCAATTGAATAAGACACCCGATCTCTCATACCACTAATAATAAAGTATTACAGAAAAGTACATTGTATATATCAGGTAATTATATGTATCAGATATGGCCGCGAAAAATTAATGTTTGAACTAGTATAAGGTTACCAATATACAAAAGACGTGATTAGCCTGAGGTAAAAGATGAAAACTCACCAGCTTAAAAAAATATTTTCCATTACGCTGTTAAGCGTATTGAGTGCTTTAAGTTTTTCAGAAGTTACCCTTTATAGCGATGAGAATGGCTGGGATGCAAATATTAGTGGTTCAATACCCGTATTTTTGGTGCTTTCGGATACTAAAGATGGCGAGCAGGCAAGCCGAATAATGTCTGGTTTTAATCCCGCGAGTCTTACTTTCGGCGTCACTATGCCAGAAGAAAATGGCTTGGTCGTTAGTACTAAGTTCCAGATTAATAATCACCTACAAGGTTCTCAAGTACAAAATTCAGGTTTATTTGAAAGTCGTATTGCAGAAATTCAAATAGATGGTGATTTCGGCACGTTAAATATTGGTAAAGGGTTTGGTATATTTAATAGTTCGGCGATTGGAGATATCGGCAGTAGTAAGGGTGTTGGTTGGATGGGGGGCGGAGCGGATCAAGCCAATACAACAGGTGGGCATATAGGCACTGGCTATGTGTATGCAAATTTTAATCCTCGAATCATGTACAGCCACTCAGTTGGTGACAACTTTAACTACAAATTCGGTTTGTTTAATCCTGAAGAACCAACGGATGCTGCTGGTAGTGTAGAAACTAAAGTGCCTAGAGTTGAAGGGCAGATAAATTATGTGATAAATAGCTTTGAGCTCTGGACTGGGTTTATGTGGCAGCCCGTTGAGTTGATCGTCGAAGATGTTGATTATAATCTTCAAGGCGTTGATGTCGGTGGTCGATATAAGCAGGGAGGCGTTCAAGTAACGGCATCCTATACGATAACTGAAGGTATTGGTGCTGATGGTCTATATGGATTTGGAGGTATTAATGATGCTGAAGTAGAGGGGTCACAATGGTATGTAGAGGGGGCTTTTAGTCATAATAAAACAACGTATGGTGTTAGTTATGGTGTTGGTTCACAAGATGCTCATACTGAACCGTTTGCCGTGGCTAAAATTGAAAATATGCTAACAATGCTATTTGTCCACCATAAAGTGACCAGTCACCTAACGTTCATGCTAGAGCTACAAGATTATGCGAGTGAAACTGCATCAGTTGCTACTAATGAATACCAAGCAATGAGTTTAGGGACTCAATTGGACTTCTAGGCTTAAATACAGCGCTTACTTGTCGATTGAGTTACTTAGTGTTTTACATCAAACATTTGCCAATAAGCACCGAATAATTACTGATGAAACAATTTGATTTCAAACGGTGCTTTACTATGCTTATGGATACAATATTGTGGAAAGTTATGCTGCTATGAAATCAATTAAATCAACTTATACCATTTATTTTTTTGTATTTATGATTGCCGTGGCTGCAATTACAGTATTGGGAATTAGTTTCTTTGTATCTCCCGAATTAATGCGGACACAAGAGCGCAGTGTCACCAGTAAACTTGAAAATCTTAGCGCGTCTTTCATGGGTGAGCTTAATAAAGTTCAGGCTCAACAAAGAGCAATCACGCAAGTTGTTCCTGGACTAACGAGTGATCAAATAGATGAGATTCAGCCTCTTTTGGTTGACCAATATGGAGATAAAAAGGTCTTTGGCGGTGGGATTTGGCCACTACCTTATAAACGTGATGCTGGGAGAGAAAAGCACAGTACTTTCTTTCATCGAGATAGTAATGGAAAGTTGATTGTTAATACACATTGGAACTCAACTGAATCTTTAAAATACTTTGAACAAGGTTGGCATAAAGCGGGTCAAAATGCTCCTAAAGGTTCGTGTGCTTGGGCTCCTGCGTATAAAGATTCTGCCAGTATTGAAGCTAGAACCAATTGTGCAATGGGGATATACAAAAACGGACAGCTTTGGGGCGTATCGACTATTGATGTAACGTTAGGTTTTTTTAATGAATTAGCTCAAAAAATGGAATCAGAACTTCAAGGTAAAATTCTGATTGTTGAAAAAGATGGAAAGATTTTAAATAACAGTAGTGGAATCGATAAAGAACTGATTCTAAAAAAACTATCTTCTATAGAAGGCTCATCCGCTTTTGCTAAGCAAGTACGGCAGAAATTGGGTAACGGTTTGGTTGAGAATGTGATTAATGTTGAATTTACTGATGAGCAATCTATAGAACAAAGTTTATTTATACACCCTTTACATGGGACTCCTTGGTACTTGACACTTGCACTCCCAACAACCCTGATTAATGAACAAACGAGTACGGTACTGAGTACGTTAGCAACGATACAATTGCCACTTGCACTGTTGATTATTATGTTTGGTTTTATTACATTTTCGAAATTGTCATATCGTTTATCAATTCTTAATAAGATGATCGCTGATCTATCAACTGGTAATGCCGATCTAACCCGACGGATTCGAGTGAAAGGCCTGGATGAGGTTGGCCAAATAGGACAATCGATTAATAAATTTATTGAATTTCTACATTCAATAATGATTTCTGTATCAGACTCTTCCAAAGAAATATCAAGTTGCATTACTATTGCTAATGAGCAAGTTAATAAAAACAAGCAAACAATAGAGAAACACAGTGAAGAGACTTCTCAAGCCGTGGTTGCGATTGAAGAAATGAGTGCAACAGCTGATACCGTTGCTAGTAATGCAGCAGAATCAGTTTCCTTTACGCAAAAGGTTCGTGAGGATGCTGCTGAGTCCAGCGAGACTGTAGCATTGGCTTCAGCGAGTGTAGAAGAGTTATTGGCTGAGGTTGATGATGCATCTACTAATGTTGAAAGTATGAATAAAAGTACTAACCAAATAGCGGAAGTATTGAAGGTTATTGGTGCTATTGCTGAGCAAACTAACTTATTGGCACTCAATGCGGCTATTGAAGCTGCAAGAGCTGGTGAGCAAGGCAGAGGGTTTGCTGTTGTAGCTGATGAGGTAAGGGCGTTAGCCGCGAGAACTCAGAATAGCACCTCTGAAATTAATGACATGATAGGGCAGTTAGAGCGTGGTGTGGAGTCCGTAGTGACAGCAATGAGTAGGACTAAGGAAAGTTGTGAACAAACTGCTGAAAAAACGAGCAAGGTAACCAGTAAAATTGATGGAATGACTGACTCTATTTCAGGTATTAATGAATTAAGCGTTCAAATATCGAGTGCAGCTCATGAGCAAAAGTCAGTGAGTGGAGAAATTAATAGAATTATGGCTCAGATTGAAACAATAGTGGCTAACCTATCTGAAAATGCTGAGACTAGCTCAATGAATGCCAATACTCTAGACTCCGCAAATGAACAGTTGGTGACATTGGTTGGTCAATTTCGTTTGTAAAACAGTTAACAGGCTAGACGAGTTTCGAATCTTAATTATTCAACGATTGAATGCTGATTTTCTTTAACCCCTGATTAAAGATTTCAGCCATTTCATATCCTTCTGCTGTTTTGTTAAAACAAATATACAATTTCTTATTTTCTAAAATTCTGCTATTAAATTGAATTTCATCTGCTTTAGTAACAAGGTTTTTATCTGTTTTCAGCAAATGTTCCATAACATATTTGTCAATGACGGCTAAATCAACTCGTCCACTTATGAGCTTTCTTAAATTAGCGGTATCGTTAAGAGTGCTGGATGTTTTTAACGTTTTATTTTCCATCATTTCATCGAACTCTTCAGAGTTAATATAGCCTTGTACAACGCCTATTCGGTAAGGTGTTAAGCCTTCAAGTTCTGTCCATTGAACACTTTTATCTTTACGCTCAGCAAAGCCAAGTGGCCCAGATGCAAAGGCATCTGAGTAAACAAATTCTTTCTCGGTTTCATGGGAGAAATATTCAGGAAAATAGCCAATATACGGGCTATCTGAGTCTTGACTAAATGCAACTGCGCGACTCCAAGGGTAAAAATCTACTTGCAGTTCGTAACCCATGCTGGCGAATGCAGCCCTTGCAATAGCAATGGCAGCACCTTGTTGAGGCAGTTTTTCACTGGCGTACGGGGGCCACTCAAGCGTTGTTAGCTTAATTACTTTATCGTTGGCGTAGCTTATTGCTGGAAAACCAAAGGAAAGCACTAGAAGTAAGTAGAGTGAAATGCGCTTAAGTATCATGTCATGCTATTCCTTTAGTATTAATCATAAACTGTAACAAACTGACCTCAAGTGACATTGTAGAGTACTCAAAATTTAACGTTCTACTCGTGATTATACTGCTATCAGAACCCTGTGGTCATGGATATAATACAGATAATTAGTAATCGCTAGTATTGCATAAGGTCAGGAAACATTTAATGCTTCATTTGTTGAAAAAAATAGCGAAATTAGCAACGGCATTGATTGTTGGTCTGTATATTTCAATTTGGGTCTTATCCCCTTATGTCGCTAATCATTTATTATCCCCATATTTACAAGCTCAGCAGCTAGAACTAACGGCTGAATCGACGATTCGTTATAACCCTTTCTTATCACGCTTATCCATTAAAGAATTAGCATTATCAAGAGCAGCGGATCCTTCAGTAAGTGACTCTTCAGGAAAAGTATTTCAGATTTCTGAACTAACGGTTGAAATTGCCTTGCATCGTTTGTTTTTTGAGCAAGTAAGTATTACTGAATTTGCTATTGATGGGCTGTATATAACCATTAATAAAGATACTGATCTATTGAATATCGCGGGTATCAATATACCTCTAGGGCATCAAGTAGATAGTGAAAAGCGAGTTTTGACTGGGTCAGCGGGCATTCCTCAGCATTCAAATTTGCCATTTCAGCTTGTTATGTCAAAAATGAAATTGATAAATTCAAGAATTGATATTATTGAGCAAGGTCAGCTTCATCAGCTGCATTTGACTGATGTTAGTATCAACGAAGTTAAAGCAACAGAGTCGAAGCAAGACCTATCGGTAACGGTAATAGCGGACTTGGATGGGGCAGAGGTTATATTGTCGGCTGCTGCAGATATGCACGGTAGTTTAGGCGAAATCAATGTAGAGGTGGAATTAAGCGATGTTGATGTTAATAAATTTACCCATTTTAGTTCGCCTTATGTTGAAAAGGTAACGGGCTCAGTCAGTTATCATGGAATTCATAACATCAAGCTGACAGAAGAAGGCATCAGTATTGATATTATTGATTTAGCCTTCAGTGGCCAAAACTTAGCCGTGAATAAAAATGATTTACACCTTTCATTGGAGCAGCAAGAATTTAAAAGTGATTATTTAGCGATTAGAGCTTTAGCTGATTCTGACGTGAATATTACGACCGTTGGTGAATTGTTATTACAAAATATTAATATCTACAATAAAACTGAGGCTCAGGCTTTAATGGCAGTACAGGAGCTACTCTTGGACGGCATTGGTATTAATAATGAGCAAGGGCAATATAAGCTAACAGTCAATAATACAATGATTTTGGATTCTATTTTCTCTGATAATACAGATAATGAGCTTCCTGCATTAACACAGTTCAAAGCCTTGAATATCAAAGACATCGTTTTAACGGAGAAAGCATTAATAGTTGATACGATTGAGCTAGCAGGGCTGAAAGGGGATGTTCAGCTGGATAAGCATAAAGTGCTTAAGAATTTAATAATCAGTAAAGACGAATTGTTATTGGCATTAGAAGGAACTAAAGGGAATGAAAAGCAGCTATCTGATGAGGAAACACTTTCTATTAAGTTAAACAATATTAGCTTGGTTGATAATGCCGAAATCCAATTCTTAGATTCAAGTATCTCTCCTAGTTATAATAGAAGTTTAACGGTCACTCACCTTTCCGCAGGACCTTTTGATAATCAGCTAGCCGATCAAAAATCAATAATAAAAATAAAAGGCAGCAGTAATCAATATGCCAATTTTGATGTGACAGTGAATGCCAAGCCCTTCTCAAATGTTCCAAGTTATGACATGGAAGGACAGTTTAAAGAGATCAATCTGCCAGGACTATCTGTTTATGTTAAACAAGCACTCGGCTATGAAATTGAAAGTGGTCAGTTAGATTTAGGTATTACGGCAGAGCTATCTGGCACAAAAATTGAAGGAGAAGCTAAGGTCTTATTACGAGGTGTAAGCCTTACCGCTGTAGATAGTGTTGAAATTGAGAGTGAAGATGAAGATACCAATTCAGATGGTCAAACGGCAATCCCCTTTAGTGTTGCACTTGCCATGCTCGAAGATGATGACGGCAATGTCGAGCTAGATCTACCATTATCGGGTGATACCAGTAATCCTTCTTTTGGACTGTCTGGACTTTTAAAAGTATTGATAACAAAAGCCACCATTATTGGTACTCGTGAATACTTAGCGCAAGTTTTAATTCCGTATGCAGGTTTAGTGACGGTAGTGATGGTCGCAGATAAGCATATTCTCAAAATGGAAATAAAGGATCTTGAATATCCTGCTGCATCCGTTGAGATTCCCTCGGAGCATGAGGTATTTTTATCTGACTTTATAGCGCTAATGAAAGACAACTCTGAATTGCATATTAAATTATGTGGAGTTGCCAGTGCGATGGATATCGATAAGGAGAGTGGCAGTGAAATAAGTAGTAAAGAAGATACTAAAGCATTAATGGCTATTGCTCGACAGCGAGGGAAAAATTTTAAAGCCTATATGGTAGAAGAACAGGAAATTGATTCTTCGCGCTTACTATTATGTACCCCGCAAATAGACTCCAGCGAAGGTGCAATTCCTCACATTAAATTTGAGACCTGATCATGCTTTAAACTGAGATTAGTCTAGGCTTTTGGTAGGTTATTAATTTCCAACTCGTTAAATAGCCTTTGATAGGGGGTCTTAATGGGGTTTAGTACATATCAAACTGATAAAAAAGACGAAAAAGAACGATATAAGCGTCATTTTATATTACTAAAATTACTAAGCAGTCTATTATATATACTTTTCCTAATTTCATTCATTGCCACAATATATTCAGTTACCTATCTCAATCAACTAAAGATTTCCTCGCAGAATCATTATGATTCTTATCTTCTAAGTGAGCAGCTTAGACATAGTTCCGATAACCTCACTACTATGGCTCGGGCATATGCAGCGACGGGTAATGATAAATATCATGTCTTTTTCAATGAGATACTGGCCATTCGAAATGGAAATGTTCCTAGACCGAAAAATTATCATCGAGTTTATTGGGATATACTCATGCCAGAACAAGGGCAGGCTCCCTTTCCAAGAGGGAGTACTATTTCTCTAGATCGATTATTGGAAAGGTTGAGTTTGACTCAGGCTGAAATTGATATATTAATTACGGCTCGACAAAAAAGTGATGCGCTAACGTTGCTTGAAGATAAATCTTTTACATTGGTTAAACGTCAAGAAAATCCCCAGGCACTAGCCATTTTATACAGTGAAGATTATTTATTAGCAAAGGCTTCGATTATGGCTGATATAAACGATTTTTATCGCTTACGTGAAAAGCGGACAGAGAGCTTAGTTAAGGGAAGTGAAGATAAACTTTATTATTCCGCTAGCATCGCAATAATTGCAGTTTTTATTATGGTAATAATTATATGTTACCGTTTCTACATTATTGCCAAATTAGACCGAAGAGAAGTTGGTTTTCTTAATGAAAAAGTCCAATTTAAGACGAAAGAGATAAGGGAGAAAAACGAACAACTTGAAATTATGCTTACTGATTTAAAGAAAACTCAAGACAAACTCATTGAGTCAGAAAAAATGTCAGTTTTAGGCGGTTTGGTTGCAGGTGTAGCACATGAACTTAATACGCCAATCGGAGTAGGGATTACAGCATCATCTAACCAAATTGATGAAATAGAAGAAAATGATCAGTTAATGCAAGGAGGGAAAATGACCAAAAATCAATTTGTCGATTTTATGGATCATTTGAAACTGAGCGCTGAATTGATTTTTTCTAATCTTAATCGTGTGGCCCATTTAATTGACAGTTTCAAAAAAGTAGCAGTAGACCAGGAGCTAGATGATAAACGCACAGTTCATTTAAAAGCATATGTTGATGAGGTTATTTCTACTTTATCCTCTCTGTTTAGAGATCGCTCAGTGAATATTGTTAATAGCATTGACGAAAACCTTGAAGTTGAAATATTTCCAGGCAGTATTGCCAGAATTATTACCGCTATTCTATTAAATTCATTAGAACATGCTTTCACATTAGAGGACTCTGGTACTATCCATTTCTCGGCCAATCTGGTGGGTAATGAAGTAGAGTTTAAAATTGAAGATGATGGTAAGGGCATGGATGAAAGAACTCAAACCCATATATACGATCCATTCTTTACTACAGCCCGAGATAGCGGTGGTATAGGTTTGGGTATGAATGTGGTTTATAACATCGTCACGCAAAAGCTAGGTGGAGATATTCAATGCAATTCAGCATTGAATAAAGGAACTGAAATCGTCATGAAATGGCCTTCATAAAGAAGGCCGCATGAATCAGGGTAGGAAAGATTAAAGCTGCCAAGCCGTCAGTTTGCCATCATGCATCGATGGGGTGAATAATATAGATTTTGAAATGCCAATGTCAGCTAACCCAGGTTTAAGTATGTGTACCTTGCTGCTGTTATCATTTTCAATTTTAAATAAGTCCCCACTGATCCAGTCACTCACATAGAGGGTATTATCTTTTTGGGCTAAGCCATCAAGATTACCTAATTGTTCAGCACCTTTAATCGCAATCAAATTAGAATTTTTAATATTGAGGGCATAAATACTGCCTGCTGTCTTAGTCGTGAAGTCATCATTCATTCCCAAGCCCCAGGTGGCGACCAATAATTCATTTTTGCGCCACAGTAGACCATTTGGGTGTGCTAGATTCTCATGGCTAAACCAACTAGATATTTGATTGTCACTAATGCGATAAATACCACCGCCGAGTAAATCACTAATATATACAGTGCCATCATCGGCTATTGTAATGTCATTTAACATCTTGGCTTGTTCAACCTGAAACTGGTTAATAATCAGTCCTTTCGAAATACTGACCTGATGCACTCGCTGCATATCTGCAATGTACAAATTATCACCACTAACTGCTATGCCTTTTGGAGCATCTAAATTAGTGATCCAATGTTTCTTCAGCATTTTCCCGTCTACAGAAACCTTACTGATATAGCCTTTGCCATTGAGTTCAGTCGGCTGGCCATTAATATTGCTGACATAAATAGCCTTCTTAGGGGGGTTGGCAACAACCGATTCTGGTTGATCAAAATTATCGAGTTGCCATAACAGATCTAATTCACTAGCGTATGTTGGGGTGATTACCATCAAGCTAGACAGTATGACTGCTGATGTTGTGATTACAGACTTAAGGCTAAGGCCTTTGTTGTTAATCCATGTCTTCATTGGTTTACCTTTATAAATAATGTAATGGTTGTTGTTCGACAATAAGAATATATAGGTGTATCTTTTAAGCGAGATAATTTGGCTTTAGTATCAAAAATTGATACTAAATGTGTATTTGAGGATCATTGGATGAGTGCAGCACCGACCGAAGCGTTAATTGAAGAGGCGACAGAGCAACGACAACGCTCAGGTTTATTTGCTAGCTTAAAGCAGGTATTAAAAGCTCAAGGTGTGCGTTACAAAGACCTTGCTGAGAAAATGAATACTTCAGAGCCGACCATAAAACGCTTATTTGCTGAGCAAGACTGTAAGCTCAGCCGCTTGCTGGAAGTTTGTGAAGTACTGGGTATTAGTTTTACCGAGCTGGTAGATTTAGCAACAAACCAGCCAATAACCCCAAGTGCATTATCACTAGAGACAGAGCAGGCTTTAGCATCGAAGCCCGGATTGATGTCGTTCTTTATGCTGCTAGTCAGTGAGTTTGATATCGAGTCTATTATTGAGCATAACCAGTTAAGCAAACAAGATGGCTATTTGTATTTGCGAGAATTGGAAAAGCTTGAGTTGATTCGACTAAGGCCAGATGACAGTTATTATTTTTTGGTCAATCGGCCCATTTTATGGCGCTTAGATGGACCTTTGCATTCAACTTTAGTAAAAGTGAATCAAGGCTTTATTAAAGAGTCGATTAGCCAGAATAATAATCACCAATATCCATTTTATTCTGCCAGCCGTTTATTGAGTTCGAACAGCATTAAGCAGTTAAATCAGGATGTTGATAATCTTTACCAGTCATTTCAAAAGCAAGCGGTATTAGATCAAATGTTTTACCCCAGAGAAGAGTTGTCACCTTATAAAATGGTTTCAACTCTTGGGCCATTTGATCTGGTTAAATATTTTAAAGTGCCTGTATTTTCATAATGAGCGCATATTGATTTAGAAATACAACCCATAAACAAGATAACCAATCAGCGCACACCAGAATAAAATGCCGATGACAAAAACGATGAGGGCAGTACGTTGTTTTTCTGGCTCTCTTGGTTTAATGCCCTTCAATCTCATTGTCAGCTGAGCGGTAAGGTTTACCGAAGCAATATTGGCGATTAATAATAATGCAGCCCCTTTCGCTTCTGGGTAAGCCCCAAGGCCCAAGCAAATTCCTAAGGTCACGGTCGGTGGTAATAAAGCGACTGCCACCATTACGCCTACCAATACCGAAGAAACCCCGGTTGTAATAGAAAGCGCCGCCGCTGCACCAGAGGCGAGTGCTAAGGCTAAGCCATCCATGCCCACCGTGGTACGAGATAACAGCTCAGGGGTAAGGCTTAAATTAGGGTAAAACAACGAAAGGATAATTGATAAACCCAACGCAAAGCCAATGCCTACGACTAAAGTTTGCAAGGCATTCACAATCCCTTTTACCTGCCCCAATATTGTTGATAAAGAGAGCGCGAGATTCGGCCCTAATAGCGGTGCGATCACCATCGCGCCGATAATTACAGCAACGTTATTTTCGATCAAACCAATGGCTGCAACAATGGTGCTGAGAAAAACCAGCATCATATAATGGCTATCCAGCTTGCCCTGAGCTTTTAATTGGCTTAGTAAGGCCTCGCGGGAAATCGTAGCAGTGCTATTGCTGGCTTTATTTTTCTCGTAGGGCAGAGCGATCTCTAGCGGATAGACTAAAACACGAAAATTACTCTTGCCATCCATTAGATTTTGCAGCTGATCGAGGATTTTTTGTGATTTTGACTTCTCAACCAAAATTTTAATAGCGATCTGTTTTTCGCTGGCGCTACTCAGCCAATAGTCAGCAGCCTCATTTTGCTTGGCAATACGAGTAATTGCATCTTCATTGGAAGGGGGAGCAATGGCTTCGATGGTGATCATATTATTTAAAATACCCTGAGAATCTAGGGATAGATTAGCATTAAAAAATCTATAGATTCAAAAAATATTACTTTAAACGGGCTAGAAGCTCAGTTGAGCGCGAAAAGAATAGGCATAGCCTGTTTGGTTGTTATTTACTGTGTCTCCACTAATCGTAGGGATTGTCATATTGGCCATTAATTTAAATAAGGGGGTGATATAAATATTGGCTCCTATTAAGCTACTCGAGGCCTTGCTACCGACATCATGGTCATCTAAATCAACGTAGGAATGGCGAATTACACATTCAAAAGCCAGAGCTCTCTTTAATTTTGCCGATTTAAAGACTCCTTGTGTATATTTGTAGTCTCCGAAGAATCGATAACTTGCTTGAATGTAGCCACCCGTGTAAAACCAAGACCTTCCATCACTTTGTAATACTTCATTTGCAAATAACTCACCCTGCATTAGAAATTGTTTTTTGTGTAATGCCCAGTCTACTTGATAAATTAAACTGTCGTCCGCATAGAAGCGAGCGCTACGGATGATAGTATCGGCAGTATGGACCTCACCTTTTATCTTGTATTGAGCTTTGTTATTTAGCCAGCGTTTAGAGAAAGAGCTGCCTAAATGAATTGTTGAATGTTTCTTTTGGATTGGAGACATTGTTAAGCGCATAGTGAATGCCTTAACGTCGTTGTCTCCTTGTTGGCTAAAATCAAAATTGGCTAATGCAAAATCAAAACGATTATCTCTGTCTATATAGTAGCCAATAGCGAAGTAATTCTTTTTAGTCTTATAGTCAATTTGAGCACCAAAACTTCTACCGGGAGAGAATGTATTGGTTGCTAGTGAGCGTTCAATAGCAATGAGCTCTGAAGAACTTGTTTGCTGCTCTAGGCCAAATGGCTCTTTCATTCGGCCTAGTTGGAGGGAAATGTTGTTATCACTTTTTAGCTGAAGATAAGCATCCCCTAAAAACAATTTCTCTTTATCCTGAAATACTCGGGCATATTTCAGCTGTAGCTTAAGTTTAATATGTTGGTTCGGCTTACTGGTTAAGCTGAGTTTAGAGCGTCTTATCTCGGTTTTATGTTGATATTGTGATTCGTCTTTATTATAGAAGGCGCCAAAATAATCGTGATCTATCATTAAGTAGCCACCAATTTCAAAGATCTCAGAATCTTTTGAAATATCGCTATAAGCTAATAAAGTGAAGAAGCTAAGGTATAGAATTGATAAACACTTAGGCATTCTTTTGTTCTACCGGCTCTAAGGATGATGAAGAATTAATGCTTCTTGGTTTGAAGTGGATTTTTAGTCGAGTACTGTCCCTCAAAAAATCGATTGTTAAAATTTCTACTTGTTTAACGTCGAGTCCCGTTCTTTTTTTAATATCGTTAATAAGTTCAGTATGGCGAGCAGTATTAATGAGTTCTATTTTTTCGTAGTCAATTTCTAGTTCATCTAAAGAGGGTAAGATGAGGCTTGTTTCTAATAAATAGGTGATAAGACAGATCGATAGAGATATAACGAGTAATTCAATGGTTTTCATAGTACCAACGGCTGATAGTAGAGCAATCGCAATAACTAAAAACAAATACGTCATTTCTTTGATACTTATCGATTCTGTTCGATAGCGCAGCATCGAAAATACAGCGAATAATCCAAAAGCAAAGCCCATGGAAACTTCTGCTGAATGCAGTAGAGACGTGACTAAAAATACACCGATACCAAATAGCATGAACGATGAGGCATTCGCTCTGTGTTGTGAAAACTTGTAGTAGCAAAAACGTATCAATATAACAACGCACAATGTATTGATTAATAACCGTAATACGAAGTCTGAACCTAGGGTGAGTTCCATTATATATTTCTCATGTTTATTATTTGTGTTTTTCTCAATGTAATGAATTAAGCTTATTGAGCTGACGTAATACGTTTTTAAAGCGATTAGACTTTAATGGCTTTATGCTCTTATCGTTATTGTTGGTATTAGTGAGTACACTGCCAATACAGTATTTACTGAAATTTAGATCATGATATCCCCGTGCTTTTAGTTGTTGCCTGCAGGGTGATGAAAGAGCTTTTCTATCTTGCTTTATTTCAATAATAAAAACTTTATCTTGTATCGATTGGGTTTGATCAATCGCATTACGAAAGCTTAGGTTTAGGTCGATAGTGATACGTTCTTTATTACTACTGTTATTTAGTAACGTAATTCTTTGATAGTTAACAAATAATGCCGTTTCAAATTTAGTTGAGTAGCCAAGAGTTTCTCTAATGAATTCATTGACTCTAATTTGATCTGGTAAAATACAATCCATAGGAATTCGTTGTTTAATTGTACGTTTGTTGTTATTTTTGAATTTAATTTCCATGTACCCCATATCGGATTCTACGTAGCGACGAAAACGAACTTTATAGCGGTTTAACTTGCCATTATGGTGATCCAGGTAAAAGCTTCTTTGTTTATTATCAAAGTAAGTGGTTTGATAATGAAAAATTCGCCTGCCACCTGAGTTTAAAATGCTGTAGTTAGGTGCAATGTCTTGCATTAGCGAATTGAAATCTTTCATTGGTAATAAATATTTACTATCCATCCGATCCATCAAAGATGCGGAATTTTGCTCAAACAAAGAATGCGCTTCAAATTTTTGTAATATCGCTAAATCATTACCCTGAGTACTCTTAATCAATTTTAAATGAGCAGCCTCATATTGCTTAGGTACA
>Ga0105349_10000555_pt1 | contig 14846 bp, 15 predicted proteins | sample EN1Hudseemescosm_FD_83661 | JGI IMG/M metagenome (GOLD analysis project Ga0105349, IMG submission 83661) | Methane-oxidizing microbial communities from mesocosms in the Hudson Canyon - EN1B Hudson Canyon | ecosystem: Environmental > Aquatic > Marine > Cold seeps | place: Hudson Canyon...
CCAATGAGGAAGTAATTAGAGCTTATGTTCAAGGTCAGCTTAAGGAACATAAGAAGAAGGAAAGTATACCGCAGCAGTTCGATTTGTTTTAAAACTCGGCCCGCTTGCGGCCGAGTTTTTTATCAAAATCATACGAATTGGAATTAAAATTTAAAAGAGCCATTATTCTCTTGTAAATTTTTATATCCATCAGGGTTGTTACTTTGCCATTGATAACTGTCTTTGCACATATCATCAATCGTTCGAGTCGCTTCCCAATCTAATATTTCTTTGGCATAGTTGGGACAAGCGAAACATGTTGCAATATCGCCCGCGCGTCTTTCTATGATTTTATAAGGTATCTTTTTATCACTGGCTTTTACATAGGCTTTAACCATATCCAGCACGCTATAGCCTTGCCCCGTTCCAATATTGAATATTGAATGTTCACGGCTGAATTGTTCTGAGCTTAAATAATCGATGGCTTTTACATGCGCCAACGCTAGATCCACAACATGAATATAATCCCTTACTCCTGTACCATCATGGGTCGCATAATCCCCGCCAAAGACCTTTAAGTATTCTCTTTTTCCTACGGCTATTTGAGAAATAAACGGCATGAGGTTATTGGGGATGCCATTGGGGTCTTCGCCCATTGTTCCCGATTCATGCCCCCCGACAGGGTTAAAGTATCTTAAAATAACACTTTTAAATTCAGGGTCACTTGCACACAGGTCTTTGAGTATTTCCTCTATAATGTATTTGGTTCTACCGTAGGGGTTGGTGGTCGCGCCTGTCGGAAAGTCTTCTTTAATTGGGCTGCTCTCTGGATCACCATAAACGGTAGCGGAGGAACTAAATACTATCTTTTTACAGTGGAACTCTTGCATCACTTCAAGCAGTCTTAGTGTGCCGACGACATTATTATCATAATATTTTAGCGGCTGTGCAACACTTTCACCCACGGCTTTGAGTCCTGCAAAGTGTATTACTGAATTGATGCTGTAGTTTAAAAAAACATTTTTTAACGCTTGTGCATCTCGAATATCTCCTTGTTCAAAGATGATACTTTTATTGATAATTTTTTCAACTCTATTTAAGGATTCTGTTGGTGCATTAGATAGGTTATCAAAAATAATAAAGCTGTATCCAGCGTTGTCTAGTTCGATTAAGGTATGACTGCCTATATAGCCAGCACCGCCTGTTATGAGTATATTCATGGTAATTTAGTTTTTTCTAATATGTCAAAGTTAACCATAACGGCTTTATTAGAGCTAGGCTCTGTTTGTGTCAAATAAAAAAGGCTATTTTCATTAAAAAATATTTTTCAGTTTGATACTTTTCTATGTGTTAAAAACACAATGTTGTTGACTTAAACCCTTTCTTGTTGGAGAGGGTTCAAGCTCCTCTCTCTCCAACGGTGAGATAATGCACCTAAGAGAAATAACGGAGTAAAGAGGAATCCGACATGAATGATAGCGTCATTGGATTGGATATAGCAAAAAACATTTTTCACATGTACATATTTAATTATGAAAATTCTAAACCTGTTAAGACCTGAATTCAGGAGAAAAAGCTAAAGCGAGCTGAACTTTTCGCCTTTTTTGCAAATTATTCAGTCAGCCTTACTGGGATTGAAGTCTATGGAGGGGCTCTATTATAGTGGTCCCCAATATTTAGACCAATACTTAAGGAGCAATTTAGCTCAAAATATAGGTTAATGATAGGGGGTATTATTATGAGTACAAAACGAAAAACGCACAGTGCAATATTTAAGGCGAAGGTTGCCTTGGAAGCCTATAAAGGCGATAAAATAGCAACAGAGCTTATTTCTGCACATAAAATCTCTTCAGGTCAAATTAGTACCTGGAAGAAGTGTTTGGTGGATGGAACCGTTCAATTATTTGAATCTGGGCGTACTAAATCACTTGATGAAGCGGCATTAACCTAGCCTCTTTAGGTTACCAAGGCCTTAAAAAGCTTAATAAAAATACAACATTACCGATTAAAAGGAAAAAAGGTAGCCCGCTTACAGCGGCAGAAAAGACGCATAATAAAGCACTTTCTCAGCAACGTATTTTTATTGAATATGTTAATCGGCGTTGTAAGGTTTTTCGTATTGTTAAGGAAGTTTATCGAGGCAAGCATAAAAACTATTCTTTAACGTGGCGTTTAGTTTCAGCTTTGGTAACTTTACGATATGGACACGCTATTTAGGAAAGATGTCTATTCTGCTAAAAAATTATTTGCAACAGAATTTAATATCAAAAAAGCAAAATCGTTAGCGCATGATGATGAGTTAGCAGAGCAATTAGAAGCCTTCACAAGCCGATTTTGTCGCTTACAAGATACCCCCCCCCTATGTTAGGATGGTTGTCACCTAAATTATTGCCTGTTTGGTTAAGTGTACTCCATGAAAGAACCAAAACGACCATTGATAATCTAGACAAGCCATCAGCAGCTAGATTTTATTATTAACGTTGCTGAATCAATTATTCACGACCTTGAACAAGTAATGTAATACAATAATGAATAGGCTCTTTTTATTGTTGTTTCCTATATAAAAGAATAGGGTATAGCTATAATGAATGCCGTAAAATGGTAAAGGAATAAAAATTATGTCTAAATGGAGCTCGGATCATATAGATGGTTTTAAATTATTTGCAAGTGTGGGTGTAGATCTTGATTTTAAAAAAATATGTTAACTAATTCATCTATTCTTATTACGGGCGGTACAGGTTCTTTTGGTCATACTTTTGTGCCGATGACTCTAGCTAAATACAACCCTAGACGCTTGGTTATATTTTCGCGTGACGAAATGAAGCAGTGGGAAATGGCTAAGTTATTTAGTGATGATAAGCGGGTACGTTTTTTTATTGGTGATGTACGTGACAAAGATCGTTTAGCGCGTGCACTTCATGATATTGATTATGTAGTTCATGCGGCGGCGACTAAAATTGTGCCAACGGCAGAATATAACCCCTTTGAGTGTGTCAAGACCAATGTATTTGGTGCCATGAATCTCATTGACGCCTGTATTGATGGGGGCGTTAAACGGGTTGTGGCGCTTTCGACGGACAAGGCGAGTAGTCCTGTAAATTTATATGGAGCGACGAAGCTCACCTCAGATAAGTTGTTTATTGCAGGAAATTCATATTCAGGCAATAACGATGCCCGTTTTTCAGTGGTTCGTTACGGTAATGTTATGGGCTCTAGAGGTTCTGTAATACCTTTCTTTATGTCTCTTAAAGAGAAAGGGTTGTTGCCCATTACTGATGAGAAAATGACTCGATTTATGATCACGTTAGAGCAGGGTGTAGATCTAGTTTGGCATGCCTTTGATGATATGGTTGGAGGAGAGATTTATGTCAAGAAAATTCCATCAATAAAGGTGGTTGACATAGCACGCGCTATAGCACCTGATGCGAAACATGAGCTTATTGGTATTCGGCCAGGTGAAAAGCGGCATGAGCAGATGATTAGTCACGAGGATGCTCGACATACCTACGAATATGCAGAGCACTACAAAATTCTACCTGCAATTCATGATTGGAGTAAGGACCCTAGTCGTATTAATGGTGGAGAGATGGTCGCCCCTGATTTTAGTTATTGTTCGGACAATAATGCCGAGTGGATGAGTATTGGTGCACTACAGGAATGGATCGCACAGAATAACGAAAAAATCGGCAAGATATGACTACGATGATCTCTTACGGTAGGCAGGATGTTTCTGAAGCAGACATTCAGGCAGTGGTAGATGTACTACGTTCTGATTTTTTGACACAAGGTCCTATTGTTCCTGCTTTTGAAGAGAAAGTGGCTAACTATTGTGGAGCACAGCATGCCATTGCTGTCAACAGTGCTACCAGCGCTCTACACATCGCTTGTTTGGCCTTGGGTGTAGGTAAGGGTGATATGGTGTGGACTACGCCAATTACCTTTGTAGCAAGTGCTAATTGTGCACTTTATTGTGGTGCGCAGGTCGACTTTGTAGATATTGATTCACGCACCTATAACATGAGTGTGGCATGTCTGGCGGAAAAACTGGCACAGGCAGAGATGACAGGTAAGCTGCCTAAAGTGGTAATCCCTGTTCATCTATGCGGACAGCCTTGCGACATGGTTGGTATATATGCCCTAAGTCAGCAATATGGTTTTAAGATAATTGAAGACGCTTCACATGCCCTTGGCGGCAAATATCAAGATGAGCCAGTAGGAAACTGCCGTTATAGCGACATTACAGTATTTAGTTTTCACCCAGTAAAGATCATCACTGCCGGAGAAGGTGGTATGGCGTTGACAAATAATACAGCGTTAGCCAAGCGTATGAGGTTATTGCGTAGCCACGGTATAACAAGTGATGTTGCAGAAATGATTCCTCGCGCCGCCAAAGAATTGTGGTTTTACCAGCAAATAGATTTAGGATTTAACTACCGTATGACGGATATACATGCCGCACTTGGGCTAAGCCAAATGCAACGATTAGATGAGTTTGTTAGTAAGCGACATGCGATTGTTAGACGATATGAATGGCTCTTTACTGATATTCCTGTGATGACCACTTGGCAACATATTGACAGCTATTCCAGTCACCATTTGTATGTAATTAGGCTTAAATTGAGCGCGTTGACTAAAACGCACAGACAGGTATTTGAAGGGCTGCGTACTGCGGGTATAGGTGTGAATCTACATTACATTCCGGTATACCTACAGCCTTACTACGCTAAATTAGGTTTTAAGGTAGGACTTTGTCCAGAAGCGGAGAAATATTATTCTGAAGCGATTAGCCTACCTTTGTACCCCGCATTAACGGATGCACAGCAAGACCAAATTTTACAAGCCTTGCAAGAGGTGATAAGCGAATGAATATTGCCATCATTCCAGCTCGAGGCGGTAGTAAACGTATTCCACGAAAAAATATTAAAGAGTTTTGTGGAAAACCAATCATTGCTTATTCTATTGAGGTAGCGTTGCAGAGCCAGTGCTTTGATAAAGTTATTGTATCAACAGATGATGAGGACATTGCACGTATTGCGATAAGTTACGGGGCTGAAGCACCTTTTATCCGGCCAAAAGAATTGTCTGATGATTTTATCGGTACGGGTGAAGTTGTTGCGCATGCAATTAAATGGCTGAAAGAGCAGGGGCAAGAGTTTGATTATTTATGCACAATATATGCCACTGCACCATTATTACAATCAAAATATTTGCTTGATGGATATGAAAAAATAAAAAATAGTGATGCGATAAATGTGTTTTCCGCAACACCTATGCCTTTTCCAATTCAGCGGGCTTTTAAAGTTAATAAAAATGGACGCTGTGCAATGTTCACGCCTGAGCACTTTATGACTAGAAGTCAAGATTTAGAGACGGCCTACCAAGATGCTGCGCAGTTTTACTGGACTAATCTCCATAAAGAATCAGAAAATGTTTTTTTTGGAAAAGATAGTTCTCCTATTATTTTACCTAGATATCTAGTGCAAGATATTGATGCAGAAGAAGACTGGATAAGAGCTGAATATATGTATAAGGTAATGCGGGGCATAAAAATAGCATGACTAGCTCACTACCTCTCTTTATTGCAGAAGTTTCCAGTAACCATGGTCAAGACCTGAGGCGCGCTAAAGAGTTTATTAAAGTCTCAAAAGAAATTGGCTGTGATGCGGTGAAATTTCAATTGTTTAAAATAGATCAGCTGTTCGCACCAGAAATTCTAAATAAAAGTGTAGAGCATCGAAAAAGGAAACAGTGGGAATTACCTGTTGCATTTCTTCCTGAACTGTCTTCTTACGCACATGAACAAGGCTTAAAATTTACCTGCACTCCTTTTTATTTAGAAGCAGTAACGGAGCTTGAACCTTATGTGGATTTTTATAAAATCGCATCTTATGAGCTGTTATGGGATGAGCTAATTATAAAATGTGCAAAAACAGGCAAGGATCTAATACTATCTACGGGGATGGCAACCTTAGACGAAATCCAACATGCAGTGGAAGTGTTTAAACAACATAGTAGTGCAAACTTAACGCTATTACATGCAATATCCGGCTACCCTACTCCTATTAATGAAGCCAATGTGAAAGCAATTGCAACAATAAATAGCGCTTCCTCATGTGATACAGGTTTATCCGACCATAGTGTTTCTCCTGCAGTTTTACTGCGGGCTACTCATCGATGGGGAGCGAAAGTCATTGAATTTCACCTTGATCTCGATGGCCAAGGTGAAGAGTTTGCGGCTGGTCACTGTTGGTTGCCCGATGCCATCAAAAATACCATCTCTTTAGTTAAAGAGGGATTTGTTGCCGATGGAAGCGGGGAAAAACAACCGGCAGCAAGTGAGCAAGTAGATAGAGTTTGGCGTGCCGACCCGAGTGATGGCCTGCGACCGTTTAAATCAATAAGAAATTCTTTTGAATAAACTTAATATTTTAATTCGCTGTGATGCATCACTTGCAATAGGCCTTGGTCATGTCACGCGCTGTCTTGTACTTGCTCAAGATTTTAAAGGTGATGGACATTGTGTCTTTTTTGCAATGAAAGACTACAAGCTAGGAATAGATAAAGTGACCGAGCAAGGGTTTAAAGTCCACCTTGCCCCTACACCATTTGAATATGATCATTGGTTACAAACATTAGCCTTACAGCTAGGCATTAATATTTTTATTGGTGATGTACGAGATGGTCTACCCATACAAACTATTGTGCAGTTAAAAACAAAAAACATACTCACGGTAGCTATTGATGAACCTAGTGATTACCGCAAAGCATGTGATCTTTGTTTTTATCCACCTATTACCCAAGTTGATGAGCTCGATTGGGAAGGGTTTACTGGGAAAATTTACAAAGATTGGGAGTATGTAATATTAAGGCCCGAGTTTTATCAAAATCATAAACAAGTTAAAAATGACAAGCCAAATATCCTTGTTATGATGGGAGGAACTGATCCTAAGAATTTAACGTTAGCTGTAGTGAGACAACTGCTCAGTTTTAAAAAAGAAATAAATATAACTGTAGTAATCGATGCTAATCACACTGATTACTCGTTTATCAAAAACATAGCTAAAAATGTGTCTATTAAATTAAATGTTACTGATATGGCTGAGTTTTTAACACAAGTTGATTTTGGCATTATCTCTTTTGGAGTAAGTGCTTATGAATTATTAGCTATGCAAATACCTGCTCTACATATATGTCTGAATGAAGATCATTGGATATCTAGTGAAATGTTTGAGAAAAAAAGGCTCGCATCACGCATCATGTACAACAATTTAAATAGCATAATTCCAACCACGCTAGATTACAACCAAGAAGTGAGATCTCTCACAAAGAAAAACACAATAATTAAAGAGGTTATTAATGAATTTATTTGAGATGGTTTCTTGTGATTTGTGCGGCTCAAATAATCATGATATTTTGTACCAATCCAAACAATATGCGGATAGCACCTTAGGTAAAATGGATGTAAGTATTGTAATGTGCCGAGAATGCGATTTCATGTTTCAAAATCCACAATTAACTAATATAGCACTGGAAAATCACTATAATATGAACTCATCAGGTGATGTATTTAGACTATATAGTGAAAATAGCAGAGCTGCGCTACTGTCTAAAGAAAGATATTCTTTTATAGATCCGTATATCATCACGAATAATATCAAAAATATATGCGATGTAGGTGGGGGTAAAGGTGCATTTATATCGAACTTGCTCACCAACAAAAAAATAAATAAATATTTAATTGAACCCAGTGAGGCAATCAATCAATGTGTAGATAATGACATAATAAAAATAAAAGAATTTATTGAAAATATCCCCAAAAAAGATATTCCCAAGTTTGACTTGATAGCTCTCAATGGCGTTTTAGAGCACCTAAAGAAACCTACTACTGCATTAAAACAATTATGTGAATTTATTACTTATGACGGTGCCATTTTAATTGAAATACCCAATAGTCTAAAACCATACGGTACTTTTGCTGAATTTTATTCATATGAACATGTTAATCACTTCTCTATCCAAACCATTTTAAGCTTGTTAGAAAAATGTAAATTATTCCCAATAAAAATTGAGGAAGGAACCTCAACAGCATGTATAAGGGTATTAGCAAAGAAAAGAAACTGTACAAAAGATATAAAGCATGTTTTCACTAACTACACTGAGAGTAAGGTGAAATTAGAAAGTACAATTAAAAATAAAATTGACCTTACACTTAACGAATTTGCCATATATGGTGCGGGAGATCACACCAGATTCTTATTGGAAAAGTTTGATTTAATCGATAAAGTTTCACATTTCATAGACAGTGACTCAAGAAAGTGGGGGGAACTCTTTTATAATAAGAAAATAATATCCCCCCAAGAAATTGAATCTCTTCATATTAAAAATATCCTAGTATCTTCTCATGACTTTGAACATGAAATATTACAAACAATAAAGAAGAATATAAAAGAAAAAATTAATATTATAACTCTCTATTCAAGTCACTAGATCAATGGGAAAAAAATATGAAAGATACACACTTAATTAAAACTGTCAATGGATATGATATAGTTAATGACCCTGAAAAAGGCTATATTCACGTATCTCCTACTCCAAGCGAGGAGACATTAAAAAAACTGTACCAAATCGAGTTCTACGCTAATGAAAAGAAAGACTACATTGATAACACGTTAAAAGATTTAGAGTGGTGGGAAACAATATATAGGGATAAATATGATACTTTTGAAGAGCATATAAACTCAAAAAACAAAAAAATATTAGATATTGGCTGTGGCTCTGGATATTTTTTACAATATGGTAAAAATAGAGGCTGGGATGGCTACGGTATTGAGCCATCAGAAAAAGCTTCATCACACGCAATAAATAACGGCCTTAATGTAAAAAATAGTTCTTTTAAGAAGGAAATATTTACTAACACAAAATTTGATGTTGTACACTTAAATCAGGTTTTAGAACATATTTCACACCCTGAGCAATTAATAGCCGATATACATCAAATAAGTAAAAAAGGGAGCCTTTTGTGCATTAGTGTACCAAATGAATTTTCCCCCTTACAAACAATTCTCCATAAAGATTTAGACTTCAATGCATGGTGGTTATCTCCTCCACATCATTTAAACTACTTTACAGTTGACTCACTTCGGCAATTTATTTCAAAGAATGGTTATGAAGTCATTTTAGAAGAGACAACCTTTCCAATGGAGCTATTTTTACTAATGGGGGATAACTATATCGATAACCCTACTTTAGGAAGAGATGTTCATCAAAAAAGAAAAAAATTCGATATCAACCTTAGTAAGCATAATAATGATTTTAAAAGAAAATTTTACCAATCACTTGCAAAATTAAACTTAGGAAGAACCATTATTATCTACGCCAAAAAGGTCGAAAAATGAAGAAGAAAATACTCTTTATTGGTGCATACGGTATTGAAAATGCAGGTGATGATTTACCTATGCTCGTAATGATTGATAATTTGAAAAAGATTGCACCTGAAATTGAATTTGAATTTCATGCATTAACAAGGCATATAAATAAATGGGAGCAAGAAGAGTACGGTGTTATTTACCATCAAAATTTAGAATATGAGAGCAGAGAAGAGTCGAAAGATAAATGGTTCAGAGGCCTCAACTATGACGATGATAGGGAGATATTTAATAATTTTTCCGCACTTATTAAATCTATGGACTTATTAATTATTGGTGCAGGTAATTTTATAATCGATATAAGCATAGATATTTTTAAAGGTCCAATCCCGCTAAATTGGTGGTACATTCATATAGCCAAACTATATGCCAAGAAGGTTTTTTTATACGGTTTTAGCACAGCTCCGCTGAATAGTGAATATGGTAAACTGCTTACTAAAGACATAATTAACAAAAGCGATCTTGTCACCGTACGGGATCAAGATTCTAAGCTGTATTTACACTCATTAGGTGTGGATAAATCAATAACAGTTTTACCTGACTCAACACTAGCCGGACAATTACAGGGTAGTAATGTTGACTTTCTACAACCCGAAGATAAAATTATACAAAATAAACATGGTGACCTCACCATTGCACTTGGATTGCGCGCTTTAAGCTTTCTAGAGGAACAGGGGGGGAATGTTTTTAAAACATTACTTGAATTTATTCATAACAATCCTCAATACCGTTATCTATTTATCCCCCAATCAACCTATTTTGAAGATGATGATATTGCATTAGCGGAAAAGTTACACCGTCAAATTGATAATAATATTAACACTCATATCATCACAACACGCTACACACCCAAGCAGCTGATCAGCCTTTATTCTATTGCAGATTTAACCATTGCAATTCGCCTACATAGCGCCGTGTTTAGCCAAATAGCAGGAACACCTGCTATTGCGATTAATTATTTACCTAAAGTCGCCTCATATATGAAAGATTTTGGTACTCAAGAACAATGCATCAATCTTGAAGAGCTATCTCTAACATCACTGGAGAGTTGCTTGCAGAACATACAAAATAATAAGGCGCTCAACGCTTTTATTAAAAAACAACATACTAAGAAAAATAAACAGGCCCAACAATATGCCACATTAGCGCTGAGCTTATTGCAGAGCAAGGATGAATAACGTGCAAAACATAAATAGCATACAAGAGAAAATAGCCATAGTAACCGGGGGTACTAAGGGGATAGGCAAAGCCATTGTTAAGAAACTATTACAACAAAATGTAAAAGTTGCATTAACTTATGCTCATGATGATGAATGTGCTAAATCATTAGAAAATGAATTAACAGACTTTCAGGGACAGTTTCTTATTATTAAATCCGATGTTACCTGCTTAGCTGATATTAAGTCGCTATATGAAACAGTTGAACAACATTGGGAAATGCCAGTCAATTTTTTAGTTAATAATGCTGGAGTGTTGAAACAAGGTGATTTTTTAGAGATTGATGAATTAGAGTGGGATTGGATTATAGAGACCAATTTGAAAGGGCCTTTCTTTCTCTCGCAAGAATTTCTTAAAAGGTATGAACATGGTTGTATTGTCAATATATCCTCTATCGGTGGGCAAATTGGAGGTAATAAAGCTCCTCATTATGCAAGCTCAAAGGCCGCTATTATCGGCCTAACTAGATCCCTCGCACGCCTAGGCAGCAGCAAAAATATCAGGGTCAATGCTGTCTCTCCGGGGTGGATAGAAACAGAAATTTTCTCACAGGAGCAACTTTCAAACTTACAAGAAGAAGCCAAGCAAGCCATCCCTCTGGGCCGATTAGGACAACCTGATGAAATTGCCTCTTCAGTCGTATTTTTACTTTCCGATGAATCATCATTTATAACGGGACATTGTTTAAACGTTAACGGTGGAATGTATTTTGGATAATCAACTAATAGATCAAGTAGCAAAACAATCAATTAAAACATTTGATATCAACTTGCTAAACGAGCTATCTACAGAAGTTAGGGGGTTTTTAATTCATAATATTGCTAAAACAGGTGGCCACATTGGTGCCAACTTAGGTGTTATCGAATTAACCATCGCTTTACATTATGTTTTTGATTTAGAGAAAGATAAATTACTTTTTGATGTTGGACATCAAGGTTACACCCATAAATTATTAACGGGTAGAGAGGATCTTTTTCCCAGTTTAAACTCCATCGGCGGAATGTCACGTTTTATTTGCCCTAAAGAAAGTAAATACGACATTCTAGATGCTTCACATGGTGGTACTGCTGTTTCTATAGGGACGGGCATTGCTTATGCCAATAAAATAAACAACAGCGGTAGCATTACGGTTGCGATTGTTGGTGATGGTGCTTTTGTTGAGGGGATGACCTTTGAAGGACTTAATTATGCAACACAAAGTCCACTGCCACTACTCATTGTCATTAACGATAATGGTATGTCTATCCCGAAAAATGTTGGTGGTGTAAATCATATTCTTGCCAATAAAAATAGCGCCTCTGATTTTTTTAAGGCGATGGGTTTTGATTATTTTCATATTGATAATGGCCATGATTTATCATTGAGCATAAAAGTATTCGAACAAGCTAAACAAGCCTTACAAAATAAAACCACAGTCGTTCACGTTAAAACTGTTAAAGGGAAAGGCTTGGAAATTGCTGGCAGCCATCCTTATAAACTGCATTTTTCTATGCCCTTTGATCCTCAAGATGGCACCAGCACCTCTCCTGTGCCTGCAGGTAAAGCTTATACAGAAGTTATTGGCAATACACTGAGCCAATTAATAAGTAAGAATAAAGACATATTTACACTGACTCCGTCAACGCCCTATGCATCAGGTATTGATAAGCTGTTAGTTGATTTTCCGGAAAATGGCATTGATGTCGGCATGGCAGAACAACAAGCAGCGGGGATGGCTGCTGGTTTAGCAATGAGCCATAAAAAGGTATTTTTATGTTATCAGTCAACTTTTATGCAACGGGCAATGGATCAAATATTCCATGATATCTGTTTTATGAACTTACCAGTGACGATTATCTCTTCTCGCTCTGGTTTCGCTGGTTTTGATAGTCCGACACATCATGCTATCTATGACTTATCTTATTTACGAGGATTGCCAAATCTGGAGATATTTTATGCGGGCAGCAGTAGAGACCTGCAAGAGATGATTGAACTGCGAGCTCAGACAGCAGCAACTAAGCCTATGATTATATTACACCCTTACGAAGCCATTAGGTGCAATGAGCAAGAATATTTAAGAAAACAGCCAATTAATCATAATGAAATCATTTTTGAAGGTCACGATGGATATATTTTATCCGTAGGCAATCGTTTAGCTACTGCGATAGAACTAAGAGAAAAACTTAGCCTACAAGGTAAATCTCTGGGAGTTGTAAATGTCCGATGGATTAAACCTTTCCAAAAAGAATCTATTTTGCAATTAATCAAAGAAACGCCTTTTGTTGTGACATTAGAAGAAAATGTAAAAGATGCTGGATTTGGCTCGATTGTTAGTGAATTGATCACAGATAACGGCTTTTCTACGCCACTTGTAAGGGTTGCGATTGAAAACGGTTACACTTCAACGGGCGATAAAGAATACCTATCCAAATTAGAAAAAATTGATTGCGCTTCAATTATCAAGCAACTTAACAGCAGAAATTTATTATCTTGACACAAAAAGCAATATTAATACTAGGAGGGGGGAATGATCAGTTATTTATGATCAATACCGCTCATTCTATGGGCTTATTGACAGTCGTTGTTGATGGCAACCCTCAAGTACCCGGGCTTAAAATAGCCGATTATGCGCAAGTAATTAATTTCAGTGATACGCAAACTGTTATCCATTATTGCCAACAATTAATCACAGAAGGTGTTAATCTTTCTGGTGTATTAACTATGGGCAGTGATGTCCCTCACCTTTTGGCGTCTATCGCAAAACCTTTTTCTTGGGTTGCTCCGAGTTTTGACACGGCAAAAATTACCACCAATAAATTTTTAATGAAAGAGCGATTTGCTCAGCACAATATTGCCATTCCACAATATGCTTTAATCCAAAGTAGTGAGCAAATAGAAATATTATGGAAAACATGGCAATGCCATAGCATTATCATCAAACCTATCGATGCCGCAGGTTCCAGAGGAGTGAGTATTTGCAGCCATAAAGGGGATATAGAGCACCTTTATGGTCATGCAAAACAAAACTCTAAAAGTAGTCAAGTGATTGTTGAAGAGTATATTGAAGGTAAGCAAATTAGCACCGAAACTATTATTTATAATGGAGAGTGTTATCACCCCGGTTTTGCGGATAGAGTCTATGATGATACTCGGCATTTTTATCCTTACATTATGGAAAATGGTGGATGGCAACCAAGCGCTATTAAAGGTGAAAAATACCAAGAAATATGCGCACTTATTGAAAAAGTTGTAATTACATTGGGAATTGACAATGGTGTGCTGAAAGGTGATGTCGTTTATTCAGCTAAATATAATAAAGCGATGCTTATCGAAGTCGCTTCGCGTTTAAGTGGTGGGGATTTTTCGGCAAGTTTAGTACCGCTCGCTCATGACATTAATTATATTAAAAGCGCGATTCAAATCGCTTTAAATGAACAAGTTGACCTTTCTGAACTTACTCCTAAAACAGACAATATAGTTGCTAATCGTTACTTTTTTTTACCCCCAGGAAAACTAACCGAAATTTGTGGTATTGAGCAAGCCAAGCAGGCACTACAGCTAAAAAAACTTGAGTTTAACTATCAAATTGGTGAGCAAATTCCGGTTATACGAAACCACGGGCAACGAGTCGGCGTATTTATTATTCAAGGCGATAGCTATCAACAAGTACAGCAACTTATCAATCAAGTATATGACACAATTATTTTTACTGTTGATGGCATAGAGTGTAATGGTCATCCAAGGCATTATAAAATATAAAAACCCCCTATTATACTAAGTAGCAAAGAAATGCCACTTCAGCACTATAAAAAAGAAGGGCTCATAGTTATTGTAAAAAATAAAAAACAGATATAATTAAAGCTAGGTGATTGCACTTCGTTTTCCCCTTAATAAAATCAATATTAAAATCAATATTAAAATCAATATTAAAGTCAATATTAAAATCAAGGAAATAAGATGATTTACTCACAAAAAAACAACTTTATTTTTTTCCATATCCCGAAAACAGCAGGAACCTCAATAAGTAATGCTTTGCAAGCATACGGTGATACTGACTTTCAATTGGAAAATTATGGTTGGAATCAACATATAAAACCACTAGATTTTTTACAAATGACAGATAAAGAAAGGCTATGTCACCGTTAAGTGTGGAATTATATACACCAAGGGCGTATAAGTTAATTTAGTCCAATAAATACAGGAGATTGTCATGAAAGCCCCCGAGTTTTTAGAGTTCATTTCCGA
>Ga0105349_10000557_pt1 | contig 14838 bp, 15 predicted proteins | sample EN1Hudseemescosm_FD_83661 | JGI IMG/M metagenome (GOLD analysis project Ga0105349, IMG submission 83661) | Methane-oxidizing microbial communities from mesocosms in the Hudson Canyon - EN1B Hudson Canyon | ecosystem: Environmental > Aquatic > Marine > Cold seeps | place: Hudson Canyon...
AAGAGAGATTCAGGTAAGCGCTTGTAGATACGTCGATGAGGTAATTATTTACGACCGAGAAGCTGATTTACTTGAAATCCTAGATACTTTCAGTTGGGACGTAAGAATTCTCGGTGATGAATATCAAGATAAAGATTTTACAGGAAGAGAAAAGTATTTAGATAGATGTTACTTTAATAAAAGACCGCACAATTTTTCAACCTCAGAATTAAGAGAACGTATTGCTAGAGAGCATTTTAAAGAGAAATAAGCAACTTAGCAGGGGCCTTGTTTAAACTTAACTACTTAAATAGGCTTATACAATAAGGTCCTTAAATAATTGGTGAATAAATGAATTTAAAAATCATATTGATCCTTTTTTTTACAGCGTCGTGCTTATCTCTTAATGCAAAACCAACAGTATATGGGAAGCTTTGGATTACGATTGAGTCTCAAGACACTGCATCTGGAAGTGATATAGATGTAGTCAGCAATGCTTCGCTCTTAGGAGCGAAAGGGAGCATAGAATTTGGGAAAGATTTAGAAGTTATTTATCAAGCTGAATTTGAAGTTGACCCCGTGAATGGAAAAGTAGGCGAGTCAAAAGAAAAAACTTTTAAAAAAAGAAATACTTTTGTTGGAATCAAGGGTTCTTACGGAACCTTATTTCTCGGCACACACGATACGGCTTTAAAGGAATCTCAAGACAAAATTGATTTATTTAATGACCTTGCGGGAGATATAACAAATATTCTTCAAGGTGAAAATAGAATGAAAGATTTTGTTGGCTATACCACTCCTACATTTGGAGGGTTTATGTCAGCTACGTTTAATGTGATTAAAAGTGTAAAAGAACTGGGTAATCATAGTGCTGAAGACTCCACCTCTCTTTCTTTAAATTATAAAACTAAGTCTTTTTATGCAGCTATTTCAATTGATTCAAAATTAGAAGGATACGATAGCACCAGGTTAACATTGCAGCTGCCTTGGGATAAAACACAACTGGGCATCATCTATCAAGATACAGAAAAATTAAGTACTGGAATTAAAGAGGATGGCTATGTTGTTAGCTTATCATATAAAGTTAGAAAAAAAGGGCTCATTAAAGTACAGCTTGCCGAATCAGATATGAACTTTGGCTCGGGAAAACAAACATCTTTTGGTTACGATTATAAATTAAATGAAAAGACTAAAGCTTTCTTCTTTTTTACAGATCTTTCAGGAAGTATGGAATCAAAAGAGAAAAAGGTGACTGCAGTGGGTTTTGAATATAAATTTTAAGTAATAATTAATTAAAAAAAGAAGCTATCTTGATCTGGGATCCTTTTCCTCAGTTAAGTTAGTTAATTTATATTAACTAATGTAAATCATTGAGTTAGAATTTCTAAATATTTACTAAAGGCACAAGAATGAAATCAACTGGTTTTACAGACCTAATTAAAAAATCACCCTTTGGACCTATACAAGCACATATGCTTGTTTCAAAAGCTAGCGTAAAAGAATTAATTAATTTTTTACAATCAGCTATTAATTTAGACTGGAATAAAGCAACTGAATCTAGAAAGATTATTTCAGATTTAGAGAATGAAGCTGATGCATTAAAAGCTGAAACGAGAAGTTTGTTAACAAAGAGTTTATTCTTGGCGGTTCCAAGGGAAGACATCTTAGATTTAATTAAGTTGGCAGACGATATACCGAATACTGTAAAAGATATTTCTGGATTAATCATAGGTCGTCAGATGGAAATCCCTTCTGAGATAGCTTCTTCCTTCCTACTTTTTGCTAAAGAGGCTGCTACTATCACTGAAACTGCAGGCGAAGCTGTTGATTATATAGATGAGCTTTTTCAATTTTCTTTTGGTGGAAATGCTGCGATTAAGATGCAACAACTTCTTGAACAATTAGATTCTCTTGAAAATAAGAATGATCAGTCTGAAATAAATCTTCGAGGTGAACTTTTTTCAATTGAAAGAGATTTACCCCCTGTAAATGTAATCTTTCTTTATGACATTATTAATAAGATAGGTGAACTCTCAGACAGAGCAGAGCAGGTAGGTCATCGTATTTCCTTAATCGCATCTAGATAGGAGCAATAAATGGAAATTATAGCCTTATACGGACCTTACTTACTGATTTCAGGCTGTATCTTTGGTTTCTTCATGGCCTGGGGGATAGGAGCTAATGACGTTGCAAATGCAATGGGAACTTCTGTGGGAGCGAGAGCTTTAACCTTGGCACAGGCTATATTGGTTGCATGTATTTTTGAATTTGCAGGAGCTTATTTAGCAGGTGGTGAAGTTACTTCAACTATTAGAAAAGGAATAATAGATCCTAGTTTACTTCAAGACACTCCAGATTTATTAGTATTTGGAATGATGGCCTCTTTATTAGCTGCAGGAACCTGGTTGTTAATAGCTTCATCAAGAGGATGGCCTGTATCTACAACTCATTCTATTGTAGGTGCAATTGTTGGTTTTGCTGCTGTCGGAATAAGTGTAGATGCCGTTAGCTGGTCAAAAGTCACTTCTATAGTATCTAGTTGGGTTGTATCCCCATTAATGGCAGGAACAATAGCCTTTTTAATATTTAGAAGCGTTCAAACTTTAATACTTAATACCCGCAATCCTTTTGATAATGCTAAGAAATATGTTCCAGGATATATGTTTTTAGTTGGTTTTGTTATTTCAATGGTCACATTTCTTAAAGGACTCAAACACATTGGTTTAACTTTAAACTTTGCTCAGAGCTTAACTTATTCGGTAGTTATAGGAATAGGCATTGCTTTGATAGGGACCTACTTTTTAAGAAAAATTGAAAATACAAAACAAACTAGAGGAGACATTGTCTTTGATGGAGTTGAGAAAGTTTTTGCAGTTCTGATGGTATTTACCGCCTGCGCAATGGCCTTTGCTCATGGCTCCAACGATGTTGCGAATGCCGTTGGTCCTTTAGCAGCTATTGTAAGTGTTGTGGAATCAGGTGGAGAGATTGCAGCCAAATCCAGTATGCCTTGGTGGATATTACTGCTCGGCGGGGGAGGTATCGTTGCAGGCCTAGCAACTCTTGGTTATAAAGTGATAGAAACTGTAGGACGCAACATTACAGAGTTGACGCCAAGTAGAGGATTTGCAGCAGAACTTGCAGCAGCAACTACTGTTGTTTTAGCTTCGGGAATAGGACTTCCTATATCAACCACACATACTCTTGTGGGCGCGGTACTTGGAGTAGGCCTGGCCAGGGGGCTTTCGGCAATTGATCTTTCTGTAGTTAGTAGAATTCTAATTTCTTGGGTCATAACATTGCCAGTAGGGGCAGGACTTTCAATCTTATTTTTCTTTACTCTTAAAAGTATCTTTAGTTAGTTCAATTAATTCATTAAGATTAATAAATATACCGACAAAGATAAGAAAGGTCCGAAAGGTATTTTTTTAGAAAACCTTAATTCTTCTTTCTTGATAAAACTGGTATATAAAAAGAAGATTATTCCTAAGCAAGAGGCAATAAGAAGCACTTGAGGAATCTTCAATATACCGACCCAGGATCCAATACCAGCTAATAACTTTGCATCTCCTCTTCCTAATCCATGGTTGCCGGTAGTCATATAATAAACTTTCTCTACAGCAAACAGGATTAGATATCCAACGATTGCTCCACTTAGTATCTGCAGATACGGGGTATCAAAATAGATAGTGTTTATAATTAAGCCGCTAAGAATTATGCTGTAAGTTATCTGATTTGGTAAAACAAGGTGTTTTATATCAATAACAGAAACTGCTATCAGTGCTGATGCAAGAAAACTGTATAAAATGAGTTCTTCAGACAAGCCAAAAAAGAAAGCTATTAATATAAAAATTAAACCCGTTAGTATTTCAATAAAAGGATAAATCAATGAAATCTTTGAAAGACATCTAGGACATGTACCTGACAGTAAAATGAAGCTGACAACTGGTATATTTTGATAAAAAGGAATTAAAGAAAAGCAATTATCACAATGAGAAAGAGGGGTAATAAGATTATATCTTCTGAATTTATTTTTAGTATCAGAGATATTCATCATTATAGGAATTCTGTGAATAACTGTGTTAAGAAAACTACCTATTATTAAACCTATAATAAAAACATATACTAAGGAAATTAATTCATTGGAACTAAAAAACATATTAGGAATCATAAGGTACAATAATCATATCTGTCGTTATAAATAATATCTACTGGTTCTGTTGCCAAAAATGGTTATAAATAAACACAATATTAAGCTTAAGTTTGAGAGCATTCTCCAGAATTCTAATGAAGTTCTTTTTAGTTCAAAATTTTCAAATGTGCTAGCCCTATTAATTTTTCTTTTGGTGGCTGTTGAAGTCATAAACACAGGATGGTATTTTCTCTTGAATTCAAAAGATGTATCCATGGAAAGTAGGGACACAAGTTTATTTATACAGAAAATAAATTATCCAAACTTAATATCTGATCCCTTTGAAAGATCGTCTACTTTAGCTCTTTCGTTAGCTCTTCAAGTGGAGACCCCTCCTCAAACTGCTTTGCCTATCAAACTCTACGGCATTGTTTATTCAGACTTAGGAACTATTGACTCTGCAATACTTGGATTTAATACTAATGAGCAAAAAAACTATAAAATAAATGAGTCTGTTGCTGAAAATATTATTTTAGAATCAATTAGCCCTGAGTTGGTCATAATTTCTAGAGAAGGTATACGAGAAAGTGTTATGTTTAATCAGGATAGGGTTCTAGATTTACCAAAAATAGATCCAGTATTAGTACAAAATTCTAAAAATTCAACAACTGCGACTTTAGATTCAATATCCTCTCTTAGTAAACTTGTTACATTTAAACCTTACTTTTTAAACGGTTCTTTGAAGGGCTATCAGTTGTATAGAGGTAATAAATCAGCCTTATTTCAACAAAGAGGTTTAAAAGAAGGCGATATATTGGTAACAGTCAATGGTTTAAACGTTCAAGACCCTGCATTTATAAAGGAACTTGTTGGCCCAGGTTCTGTAAAATTAGATCTTTTAAGAGATGAGCAAAGATATTCTATGACATTGGATTTAAACTAATAGTATGAAGGTTTTATCACTATCTAGATTCTTGTTTTGCTTTCTAGTTATAGTACTCTTCCTATCGAATCTGTTGTCAGCTACACAAATAAATATGCGCGATGCCGACATAAGAGCATTTAGTTCTGATATAGCTAAAATATCTAATAAAACCATAATCTTAGATCCTAGAGTTAAAGGTAATGTTACAGTGATATCTGACCAAGATTTAGACCCTCTTGAAGCTTATGCTGTTTTTCTTTCCGTTTTAAGGCTTCACGGATATTCTGCTATAGAAAACAATAATGTTGTAAAGGTTATGCCTGAATCAGGAGCCAGACAAGATGCTTCTTTTAACAGCAGTTCATTAGATTCCTTAACTACTGAAGTTATTAGATTATTACAAGCTAATGCAAAAACTATTGCCCCTCTTTTAAAACCGCTTGTTAATAAACAAGGTCATATAGCAGCTTATGAGCCTACGAATAGTATTATTATTGCAGACTATGTTGGCAATGTTGCCCGTATTAAGAAGGTTTTGGCAGATCTAGATGCAAACCCAGGGGACACTTTTGAACTGGTAGAGCTTAAAAATATATCTGCGGGTGAAGTAGCCAGAATAATAGGTTCAGCCTATTCAGGAAACAGCGAGAGTTTTAAGAATTTTACGGCTCTAGCAGTTGAAACAAGTAATTCTATTCTTTTAAGAGGGCAACTTGGAACAGTCAACCAAATTAAAAAAGTTATTAAAAGTCTGGATTATTCAACATCAGAAAATAGCAATTTAAAAGTTATTTACCTTAAGTATGCTAATGCTTCAGAAATTAAACTCATACTTGAGAAGGTGGCAACATCTCTTGAAAATGAGAAATCAGCAACTGATGGCTCCTTGTTAAAAACAACTTCAATTGAATTTCATGAAGATACAAACGCTATTATTATATCTGCAAAACCTGATATTCTTAGTCAGCTTGAAACAGTTATATTCCAGTTAGATATAAGAAGAGCTCAAGTACTTGTCGAAGCTATCATTGTTGAAATTTCAGACCGTCTTGCCAGAGACCTAGGTGTTCAATTTCTTTTTACTGGGGATGGTGAGAATACGCCAATTGCCGCGCAACGTTTTGGGTCTCCTAGCCCTGATCTTATTTCTGCAATTGCTTCTGAATCTGGATCTATTTCAAATTCATCTTTAGCTGCAAGTGCTGCTAATTCATTATTAGGCATAGAAGGATTGGCTGTCGGAGTAGGAAAGATTAATTCTGAAGGTGATAGTTTCGCAACTATTATAAATCTTGTTGCGCAAGATGCTGATTCAAATATTCTATCTACTCCTTCAATTATGACGCTTGATAATGAAGAAGCATCCATAGTAGTTGGTCAAGAAATTCCAATAACTACAGGTGAAACTCTTAGTTCAAATAATTCCAATCCGTTCAGGTCTGTGAATAGACAAGAAGTAGGCATAAAACTGCAAGTAACTCCTCAAATAAACGAAGGAAACGCAGTGAGGTTGTCAATTAATCAAGAAGTATCCAGTGTTTATGGGCCTATTACTGAGTTATCAACAGATCTTATTACAAATAAAAGGGTAATTACGACAACTGTCCTGGTTGAAGATGGAGATATTATAGTTTTAGGAGGTTTAATAGATGAAGACGTTCAGGAGACGAAAAGAAAAGTACCTTTTTTAGGAGATATTCCTTTGCTTGGAAGGCTTTTTCAATCATCTTCGTCGTCTATAACTAAAAGAAATCTCATGGTATTTGTTAAGCCTACAATTGTCAGAGATTCAGCAACCATAAGGTCAATAACTAACTCAAAATATAATTATTTTGAAGCTATGCAGAATTTAAAAATTGAGAAAGGTGAAAAAGTTCCGAATCTTCAACTTTTAAAAGAAAAGATTCTAAAAAATTAATTTCCTTTGAATTCATGTCAATAGAAGTTGAAATTAATAAAGAACAAATAAATTTACCTTATCGATTTGCGAGAGAGCACGGGGTAATCTTAGATAAATTAAAAAATAAGATTGTATTTATAAAAGCGAATAGCTCACCCTCGTTGCAAGTATTCTCAGAATTACGAAATTTTTACAATTTATCTATTTCTGTAGATATACTTAGTGATGATGATTTTGAAAAAGAGTTAGCTAAATGTTATGCCGATTCAGCAATATCATCCTCTGAAATTGTTGAAGATTTAGATCTCTCATATAGCTTATCTGATCTAGCTGCTAATCTACCTAAAACTGCTGATCTTTTAGATTCAGAAAACGATGCTCCTGTTATTAAACTAATTAATGCTGTAATAGCAGAAGCTATAAAATCAAAAGCTTCTGATATTCATATAGAGCCTTATGAAGAGCATATCTCGATAAGATTTAGGATTGATGGAGTTTTGAGAGAAGTTCTAAAGCCTAATTCAAAATTGGTTTCAATGCTCAATGCTCGAATAAAGATTATGTCTAGTCTAGATATAGCTGAAAAAAGAATTCCTCAGGATGGTCGCATGTCATTAAAATTAGGTGAGAAATGGATAGATATTCGAGTTTCCACGTTGCCTTCTAGCTATGGTGAAAGAATAGTATTACGTATTCTTGATAAATCAGATGCCCAACTAACTTTAACCCAATTAGGAATGAGTGATGAATTATTAGAACTTTTTAAGACTACCCTTAAGAATCCTAACGGAATAATTCTAGTAACGGGACCTACTGGTTCAGGTAAAACTACCTCATTATATGCAGGGATTAATCTTCTAAATGATAATACAAAAAATATTCTGACAGTTGAAGACCCTGTTGAGTATGCAATAGACGGAGTTAGTCAAACACAAGTTAATACAAAAGTAGACATGACCTTTTCAAAAGGGCTTAGAGCTATATTAAGACAAGACCCTGACATTGTCATGGTTGGAGAAATAAGAGATTTAGAGACTGCTGAAATTGCTATTCAAGCTTCTTTAACAGGTCATTTGGTCCTTTCAAGTGTTCATACTAATGATTCAGTTTCTGCCATAACAAGAATGAAAGACATGGGAATAGAGCCATATCTTCTTGGCTCTTCAGTAAAGGCAATTATGGCTCAGAGGTTACTTAGAACTTTATGTGTTAATTGTAAAGAAGAATATTCTTTAGATAATTTTGTCCAAAATATACCTGAGAAATCTATGATCTATAAAGCCAAAGGTTGTAGGGAATGTGGTGATACGGGTTACGTTGGCAGAACAGGAATTTTTGAATTACTTATTGTTGACGAAGAAATTAAAAAAGCAATTACAGAGGACATGGGAGAACAGGAAATAGGTAAGATAGCTTTTAAGAAAAATTTTAAATTAAGTCAATCAGGAGAAAAACTAGTTCTTAGTGGAACAACTTCATTGGAAGAACTTTTAAGAGTAATTAAAGAGGAATAAAGTGCCAGCTTATCAATATTTAGCTATTAACCCACATGGGGAAAAGAAGAAGGGAATAATTTCAGCTGATAATATTTATATAGCGAAGAAAAAACTGAAAGAAAAAAAACTTTCGCCAATAAAACTAGATTTAAATTCTGATAAATTTAATTTATTTAGCTCCTCTAAAAAAAAGGTAAGTTTAGTTAACTTAATGTTATTCACTCGCCAGTTATCTACTTTGTTGTCTGGTGGAGTGCCACTTAATAAATCTTTAAGTATTATTAATGAACAGTCAAATAATATTATTCTTAAGGAGCAAATATCTGAAGTGCTTTTAAAGATAGAGGAAGGTTATAGTTTGTCTGATGCTTTAAGGGAGTTTCCTCAAAGCTTCGATAATCTGTACATTGCTCTTATTGTCGCTGGAGAAGTTTCAGGAGATTTAAGTCCTGTGCTAGTGAAGATAGCTGTCTTTCTTGAAAAGAGATCGCTAATGCAAAAAGAAGTTGCAGCGGCACTTATTTATCCAGCAGTTCTTTTATTTATTACTTTTATAATTGTAGGAATGTTATTGGTTTTTGTAGTACCAAGCGTTGTAGATCAATTTAGTAGTACGAACCAGCAACTTCCTATGTTAACTCGCTGGCTAATATCTATTTCTGAATTTATATCTGGATCAGGATTGATCCTTGTTTTAACATTTTGTCTATCTATATTTTTAGCTTTAAAATTAGGATTTAGGAAAAGAATAAGACTCTTCTTTGATAAACTTTTCCTTTCAATTCCTTATTTAAATAAATTTCTGGTACAAGTAGATTTATCACGTTTTTTAAGTTCACTAAGTATGTTGCGTAATAGCAACACACATATAATTGAAGCATTAAATATTTCTCTCAAAACTATTAGCAATCGGTCACTTAGGGAATCCTTGGATTTTCATCTTATTAAAGTTAATGAAGGAGATTCTATTGCTTCATCGCTATCCAGAGTAAAGCATGTTCCGCCTTTAGTTAATCAGATGGTTGCAAGTGGAGAGGCAGGAGGTAATTTAGAAAAAATGTTGTCCAAGGCTGCTGAATATTTAGATCAAGAATTTCAACAGACTTCTAAGATCTTCATGGGATTTTTAGAACCACTTGTTGTTTTAATTATGGGCGGGCTAGTTGCGGCAATTGTTGCTGCAGTATTATTGCCTTTGATTGATATGAATAATGTTTCACTACTAAACTAATAAATTATGAGTAAAAAACAAAATAAAAAAAATACACAACAAGGATTTAGTTTGATAGAAATCCTTGTTGTTTTACTAATCATTGGTTTGCTAACAACTATGGTTGCTATCAATGTTCTCCCAAGTCAGGATAAAGCTAGGGTAGATAAGGCTAAAGCAGATATTGCAATCTTAGGAAGTGCATTAGAGATGTATAGGTTAGACAGATTTCGCTATCCAAACACTCAAGAAGGCTTAAGATTTCTAATTAATCCACAATCAAATGATTACTCTAACTCTAGAAATCAAGCATATATTAAAAACCTACCTCAAGATCCATGGGGAAATGATTATGTTTATTTAAGTCCTGGAGATCATGGGGAATATGACCTGTATTCAATGGGAGCAGATGGACAAAAGGGAGGGGAATTATTAAACAAAGATATAGTTAATTGGGATGATCAGCTTGAATAAATTAAATGAAAAAGGTTTTACTCTTATAGAAGTACTAGTTTCTTTGGGGATCTTGGCATTTGTAATGTCAGCAGCATTTCAAATTTTTTCTTCAAATGCACAATTGGTAATTAAGATGGAACAAAATACCATGGCTAATTTCGTTGCTGAGAGCGTACTAGTTAACTCTTTTATCTCAGAAGATGAATTAGATTTTTTATCAGGTTCTTCCTTGCAAGGTGGAAGAGAGTACCAATGGGAACGAACTATAAATTTTTTAGAAGATGGAAAATCAGCACAAATTCTTATAACTATAAAAGATGAGGAAGATTTACCAATTTATAACCTTATAGGTTTTAAAGTTTTATGAAAAATCAAAAAGGATTCACTCTTGTGGAACTCCTTGTTGCAATTGGCATAACCGGACTAATTGGTACCTTGTCACTTTCAGGTTTAAATACGAGTCTTAGCATTAATAAAAAAACCCTAGATAGATCAGATTTAATATCAGAATTACAATTAACTGACAAGGTCCTTAAAAGAGATTTACTGCATGCTTTAAGAAGAAATTCTAGATTATCTGAAGGTAAAAGATCAAACCACTCTTTATACGGCGAAGTTCTTTTAAGCGAGGAAGTTTTCTTGGCCTTTTCAATTCACAGTTCTATTGATTACCAAGATCAAGGAGGATCCATTAGATGGGTAGAATATTCAAAGTCTGATAATCAAATAGTTCGAAATGAATACCTTTTTGCTGATAGAACGGAGGAGACAAAAGTTCTTTCCAGTGTTCTTTTAAATAATGTTGATTCAGTAGAATTAAGTTTTAGAAATCAAGATCAATCTTATTTGTCATGGCCGTCGCAAATTACCGAAGGAATAGAGGATCTTCCTCAAATGGTAGAAGTAACTTTAAAGATTAAATCGTATGGCGATGTATCTATGAGTTACCTTTTAACTGAAGGATTTCAGATTTGAGAATTCAATCAAAGAATCAAGGTAGTGTACTAATATTAGTTTTATTAGTAGTTGCAGTGCTCATGTCCTTTGGAACGTCATCAACAAGTAAAATACATTCAGATATAAACGAAACAGTTCAGTTAGATAATAATAGCCAAGCATTTTGGTATGCTCTGGGTATGGAATCTAAAGCTAGCGATTTATTAAAATACAATAATCAAGCTAATAGAGACTCCAATTTCTTAGTTCATTATGGAAATTTACCAATAATCAAGTCTGATATTGAAGAGGGCACTATTGAAGGCTCTATTAGAGATCTATCTACTTGCTTTAATGTAAATAGTTTAGTGCAAGTAGATAAGAAAACTTCTAATCTAGTTATTAATCAGCCTTCTGTTGATATATACAGAAACTTATTAAATGCTCTGAAGATTGATGAGTTCCTTCACGATGGTCTTATTTATAGCATGCTTGATTGGATTGATTCTAATGACTTTGTGACTAATTCCTTTGGTGCAGAAGATGACTTCTACACTCGTCTAGATAGTCCTTATAGAACTCCTAATCAGTTAATTCACCACGAGGCAGAGCTTTTTAATATAAAAAATTATGAACCAGAAGTGTTGAATAAAATTCTTCCTTTTATTTGTGCTAAACCAGTAGTAGCAATATCAAATATTAATATCAATACTGTCTCAAAAGAAGAACCAGAAATATTTATGATGATGTTTGGAGAACAGATGTCGCGTGAAGCTGCTTTGAATATACTTCAAGATAGACCGCTCACAGGATTTTATAATAAAGACGATTTTTTCTCACACCCTGAGCTCAAAGATTTACTGATTGCAGAAATAATAAAAGAACAAATTAAAACAGAAACAAATTATTTTTTGTTGACCTCAAAATCTATTATTAATGGCCAGCAATTTATTTTGCAATCCTCACTGAGTGTTCTTTCAAATGGAAAAGTAAAAGTAATTAAAAGAAATTTAGTTCTATGAATCATCTATTCTTTATTTTATCTCCTGATTTAGACATAACCTGGGTTATAAAAGATGAGAGAGGAAAAGTAATTCACCAAGGTTCTAAAAAAAATCAAGATGAGCTTGGTATGCTTAACATTAGTTCAGCAACAGGATTTGTTTACAACCCCCTAATTTTAAATAAAATCCTTAATGTTCCTCCTGGAAAGCCTAAAGACATTGAAGCTTCTGTGCCTTTTATTTTAGAAGATCAAATATTAAATAACCTAGAAAAATTTCACTTAGTTGTCTCTGATAGACAAGATACTGGTCAGGTAAAAGTTACATTAGTTCCAGAAATTATCATGGATCAAATTAATGCTTATATTCTTAAAAATGAAATAAATATAACAAGTATATTTAATTTTTCTAATTTACTTCATTGTGAACCATCCGAAGGAATGTTATCTATATTGGATAAATACGCAATTATAAATTTTGGCAATAAATGGTCTTGGTGTTCAGATTTAGAGAGCATTCTAGGTCTCCTAGATAAAGGATTTAAAGAATTTGATATAACCTCATTTAAGGTCTATACCAATAAAGAAGTTGATATAGATTGGTTGAGATATTCAGAAATTTTTCCTGAAATTACAAATAAACGAAGCCAAGAAGATTATTTAATTGACCCTACTAGCAACAAGCAAAATAATTTCTTAGAAGGCAGATATCAGCCAAAAATAGAATGGAAGAAATATTTGACCTTATGGCGCTATCCCATAGCTGCTTTAATGTTGTTAATAGTTATTCATTTCTTTCAACTATCTTTAAAAATCATTCAAAACAACTTAATAGCCTCGGAACTTAACGTAAAAGCTGAAGATTCTTTTTATCAGGTCTTTGATAATACTAATCAAAATTCTAACTTTAAGTTGGCCTTGCAGAATAAAATAAAAGAAACTCCCAGATTGAGTAAAAATTCATTTTTGTCTACTTTTAGTAGAATCTCCCAGGTAATAAATCTTAATGAAAATATTTCTATCAATTCTGTGTCTTTTAATGCAGGAAAAGACCTTTTCTTATTAGAAGTAGAATTAGCAAGTTTTGAAGATATTGACTCTCTGAAATCTGTTCTTGATCAGTCCGGCTTTGAAGTAAAAGTCGGCCCTCAAAAAAGGTCAGGATCTTCTATCTTGAGTGAAATGTTTATAACGAAAATACAATGAAAAATCTTTTTAATAATTTAACACGCAGGCACCAAACTCTTATAATTTTTATGGTGGTGTCTGTTCTTTGCTTTACTTTATTCCTATTAAATAACTTCCTTAATACTTTACATGAAACATCAAATCAGAATATAACCCAAGCTAAATATCTTTTAACAGAAGTCCAAAGAACAATATCTATCAATTCTTCAACTAGTAAACTGGCTAAAATTAAAAGAACTTCTTCATTAAGTTCAATTGTAAACAACCAAGCTAATATCCATAACGTTGTTATAGATAGGGTTGAAGAAGATAATGTTGGGAATATTATTTTAAGCATTAATGAGGTCAAATTTACTCATTTTTATGCCTGGTTAAATAGTTTGGAAAAGGAAGAAGGCGTAAGAGTCATTAAGACATCAATTCGACGAAATCAACTTTCTACAGGTAAAAAAGATTTAACCATTAGAGCACAACTAGTTTTATCGTCTTACTAGATGAAGATTAGATATATCTTTATAACACTACTAATCTTTTTAACCTTAATAATAGGGAGCTTTCCTATGAGGGGTGTAAGCTTATTATTAGATAATTCCAATAAAATTTCATACAAATCAGCTAAAGGATTTTGGTGGGATGGAGAGCTTTTAGATATTTACTTCAAAGATAATTATCTTGGTGATTTACAAGCCAAATTATCTTTATTCGATGTGATAAAAGGTAGGTCGATTTTTTTTATAAAACTAGAAGGACCCAATATAAACATAAAAGGAAGGCTTGGTAGGTCTTTAGTAGGTACTTATTTGATTGAAGATTTAGATTTTAGTTTAATAAGTAGTAACACAAAAAAACTTAATACTCCTATTTCTTCTGCTACTGGATCTATTGATCAATTATTGTTTAATCAATCTGGATGTTTGAAAGCTAATGGAGGAGCTGAGGCTAAAGTTTTAGATTTGTTTGGAATCTTTTCACAAAATCTTTATGTACAGTCTTCTTTAGAGTGTAAGGGGGCGTTCTTGGAATTAAAATTTAGTGCTTTAAATCCAAAAGATTTAAAAGGGACTTTGTTAATTAATCCATCTATGAAATATACAATGGAAGCAAGCTCAGAAAGAGTATCTTCAAAGATTAAAGAATTAGGTAAATTTCGACTAGATTTAGATCCTTCTATAAAAGCTAAAGGGAATCTTGTAGATTTAATAAATTATTTATAAGAATAAAATATATAGAATGAAACTGTGGTTAGAAAAAAATTGACCTTTATGCATTTCTGTAGTCAAAATGGCTATTGAATATGTGTGGAAGGTTTACTATTAGAAATACCTCGTTGTTTCAGACTCAGTTTGGCGGAGAAGAAATAATCCCTAGTTTTAATGTAGCTCCAGGCCAAAAAATAGCTGTAATGACTGATAAATTAAATTACATTAAATGGGGTTTTACTCCATTCTGGGCTGAAAAACCTTTTAATTTAGTTAATGCTAGATCAGAAACTTTATCTACTAAACCTTCTTTTGAGAACTCAAGTAGGTGTTTAATACCTGCTGATGGCTGGTATGAATGGAAAGAAGAAGGAGATAAAAAAATTCCCTTCTATCACCATCTTGATGGCGAAA
>Ga0105349_10000563_pt1 | contig 14778 bp, 16 predicted proteins | sample EN1Hudseemescosm_FD_83661 | JGI IMG/M metagenome (GOLD analysis project Ga0105349, IMG submission 83661) | Methane-oxidizing microbial communities from mesocosms in the Hudson Canyon - EN1B Hudson Canyon | ecosystem: Environmental > Aquatic > Marine > Cold seeps | place: Hudson Canyon...
CAGCGCGAGCAAATTAGAATTTCTTATCAAGGGGCAGCATTAGAGAAATCGACTCCCGCAAGCTTTCAGAGTGATACTGAAAAATTTCTAGTAGTCGGTTTTGAAAAAGCCTACCGAGCGGATGATCTATTACCTGTGGTATTGGAAGGTAATCCGATGCTTAGGCAGCCATTATTGAATTTGACCAAATCCCAATTGCATAGGCTTTATGCGACTGCCAGCTTTAAGCGTGAAAAGGGCTTACTGGGGGATATTTTGACGGTCGTTATTGATTTGCCTAAAGGGAATTTAAAGCGCCGAGCGGCCACTCTGCAGCCAGTGGTTGAACGGCTTGCTGAGGAATTTGATGTATCCCCTGCATTAGCAATGGCTATTATTCATCAAGAAAGTGCGTTTAACTTATTAGCGAGTACACAGGAGCCTAGATTAGGCTTGATGCTGATAGCACCACAGCAAGTCGCTGAAGTTGATGCTAAGGTATTTTATCAGCCAGAGCTAAATATCGAATATGGCGTCAAGCAACTGGCCAAGTTGGAAGATCAGTTGTCTGGAATAGAAGACCCGCAGGCTAGACAGTTGTGCGTAATCGCGGCCTATCGTGCGGGTATTGATGAGATTGCAAAGGTATTCACTGGGCGTTCTTCTTTATCTCAGGCATTGCCTTTGATTAATCAGTTATCGGCCCGTCAGGTGCAAGGGCAACTTCGAAGTCAGTTAGGGGTGAATGATAGTGGACAATATGTTCACCAGGTATCGTCACTCCTCGCGTTATACGATGACTATTAATGGCTTGTTTTAGCCTATACAGCTAATTATGAAACTTGTCATACTGACTGAGCGATCGGTTATCTATTAATGATGGATGTTTTAGCAGAGGGATTTATGCAGGAATATTATATTAAGAAAGCGAAAGAGTGCGAAACGGCTGTTGCGTCTTTGCAAAACCAAATAGAACGCATGAGCAAGGAAGATGCAGCCGGTTTGCAGGCGCAAATGGCAAAAGTTAGAAGGGAGATGAAAAACTATAAAGCGGCTGTCGAAAATGCGACAGCCGAGGCTTAATTTAACAATGTTTGTGACTATTCAGATGAATCAAATTTAGACAGAATAAGGTCCATTATTGGGTGCTTGTGGAGCAAATATGCGAGGCAGGAGCCGAACTAAGGCTACAGGGATAGCGAAGCGACGTATATACGCCGCTTTGTGGAATAAATACCCAATCATGGGTCGATTTATAAAACCTACTGAATAGTTACCAATTTTTTAACATTGGGCTATATCTCTGAAATAGCCCCTTTATGCAGGCCTTCAAATGCTTTTACAGTAATGCTACTGGTTGGGTTTTCGCTCTGTAGCACGTTTGCAATGTGTGCAGAGATACACTCAACCGTGGTATCGCTATTCATCATATAGCAAACGCGTTGTGGCAAGGTTAATTCAAAATGACCTTGTGGCGCGTCATAAGCAAAATGCATTTGTGGCTTGGCATCACTGCTGATGCTGACAAGGTCTTCTTCACTGCCAATATAAATATCAGCCCAGCGCTCTGCCCAGGTCGTTTCTAAATCGTTATCTCGTGTACCGTTTTGCCAAATTTGAATGCGTGAGCGATGACCATGAGCAATGCGCTGACAATTACCATCATGCTTTTTTAAGCCGTGGCTGTAATGGTAATAAGCGCCGCTGATTTCTTCTGCTTCAAAACTTAGCTGGATGTGTTCTAAATTCTCAGGAAATTCACTGGCAAGCTGCTTAAGCGACCATTGTGCGACTGAAACTTCATTGATTTTCTCCGCATCTATTAATGCAACGGCCTCGGTAGGCGCGTCCATCGTCAGAACTTCTTCGTTAGCGAATGTCCAAGATAAGATAATGCGATCTTGCTTGATTTCATACTGTAAATGCTTGGATTGTATCGGCAGTAATAATCTATGATCAAGCTGGTCATCAAGCCAGTTACGCAATACTTTTTTAACTAAGCCAAAATCCCAGATCATGCTGGTTTGATTGAGGCCGCCATCGAGTAGTGCAGAGGCTAGCCATGTTTCGCCTACTAACCCACGCTGATCATCAAGATAACTAAAATCTACGTTGGTAAGGTTGTCGACAAATAATTGCATGCTGCTCACTTGCTTGGTATTGAAAGGGGGCATTCTACCCGAAGTTCACCTAACAGCGTAGTGCCAGATGCGTTTGCCACTGGCTTTTTGAGCGCTTTTCAATGTTATACTGCCTTAACTACAAAATATCTTATTAATATGAGTGTGTATGAAATACCTAAAACTGGAAGATTTTGATCGTGCTTGGATCTTTCGCCATAAAGATCTTCCTTTAACTGACGAATTGAAGGCTGCCATTAAACCTTATACCGAAGCAGTTTCTAATCAACTATGGAGTCAGTATATTAGCCAGCAGGCAGGGCACCCGTCTCAGTTTGGTACCGGTGATTGGCCCGCTCGAAATAGCGCATGGCAAGAAAAGGCAAGCTGGCAGGATGCTTGGGATAGTGAGAAAAATACGATGCCAGAGTTAATACTGGAGCACCTAGATTGGGATGATAATACCAATGTATTATTTTTCTACGACAGCGATCGTGTCGTAGAGACCAGTTGGAAGGTTTTTAAACAGAGCTGGAAGAATTTTTTATTCTTTGATGATGGCCCAATACTATTGGGTAAAAAGCGCAAGCAAGCGGTTCAGTTTTTGCAAAGCGGCGACTTTGCGATAGGGCAATTACCGGATAAATGAGTGGTATGAATGTTCGCGCCAGTGCCTTGTGGATGAGTGGTGCGGTATTAGCCTTTTCCCTAACGGCGGTTGCGGGGCGGGAGGCGACCACGGCTTTAGATGTCGGTTTGTCAGTATCACAGCTAGTCTTTTACCGTAATATTATCGGCTTAGCCATCATACTACTGCTATTGACGATTCATTTCTTGAGGGTAGGTAAGTTGCAGGTTAAAAGTCAGCAGCTTAGTTTGCATTGCGGCCGTAACATTAGCCATTTTTGCGGTCAGTGGTGTTGGTTCTACGGATTAGCACTGCTGCCATTGGCTCAGGTATTTGCGATTGAATTCACTGTGCCTATTTGGACGGCAATATTCGCTGTATTGCTGCTAAAAGAAAAACTAACCTTAATGCGGCTTGTTGCCTTAGCTCTTGGTTTTTCTGGGGTGTTGATTATTCTGCGCCCTGGGTACTCTGTTATAGAATGTGCATCCTGGGTGGTGCTGTTCAGCGCGGTTGCCTATTCCTTATCGCATACCTTGACGAAACAGCTGGCGCGACGTGATAGCGCACTGACCATTCTATTGTATATGCATCTTATTCAACTGCCATTGGCACTGGCCTTGCTGCTATTTGATTTCGCTTGGCCGCAGGGAGTGATTTGGTTATACGTTGCTCTAACGGCGATTGCGGCATTATCGGCGCACTATTGTATGGCGAAAGCATTGAGTTTTGCTGATGTGATGATTGTTATGCCAATGGACTTTCTACGTTTACCCTTGATTGCTCTGGTAGGTTATCTGTTTTATCAAGAGTCGATCGATATTTGGCTATTGGTGGGGGCTTTGGTAATGCTGCTAGGGAATATGCTGACACTAAAAGAATCTTCTAGGTCAGCATAGTCTTCATTTCAGTCGAATGCTTAGATGTATCTAGGCAGTTCTAAATCTAAGCTCTGGAGCTATCTTTATTGCGCTTTTTCTTCGGGTAGAAGCGAGGCTCTCCCTCTGGGCGACTATTGAAACGACGATGCATCCATAAGTACTGTTCTGGATGTATACGTACAAACTCTTCTAATTGCTGATTCAGGCGAGTCGCAGCTGTAATGTCATCATCTTCTGCTAAGTTTTCAAAAATAGGCGAGAAGCGCACGCTGTATACCCCATTACCTTCGCGCAGCTGGCTAACCATAACCACTGTTGCCTGAGTTGAGCGGGCTAAGCTCATTGTCATTTTTACGGTAGCCGTTTGAATGCCGAAGAAAGGGGCGAATACTGAACGACGGGCGCCAAAGTCTTGATCAAAACCATACCAAACAGTATTGCCTTGCTTGATGTAGTCATTCATTTCGGATATCTGAAACTTATTGAATTTTTCATGACGATAGCGGGTGCGAGAGCGCTCAATGACTGCATCAAATAGTGGGTTGTTATTGGGGCGGTACATGTAACTGAAATCAAATACACTATTCGCTAATGGGCCTGCCAGATCCATGATGCTGAAGTGGCCACCCACTAATAAAACGCCTTTGCCGCGACTTTCGGCTTCTTTTAAGTGTTCATGGCCATGGACTTCTAATTTATCGATAAGCGGTTTGTGGTTACCCCACCAAGCGATCGTCGTTTCTACCATGCCCTTCATGTTGGCAATAAACGATTGCTTAATCATCTCTTCTTTTTGCTCATCGCTGAGTTCAGGGAAGCAAGCGTTGATATTGGTGCGAGTGACCTGTAAACGACTGCCTCCTTGCTTATACATTAGGATGCCAAGAGTCGAACCTAACCACTGTTTAGCGCTATAAGGTAGCCAAGAAATTAAATAGAGCGCAAATATGCCAACCCAGGTTACCCAGTATCTAGGGTGGAGAAAATTTCGATAATAATATTCAGGTGTAATCTTCGGCTTCATATTTCGCTATAGCAGTAGGAAGTAAGACTGTATTCTAATCGAAAAAATGATGATGAGGCTAATTGTTTACTGTCATCCGTTGTCGTTACTGAATGGCGCTGACTATTTTTAATAAATATTTGGGCTACACAAAAGAGCAAAAAACACCTTGCAAATTGATCTTTCCTTTAAAAACATAGACTTAATTAAAGTAATTTAGCTTGCTCAAAATGCATTGTAAAAAGCAATAGAAGTTGAGAATAAAAAGGGCTTGATTTTGTCGGCTAAATCTAAGAAAGTGCGCGTCCTTTTTCGCTCTCTGTTACTTTTGAGAGCAATATTTTGAGAGCATTTTAATGAGTCACGTATTAACCCAGCAGCAAATTCAATCCGTTTCTACTATGAGTGAAGAGGCTTTATATCAATACTTCATTCAGCAATCGGTTGAGCATAAGCAAGTTTGGGGGTTGCGAGATGAAGATGGATTTGTGCAATTAGGCACGGCAGAACAGGTATGTTTACCCGTATGGCCTCATGAAGCGTTAGCGCAGCAGTGCGCAATGGATGAGTGGGAAGGCTGTGAAGCGGTGGCAATACCGGTGCAGCTTTGGGCAAGCCACTGGTTAGCAAATATGAATAAAAAAGGCGCTTGGTTAACCATTTGTCCTAACGAATATGGCGATTGCTTGGTTTGCGATCCTTTAGAGGTACAGAGAGATACCTTATCGTCGATGCCTGTCGCTAACGACAACGTTCATTAGAGCGTATTTGGGATTTATTGAAAGTAATCGCATTTAAAAAACCTGCATTACCAGGGGAAAACGGTAATGCAGGAAAGCTCAAACTCAACAGGTGAGCAATCAGATAGTGTCAGCTTCCGATTTGTTTTCTTGTTGAGAATTAAAAAGCGTTTCGGTTTTCCCCTTTAGCGCTTGTGCTAGCTGGTCTTTTTGACGAGCAAATAGCAAACCTATGTTCTCTACCTGTTTTTCATCAAGCCCTTCTATATTCTGCTCAACAAAATAACTAACAGCTTCTGCTAGCTCTAGCATCTTGTCGTATTCATCAGCTTCTTTTTTGCTGGTAAAGGTTTTACTGGTATCGCGATCTGACATAAACAGGGTCACCACTGCCATGGGGTTTACTCCTAAAAACAACTGTATGTGCAAACAGTATTTTGTTTTGTTGCGGCTGTCAACTCAAATTTATGGATATAAATCTAAGGGGCTTTTCTTTACACTTGATATGATCGTAGTCGAGGTCGATTTAATAGCGGCTTAAAAATCTAATGATAATTTAAGAGGTTCATTGAGTGCTGGATATAACGTTGAGTCATGAAATAATCGTCAATAGCATTTGTTTGTTGTGGTTTGCACTGTGCTGGGTGGGTTATACCTATTATGCGAAAAGGCAGGCAACAAAAAAACCTTGTCTAGCAACAGAGTTACATAAGTATCGAGAGCTTTGGATGCAGAGAGTGATGCTTAGAGAAATAAGGGTCGGAGATGCTTCTTTAATCGCAAATCTAGAGCGCAATGTCAGTTTTTTAGCATCCACTGCCATTCTTATTCTGGCAGGTCTGTTGACACTATTTACGGTATCAGATGAGATCACTGGCTTAGTTGAGAAAATCCCATTTTCACTGAACTCTAGCTACTCATCGGTACAGCTGAAAACCTTGTTGCTCGTGGTAATATTTGTCTACGCTTTTTTCACTTTCACCTGGTCTATGCGTCAATATGGCTTCTGCTCTATTATTTTGGGTGGGGCGCCATCGCCAGAAGAGAATGTGAGTGATGAGGAGCGTGATGAGTACGCATTCTATGCGGCGCGAGTGATTGATTTGGCGGGCATGAGTTATAACCATGGTTTACGCGCTTACTATTTTGCCTTGTCTGTTTTGGCTTGGTTTATCAATCCCTATCTTTTTATCTTAACCAGTGGTTTTGTCGTAGCGGTATTGTATCGACGTGAGTTTAAATCACGTTCACTGAAGGCCTTGATGCATAAGGATAGTAAAGAAGAAAAGTCTGCTAGCGCATTAATTTAGACGCTAGAAGGCTTAAATTACAGGCAAAAAAAACGCTCTATCAGTGAGACAGAGCGTTTAAAAGTGTGCGTCATGATATTTAAATCATCACGCATTGTAGCGCTGGCCTTCAGTTGGGTCTGTAAGCGTATTGCATCGGAATGTAACAATTTGTCTACAGGCTAATTATTTTAGCCTTTTCACGTAATCTTCCCGCTTCAATTAACCGCATTTACTGTTACTATTACCCCGATTTTTGTTTATTGATTTATGTCTGTGGAAAAAATAATGCATTTAGCACTTCGTACCATCGCTTCACTTTCTATTGCCTTAACCTTGGTTGCATGCAGCAGCGACGATAGTAGCAGTAGTGTTGAGGCTCCAAATATTGATGGTTGGGTCGGGGCCCAAAACCTTGATAACGCTCAAGTAGTCGTCAATCAAGTTGCTGAATCAGGGCAGGTTGCGGTTGATGCGAATGGTATTTATGTTGGTTTAAGAGAATCCACTGATAACCTCAGTAAATTTATAGCGACTGTCAACATAGCAGAATCCACCTTACTGATTGCGCGTGGCCAGATAGCCGATGTCGATAAAGATAACCGCAACCTTGCAACTACTCGCTCTTGCCAGCTAAAGCTAGGTTGTATTGTTGATGGCAGTGATTATGCATTTGCTGAATATTTTCCTGCTACCTCAGGCTTTGAATGGCGCACGATTATTTTTAATGCTGATGATGGTAGCCGTAATAATATCAATGCGATAACCACGATGGCAGAAGCGTTTGCTTATCAGTATGACGTACAAAATAATGACTATATTAATGAAGTTTATACCGCTTACGATATTGTCTTAGCAAATTCTCAATTATCGAATTTACTTGGCATTACCGAAATAGTGGGTGATTTGCCGGCGAACCTCGCGCGTTTACAATACCTTGATGCGAACTATGCAGGGATCGCGAATCAAATTCGTTATGGGGCATTACTCGGCGCCTTGCAGCAGTTGGAGCTAGAATATCAAGTCAGTCATAATTCCTTAACTGACCCTAGTTTTATGGCGGTAGTTGCCAGCGAATACGCTGAAGATAAAGGCCAGCTATATTACCGAACTGAGTTGCGCGAATTAAGCTTAGAAATCTTGTATCAAGTAGCCCACGATAACTTGTTGGCGATAGCCCCCAGTGTGGCGAATAGCAGCATTAGGCAATCTGTAGAAACTGAAATCGCGAAACTTGCTGAAGATCTTGTGCAAGCACAGGCTCAGGATGTTGATAAATTAACAACAGCGCAAGCCGATGAATTAAGTCAGCTATTAACCGCAGATGAACTTAACGGTATCAGCTTAGGTTTAGAAAAAACCAAGCTTTTTGTTGAATCTATTAATGCGCTTCAAACGACCTTCTGGGAAGAGGGGTATAAGGCTGAGCTAGATGCTTATCAGGCGATGTTAAATGACATTGTTGTTGCTCATAAAGATAATTTAAACGCCTTGGTGGCTGAGTTCTTTCTTATTCAAGATTATTACGTGACGTGCCAAGTTGGCGGCCGAGACTGCGCTGAGGAAAAGTATGCTGCTTTAGAAGCAAGAAAAACCAGTTATGATCCTGCATCTAAAGTATTGGTATTGGATGATGGTGGTTTGACAGTTTCACAGGCACTGGCTGATTTGAGGGTTATTGCTGATGGCAGTATTACTGAATCTCAGGCTGTCGATATTTTGATTGTGGGTACTCTAGAGATAAATGATTTAGTACTAGAAGTTAACCATACCTTTAATGATGCTGATAAAACCGATATTAATGTGCCTTCTTCAATGCGTATCTATTATCCCGATGCGGTGACTGAAGTTCCTCAAGCGCTCAAAGAAATTCAAGGCTATGAGATTATTTGGGGAGATTTTCAGTTGTATGATCAATCAACTGTTATTGGTTCTGCTGAGGAGGCCGACTTAAGTGGTGCTTTTAGAATCTTCTATCGCGGTGTGCGAGATCCTCAAAATCCTGATGGTTCAGAGCTTAGGTTCAATATCGAAAACTGGGTTTTATCTTCTCTAATTACTGACTCGATTAATAACGATGATAATGGTGATGTTACGACCTTAATCATTACTGCCCAAGCCAGTAATGCCGATTCATTTTACCCAAATACAGAATTTGCTAAATTCGATGGGTTTTTCACTCCTAATGATCGCCATGATCTTGAAAATCCCGACTATGATCCTCTTGAAGTAGGCTTATTAACTTATAAGTTAGGCGATGAATTTGTTAACTATAATGCGGATGGTGTTACCGTAGAAACCATCGATTTCTTGAATTCGTTGGGGTCAGATACCCGTTACCGCTTCTACCCAAATATGTATATAGAAGATAAAAACGACTCTAATGGCAATGGTATTACTGATGAGTTAGTGCTGGTACACATTATTGAGGAATGTGAGCTTAATAAAGGCACTGAAACAGTTGTTAAATGCGGCCCTAAGTCCTTGATTTATGAAGAGCGAGATCTGCAAGCAACCATTAATGATTTGTGGGAATTAGGTGTATTTCAATATACCAGTGTTGATGGTCGCGGCCGTTACTTTGTTGATTTCCCAATCGAAGAAAATGAATTTGGCTGTAAAGTGCTTAAGCCCCTATTAAATACTGATACGCTGGATGGCACTTTATTAGAGCAGCAAGTGCTGGGTTTAGACTCGGTGCGTATGTTCAGTGAAGTCTCTTTGCAAAACGATGAAGGTATCGCGTTACCAAAAACTTTATCTGATATGACGCTGATTGCACCGACTAAAGATAAGTACAGAGTCAATATGGCGCTATCGCATAACTATACTGAAACAACGACTGATAGCACGAGTGACTCAGAAGTTATCTTGGGAGCGGGTAGTAATACCAATGTTGTGCGTATTAGCTACGATACCTCGGCAGACTTTACCAATTCAGGTAATTATTCAGTCTTCCAGGCTGGGGTTGAGCTAACCTTAGAAGACGGTAGTCAGGTGATTGAAGATCAAGATATTACCGCTTTTCTTTCACAAACTTATGACCCTGATAGTGTCAATTATACCATTATCGAAAATGCTGAAGGTGTTGCAGAGCGCTGCGTACAAGATGTTGGTTATATCTATGATAAGAACGATACTAATGTTAATCAGGTATACCATTTAAATTATCGTAATGTGGTCTACGGAACTGCTCGTCCAACGGGTGACCTTAGTATCTGGGCTGTGCGTTATATTGATGGCACTGAAGGCACCATGAACTGGGTTTGGCCATCAATCCCTTTTATCGATGTTGATGGCTAATATAGGGCTTTAGGATTTATGCAGATAAAAGGATTTTATGTAGCGCTCTTGCTGAGTCTTTTGGCAGGGGGCGCTATTGCCTCGGATGCGAACGATCCTTGGGAAGGGATGAATCGTTCGATCTTTGAATTTAACGAAGGCTTGGATGCCTACGTCGCTAAGCCTATCGCCGAAGGCTATCAGGCAGTCACTCCGCAAGTCGTCGATACGGGCATTAGTAATTTCTTTTCCAACTTAGAAGACGTATTGATCGTTTTTAATGACCTGTTTCAGTTAAAACCTGTGCAGGCCGCTTCTGATAGTGCTCGCTTTGTTGTGAACAGTACGGTGGGTTTATTAGGTTTTTTTGATGTTGCTAGCCATATTGGCTTAATCAAGCATGATGAAGATTTTGGCCAAACTCTAGGCTACTGGGGCGTGGGGGCGGGGCCTTATGTGATGCTGCCTGTTCTGGGACCGAGTAATTTGCGCGATACCTTTGGTTTGGCGACGGATACTGCAACAGGACTTGGTTATACCGCGGTCGGTCAGACAACGATGCAATCATTTGGTTTATGGTCATTACGCAATATCGATGTACGAGCCGATTTGATTGCTTCTGAAGGCCTTGTCACGGGTGAGCGTTATATCTTCTTCCGCAGCTTCTATCAGCAGCGCCGAGAATATTTGGTTAATGATGGTATTGTAGAAGATGACTTTGACGACGACTTCGATGATGACTTCGACGACTTTGATGATGATTCTGACGAAGAGTCAGCAGAGTTTGAAGAAGAATAATGCAGATAAGTATTTCATCTGCATTATTTGAAGCACTAAGTGAAATTATAAGTAGTGGTCGATACTAACGCCATACTGGTAGCTGTCGTCGCTTTGGCGAACAATGCGTAGCACCGTTGCTTGTGCGTGTAGAGGAGGGATGTCACCACCGCCACTTTCTATAATAAGCGTTATTTCACTGCTGATCTCAAGCGCATGGGAGCTTTCCACTAGCGCTCCTTTACTACTTAAATCCAAGCAATTGGCAGCAAACTGCTCACCTTTATGGTGTATCTGGCAATTTGTTGATACCTGCATGCGGATAAAATCACGCTTCTCGCTATAATCCCTAGAAGTACTGCTCATGTTAGTGATCCTTTCTTGTTCTTGTTATCGTCATACTCATTGTCATGCTATCACTGCTTTAAATGATTGAACATGATCAATATTAAACCATTAATTAGTCAGTATAGCGGCTTTACAGGATTGCACTGTTTGCTGGTTGCGAGTATCGTTCGCGCATAATAAAGAAAGCATAGAAGTCTTGTGGGAGTAACTGATGAAAGCTCGTTTACTTGTCATTGATGATGAGGCGATGGTCCGCGATAGTATGGTGGCTTATCTAGAAGATAGTGGCTACCAGGTAGATGCTGTTGATAGTGGTCAGGCAGGGCTCCTGGTACTAGAGCAGCAGCACATCGATTTGGTTTTATGCGATCTTCGGATGCCAAACCTTGACGGCCTAGAAGTTTTGCAGCAAGTGAAAGAGCGTACCGATAATATCCCTGTTATCGTCGTTTCTGGCGCTGGCGTGATGGATGATGTGGTGCAAGCTTTACGTTTGGGCGCAAGTGATTATCTAGTTAAGCCCATTCTGGATATGGCGATGCTAGAGCACTCAGTGCAGCGTAATTTAGCGCTGGTGGCTCTTGAGAAGCAAAATCAGCAATATCGGGATCACCTAGAAAGTGTTAACCGCGAGTTGCGTAATGGTTTAGATGAGCTGCGCAGTGATCAGCAAGCAGGTCGTCAGGTGCAGATGAAAATGCTGCCTGAGTTTGTTGAACAGCAAGGCTTGAGCTTCAAACACATCATTAAACCTTCTCTGATGCTCAGTGGTGATTTTCTCGATTATTTCCCCCTCGATGATGAGCACTTTGGTTTTTATATTGCCGATGTATCAGGTCATGGCGCTTCTTCAGCATTCGTAACGGTTCTGCTAAAAAACCTCACTTATCGCTTAAAACGCAACCTAAAGCGCGGTTCAAGTGACGACCTTTACCATCCGGTAAAAGTGCTACAGCGGATCAATGAAGAGTTGCTAGATACTGAATGTGGCAAACACTTGACGATCGTCTATGGCGTATTGAATACTCAAACTCTTAAGTTTAATTACAGTATTGGTGCACATTTTCCTATGCCTATCTTGTATAGTGAAGGGAAGGCCCAATATCTAGAAGGAAGAGGCATGCCAGTGGGGCTTTTCCGTGATGCTGAGTATCAGGATTATGCTATGCAAATGCCAGAGCAGTTTACCTTGTCGATGTTTTCAGATGGTGTATTAGAATTGTTGAAGTTACCCAGTCTGGCACGCAAGGAAGAATACCTGCTAAACCTTATAGAGAAGGAAGCGGGAAATCATGAATCCATTGTTAGCGCATTAGCCATCGAAAGCGATACTGATGTTCCTGATGATGTAGCACTAATGACACTTGTCAGGATTTAATATGAATCCAGGAAAGATAGAAGTCGCTGCGAATAGTGGTGTCTATGCGATCAAACTAAGCGGCGATGTACGGCTTAATATGTGTTCTGCTTTAGAACAGTATCTAGATCAGATGTTTGTTGATGAAGCATTTAAAACAGTTTTGATTGACCTGTCTGATGCCGAGGGGGTCGATAGTACGACGCTGGGGCAATTAGCAAAAATTTCTATTATAAGTCAGCAAAAATTCAACTTGATTCCTAGTATCATTACTCCGCGGTTGGATATTACGCGGATATTGCTCAGTATGGGTTTTGATAAAGTATTCTACTTATTAAGTGATCAAAGCGAAGAGCTGGGTGAACTAAATGAGCTTGTTTGCTCTCAAACAAGTGAGTGTGAAGATGAAGTTCGCGAGAAAGTTATTGAGGCTCATGAAATATTGATGAGCTTAAATGAAGACAATAAAAATACCTTCCAAGAGTTGGTTGATTGTCTGCAAGATAAGAATAATAACCCTAGGGGGTAGTGTGGAAGTTACACAAGTAGCAGTAATTGGTGGTGGTAGTTTTGGTACGGCCATCGCAAGTATTCTTGCCACGAATGGCATGGTTACCCGTCAATGGATGCGTAATCCGCAAATTGCCGAGGCAATTAACCAGCAGCATGAAAACCCACAGTATTTACCTGATGTGGTACTCCATTCTAGTTTAGAGGCAACAACTGATTTAGCACACGCCATCTCAGGGGCCCAGCTGATTTTTGTATCAGTGCCGAGTAAATCATTTCGTACAGTTGTGCAGCAAGTTAAGCCGTTACTGCAGCCAGGTCAGTGCTTAATTAGTACCACCAAGGGGATTGAGCCCGATGGTTTTAATCTGATGAGCCAGGTCTTGATAGAGGAGTGCCCAGGGCATTCGGTGGCAGTATTAAGCGGTCCTAATTTGGCCAAAGAGATTGGCCGTAAGCAATTAGCGGCAACCGTGGTGGCCAGTAGTGATGGCGCACTACGTACAGCTGTTCAAGATGCGCTGGGTTGTGATTATTTTCGGGTTTACGCCTCAGATGATATGTACGGCGTTGAATTAAGTGGTGCGTTGAAAAACATTTACGCGATCGTCTCGGGCTTTATTGCCGCGCTAGGGATGGGTGAAAATACCAAGAGTATGATCATTACTCGTAGTTTGGCAGAGATGAGCCGCTTTGCCGTGGCTCAGGGCGCTAATCCGTTAACCTTTTTAGGTTTGGCTGGAGTGGGGGATTTGGTAGTGACCTGTATGTCACCTCTTAGTCGCAACTACCGTGTCGGTTATGCTATTGGTGAGGGGCGAACATTAGAAGAGGCGGTGGAAGAATTGGGTGAAGTTGCAGAAGGTGTGAATACCTTGCGCTACATCAATACGCAATCTGAGCAACTTGGTATATATATGCCCTTGGTAAAAGGCGCGTATGCTGTTTTGTTTGCTGATGTGGATCCACGATTGGTTGCGAAGGAATTAATGATGGGTGAAAACACTTCGGATGTTGAATTCACCTTGGCTAAATCAGATATTGGAGTCTAACAATGAGCGACATTAAACAGAATATAGAATCAGATGCATTTTGGCTGAAAACATTATTTATAATTTTGTTTTCCGTGGTCTATCGCATTCTCGATGTGGTTGTTCTTTTTTTGGTACTGGTGCAGTGGGGTTTTTCCCTTGCGACAGGGCAGGTGAATCCTGCTTTAAGTCAGTTTAGCGCTGGACTTGCCAATTATATTGCACAGATTGTTCAATACGTGACGGGTAATGTTGAAACAAAACCCTTTCCTTTTACCGACTGGCCAACTTCTAAAATTGATATTCCAGCGGAGCAGTAGTGAAACTCTACTTAATACGACATGGTGAAGCCGTTTCTGGCGCTACAGATGATGTTAATCGTCCATTAACCGAGCGTGGTGAGCAGCGCGCGCAGTGTGCTGCTGCGTGGCTTGCTAAAACAGTAAAAGGCCCTGTGAGCATTTGGGCTAGTCCTTATCTGCGTACTCAGCAAACGGCTGCGCCGATTGCAAAAGCACTCGGCATGGAAGTAACCAGTCATCATTGCTTAAAGCCCGAAATGACTGCGCAAAAAGTTGTTTCTGAGTTAGAGAAAGAAGAGCAGAGCATTATTCTAGTGACTCATTTGCCTTTGGTAGGGCGCTTGGCCTCTTTGTTGATCGATGGCGTAATGTTTGATCAGCCTTGGTCTCCAACTGAAATCTGGCAATTAGAAGGCGATATTTTTGCTGCGGGTTGCTTAGAAAGTACCGATGTTTGGTACCCTGCTTTAGAAGAGGGTTAGTTCCTCTTCGTATTTATTGCTGTGTAATCAGTAATTCTTGGCCAGTGCA
>Ga0105349_10000565_pt1 | contig 14726 bp, 9 predicted proteins | sample EN1Hudseemescosm_FD_83661 | JGI IMG/M metagenome (GOLD analysis project Ga0105349, IMG submission 83661) | Methane-oxidizing microbial communities from mesocosms in the Hudson Canyon - EN1B Hudson Canyon | ecosystem: Environmental > Aquatic > Marine > Cold seeps | place: Hudson Canyon...
GGACCAATAAGGTTAAATAAAGCATTAAAAGAATTAAATATTTCTTTAGATAGAGCAGTTGAATTTCTTAGTTCAAACAAAATAAACATTGACGCTAGACCAACCACAAAAATTGACCAAAAAATTTATGATTTATTGTCAAATGAGTTTGAGGAATATAAATCAGAAAAGGATACTCTTGATAAAATAAATATTCAAAAAAGAAAAGAAATTGAGGCTAAAGAATTGCTTAATCAAGAGATTGAAGTAGTAAAAGATACTGAAGTAAAAAAGGATAAAGCTGAACCATTAAGCAAGATAAAAAAGGAAAAACCTGATAAGCCTGATCAAAATAGCAGGGATTCTAAAAACCCCGAAATAGATAAAGAAAATAAGAGCTCAAATAAGATAGAGACTAATTATAAAAAACTCTCTGGTCTTAAGAAAACCGGTGAGATTTTAGACTTGAAATCTATTAAAAAAGACAAAAAAGAACAGAGCTCAGATGATGCAAAAAAAAGAAGAAGAAAAAGAATAAGTAAGGGTGGTTTGAAGGATAAGAAAGAAAGTATTGACAAGGAAAAATTAAATTTTAAAAAAAATAAAAATAGTTCATTAAAAGTTGAGCCTAAAGATGATGAAATCCAAAAACAAGTTCGAGAAACCTTAGAGAAGCTTCAAGGTAAATCTAGTAAGTCTAAAGGAGCTAAACATAGAAAAGACAAAAGAGACCAAAGGAAGCAGAAAACTGAAGAAGATATTGAACAACAAGAAAAAGAAAGTAAAAAAATACAAATTACAGAGTTTATTACAGTAGCAGAAATAGCTTCCTTAATGGACATTACTTCTAATGATATAATCTCTGCTTGCATGAGCCTTGGTGTAATGGTTACTATGAATCAAAGGCTTGATGCTGAGACTTTAACCATTGTGGCAGATGAGTTTGGTTATGAGCTAGAGTTTGTAAAATCAGATCTTGAAGAAAAGATTGAAGAAGAAGAAAAAGAAGATGAAGGATTACTAGAAAAAAGACCTCCAATAATTACAGTAATGGGTCATGTTGATCATGGAAAAACTTCTTTACTAGATTTTATAAGAAAATCAGATATTGCAAAAGATGAATCAGGAGGAATAACTCAGCATATTGGGGCATATTCAGTTGAGGTAAAGGACTCTCTAAAAATAACATTTTTAGATACTCCTGGTCATGAAGCTTTTACTGCAATGAGAGCAAGAGGGGCTCAAATAACAGACATTGTTATTGTAATTATTGCTGCTGATGATAATATTATGCCACAGACAAAGGAAGCTATAAGTCATGCTCAAGCTGCTAATGTTCCTATGATATTTGCTATTAATAAAATTGATAAAGAGAATGCAAATTCTGATAAAGTTAAAGAGTCTTTGGCTTCAATGAATCTTCTTGTTGAGGATTGGGGAGGTAAAATTCAATCGCAAGATATTTCAGCGCTATCAGGAAAAGGTGTTGACCTTCTTTTAGAAAAGGTTCTTTTAGAATCCGATATTATGGATTTAAAAGCTAATTCTTCTAAAAGAGCAACAGGGACAGTTCTTGAAGCATATCTTGATAAAGGTAGGGGATATGTATCAACAATTTTAGTTCAAAATGGAAGACTATCTGTTGGAGATTATATTTTGGCAGGAAAAAATAGCGGAAAGGTTAAAGCCATGTTTGATGAATCGGGAGAAACACTAAAAGTTGCATTGCCTTCAACTCCTGTATCTGTACTTGGGTTAGACGGTGCTGCTCAAGCAGGAGATCCTTTTAAGGTTATAGAAGATGAAAAAGAAGCTAAACAAATTGCAGCAAAAAGAACACAGCTTGTTAGAGAGCAAACTGTTAGAACTCAAAAACACATTACTTTAGATGAGATTGGTCGAAGAATAGCAATTGGAGATTTTAAAGAAATGAATGTTATTATTAAAGGTGATGTAGATGGATCTGTAGAAGCTTTAACTGATTCTTTTCAAAATCTCTCAACTGAAGAGATTCAAGTTAATATTATTTTCAAAGGTGTTGGAGCAATAACTGATTCTGATGTTCTTTTAGCTTCAGCTTCAGAAGCAATTATTATTGGTTTTAATGTTCGCCCAACAGATAGTGCGAGAAAACTTTCTGAAAAGGAACAAGTTGATATTAGATCGTATTCAATAATTTATGATGCAATAAATGACCTTAAAGATTCAATGGAAGGATTATTATCTCCTGACATAAAGGAGGAAATAATTGGATCAGCTGAAGTAAGAGATATTTTTAAAATATCTAAATTGGGGACGATAGCTGGTTGCATGGTTACTTCTGGAAAAATTACAAGAAACTCTGGTATCAGGGTTATTAGGGAAGAGAATATAATTTTTGACGGTAAACTTTCTTCTCTTAAAAGGTTTAAAGATGATGCAAAAGAAGTTGCCAAAGGATATGATTGTGGGCTTCAAATTATTGATTTCAATGATGTTCAGGTTGGAGACTTAATTGAAAGTTATGAGCAAATAGCAGTCAGAAAAAAATTATAATTCATTATTTTTTAATATAAAAGCACCACGAAATTTTCTTTTTATTTTCTCAAGGTTTTTTGCAGCATCAATTAAATTCTTAAAGACACCTACTCTAGCTTTGTAGTTAGGGGTCTCAAATATTAAGCTAGTTTCTATTTCTTTAAATTCATCAGTAAAAACTTTTAATATTGAATCTGCTTCTTTTAGATCCCCATAAAAAATTTGTATAGTATAAAAACTCGATTCAAAAACTTTTTTATTATAATCTGTTTTTAATTTTAATAATTTATTAATTGAAGAATCTTGATTAATTGAATAATTTAATTCTTGACCTCTCAGGGGACTATAAATTAAAAAAAACAAAAAACATAGAACCAGATTTTTAACTCTTTTAGACATCATTTAATTTCAAAGTTAGTAAAATGAAATAATAAATTATTTAGAATCATTCTAAAGGTGAAAATCTACAGCAAAAGCAATTAGTCTAAATTAGAGATATGAAGAAAATACTTCTCTTTTCTATATTAGTTTTTATTTCTGGATTTATCATCGTTAGTATTGGCTAGGCTGAGGTTAATATTGGCACATAATTGCAAAGGAATATGGTCTCTATCCATAAATTTATAATATATAACTTAAGTATAGTAAAATGGTTTTTAACGTAAAATAAGTTAGTAAAATGAAATAATAAATTATTTAGAACCATTCTAAAGTGTTTAATTGTTTAATTTAGAGTTTGTAAAGTGGGGTTTATGCTTTAAATTTGTTCCTGATTTATATAATGATCTCAGGGAATTAAAAGACATGCCTCTAAATTCAAATTGCTTCAAATAATGCTTACTATAAAAAAGTTTTATTTTCTGATTTTATTTATCCCTTTTTTTGGCCTTTCACAAGACGCTGATATTGATCTAGGTAAGAAACTTTTTAATACTAATTGTGCAGCTTGTCATAAAATAGATAAGAAAGCTGTAGGGCCAGCTCTATCTGGTGTTACTGAAAAGTATGATAAACAATGGCTCTATAATTGGATAAGAAATGGAAGTCAAATGATTAAGGATGAAGATCCACAAGCAATTGCAATCTGGCAAGAATATAATAAAAGCATAATGACTTATTATCCTCAATTTTCTGATCAAGAAATTGAGAATATTCTTGCATATACAAATTATACTCCTCCTCCTCCTCCTATAACAACAAATTCAGGTCAAAGTGTTCAAGGAAATTCATCTAATATTTCCCTTGATTTAATTTTGATTGTGACAACTATAGTTTTTTTGATTTTAGTCACGATGCTTTTTCTAGTTCAGAGAACGTTATTAAAAATTGCTAGTACTAGTGGGGTTGACATAGAATCAAAATCAAAAAAATCACTACCTCCATTATGGAAAACTATTGTAAAAAATCAATTTTTAATGTTTGTCTTAGTAATCATATTCTTGTTATCAAGTGCATATGGGGTATTTGGATATTTCATGCAAATTGGAGTAGACCAGGGTTATGAACCTATTCAACCTATCCAGTTTTCTCATAAGATTCATGCGGGGGCAAATCAAATAGAATGTAAATATTGTCACTCTTCTGCTAGAGTTTCTAAACACTCTGGAATACCTTCCTTGAATGTTTGTATGAATTGTCATGAATATATTTCAGAATATAATGGGGAAGAAGATCTTGAAAATGGATACACTAAAGATTTTTATACAAATGAGATTAAAAAATTATATTATGCTGTTGGATGGGATGAAGAAAATCAGATTTATACAGGGAACACTAAGCCTGTTAAATGGGTGAGAATTCATAATCTTCCTGACTTTGTTTATTTTAACCATTCTCAACATGCAGAGGTAGCTAAAATTGAATGTCAAACATGTCATGGACCAGTTGAAGAAATGGAAATAATGTATCAATACTCTCCATTAACAATGGGTTGGTGTATTGATTGTCATAGAGAAAGTAACGTAGATAAATCGAATGAATATTATGAAAAAATTCATGAAGAACTATCAAAAAAATATGGTGTTGAGAAACTTACTGTAGCTCAACTAGGAGGAATTGAATGTGCAAAATGTCATTATTAGAAATATAGGATGCAAAAGGTGAAAAAATATTGGAAAGGATTAGAGCAACTAAAAGTTCAAAGTGATATAGTAGATAAGCTTGAGCAAAATGAATTTGTTGAAGAAATTCCAGTAGAGAAATCTGAAGATAAAAACTCTTCAAGGAGAGATTTCTTAAAATATCTTGGATTTAGTACAACTGCTGCTGCAATTGCTGGATGTGAGGGTCCAGTAATTAAGTCAGTTCCATATGTTGTCCAACCAGAACAAATTATTCCAGGAGTTGCAAACTATTATGCTACGGCTATTGCTGATGGTAATGACTTTAGAAGTATACTGGTTAAAACTCGTGAAGGAAGACCTATAAAAATTCAAAACAATAAGGATGCGAAATCATTTAATTGTTCTAATGCAAGAGTTAATGCATCAGTTCTAGATCTATATGACACATATAGATTACAAGGTCCTAAAGTTGATGGAAACTATGTTTCATGGGATGACTTTAATAATCAAATAAAAGGAAACCTTGAAAACTTAATAAATGATAATAAAAGGATTGTCCTTTTAACTCAAACTCAATGTAGTCCAACTACAAAATTAATCTTAGATAAATTCTTAAGTAAATACAGTAATATTGAACATATTGAATATGATGCTATTTCTAGTTCTTCTGCTTTGGATGCATTTGAAAATATTTATGGGATTCGAGCTTTAGCTGATTATGATTTTTCAAAAGCTGAAACAATAGTTTCTGTAGATGCAGATTTTTTATCTGACTGGCAAGGAGGAAGTTATTCATCTGGGTGGTCTAAAACAAGAGTTCCAAATGCAGGTAATAATAATTCAATGTCTTATCACATTCAGTTTGAATCAAATATGACACTTAGTGGAGCAAATGCTGATAATAGAGTTCCAGCAAATCCTTCAGAGCTTAAAAAAATATTAGCACATATTTATTCTAGACTCTCAGGACAACCAGTTAATGGTTCTCTTAATCCTAATTTAGATAAATATGTTGATTTATCTGTTAAGAAACTTAAATCATCAGGAACTAAATCTGTTTTAATTTCTGGTATTGATGATGTGAATGCACAAGAAATGGTTCTCATGATAAATGATTTTTTAAATAGTGATGTTATTGATATTGAATCACCAAGATTTATTAGGAATGGAAGAAATAGTGAGTTATTAAAGATGATGGAGGATTTGAAATCTGGAAAAATATCTGGGATGATTACATCTGGAATTAATCCAGGATATTCTCTCCCAGAGTCTGAAGAATTTTTAAAGATCTTTAAAAATTTAGAGTTTACACTTTCTTTTAGCATGAAAGAGGATGAGACTTCAAGAGTTGCAAAATTTCTTGGAGCTTCTTCTCATTATCTTGAATCTTGGGGCGATTATGAATTTAAAACTGGGCACTATTATTTAGCCCAACCAACCATAAGACCATTGTTCGATACTAAACAATTTCAAGATGTAATTTTGTCTTTAATAGGATCCGATACAAACTTTTATGATGAGATTAAGTCTAATTGGAAAAATAATATTTTATCCTCTGGTAAGACCTGGGGAAAATCACTTCAAGATGGATTTTTCTATGATTATAGTCAAAATAAATTATCCATTCGTAGAAAAAGAATAAATATAAATTCACCATTTGCAGAAAGGAGTAATGAATTCTCTCTAGTATTATATCCTAAGGTTGGAATGGGGGATGGTCAAAGAGCTTCAAATGCTTGGCTTCAAGAATTCCCAGACCCAATAACTAGAGTCACATGGGATAATTATATAACATTGTCAATCTCTGATGCTAAAAAACTTAAATTAAAAAATTATAATGTTGCAAATGGTGCTTTAAATGGTAGCTATGCGAAAATAACTTCAAATAGTAAAGAAATAATTGCTCCCGTTATTATTCAACCAGGTCAAGCTCCTGGAACAATAGGACTATCATTTGGTTATGGTAAAAAGTATGGAATGAGTGATGAAATGAAGGTTGGAATTAATGCATTTAATCTCTACAATGATTTTAATAAAATACAGAAAGTAAATATTTCAAAAGTTAAAGGCGATCATGAGTTTGCTTGTATTCAGCTTCACAATACAATGATGGGAAGGGATGAGGTTATAAAAGAAACTACACTTGAAATTTTTAACACGAAAGATAAATCATATTGGAATCCAACCGTTATGGTATCAAAGAACCATATTGAAACAAAAGTAACTTCTCCAGAAGTTGATATTTGGAGAGATTTTGATAGATCAATAGGGCATCATTTTAATTTATCGATTGATTTAAATAGTTGTAATGGTTGTGGAGCATGTGTAATTGCATGTACTGCAGAAAATAATGTGCCTGTTGTTGGAAAAGAAGAAGTTAGAAGATCAAGGGATATGCATTGGATAAGAATTGATAGGTACTATTCATCAGAGGATACAATTCAAGAAGATATAAAGAAAGCTGAAGAGGCTAAAGGTTTCAGAAAATATAAATCAACATTAAATGCATTGGAACAAGCTGCTGAAAATCCTCAAGTTGTCTTTCAGCCTATTGCTTGTATGCACTGTAATCATGCTCCATGTGAGACAGTGTGTCCAGTTGCAGCAACTTCTCATGGAAGGCAAGGTCAGAATCAAATGGCTTATAACAGATGCGTTGGAACGAGATATTGTGCAAATAACTGTCCATATAAGGTCAGAAGATTTAATTGGTTTAGTTATGCTGATAATGATGAATTTGATTATAACTTAAATAATCCTCTTGGAAAAATGGTTCTAAATCCTGATGTTACTGTTAGGTCGAGAGGTGTTATGGAGAAATGTACACTTTGTATCCAGAAGACACAAAAAGTAATTCTTGACGCAAAGAGGGATGGAAGAAAAGTAACAGATAAAGATTGGCAAACTGCATGTTCTGATGCATGTTCCGATGGAGCAATGGTCTTTGGAGATGTCAATGATAAGGAAAGTGAAATTTCAAAGGTTAGAGAAGGCGATAGAACCTATAGAGTTCTAGAAAGCCTAGGAACAAAACCTAATGTGATTTATCAAACAAAAATTAGAAATAATATTAATATTTAGTATATGTCATCGCACTATGAAGCATCTATAAGAAAACCTTTGATTGAAGGAGATAAAAGCTATCATGACATAACGGTAGATATTGCTAGACCAATAGAAACTCCTCCTAATAAAGATTGGTGGATTGCCTTTTCAATAGCTTTGATTGCTTTCTTATGGGGAGTTGGATGTATAATTTATACAATTGGTACTGGAATTGGATCTTGGGGATTAAATAAGACAGTTGGATGGGCCTGGGATATTACCAATTTTGTTTGGTGGGTTGGTATAGCTCACGCAGGAACCCTTATTTCGGCAGTTCTATTATTATTTAGACAGAAATGGAGAATGGGTATTAATAGATCAGCAGAAGCAATGACAATTTTTGCGGTTATACAAGCTGGATTATTTCCTATAATTCATATGGGGAGACCATGGCTTGCATATTGGATGTTTCCTCTACCAAATCAGTTTGGATCATTATGGGTTAATTTTAATTCACCTTTACTTTGGGATATTTTTGCAATTTCAACTTATCTTACAGTATCACTGGTTTTTTGGTGGACAGGACTTCTCCCAGATTTTGCAATGATTAGAGATAGAGCGGTTAAGCCTTTTCAAAAGAAAATATATAGTCTGGTAAGTTTTGGGTGGACAGGTAGAGCAAAAGATTGGCAGAGGTTTGAAGAGGTCTCATTAGTTCTTGCTGGGTTAGCTACTCCATTAGTTTTATCAGTTCATTCAATAGTCTCGATGGACTTTGCTACTTCAGTTATACCTGGATGGCATACTACCATCTTTCCACCTTATTTTGTCGCTGGAGCGATTTTTTCAGGATTTGCGATGGTTCAAACATTATTAATTATAATGAGAAAAGTATCCAGATTGGAAAGCTATATTACACTTCAACATATTGAATTAATGAATATAATTATAATGATAACTGGTTCTATTGTTGGTTGTGCATATATTACAGAATTATTTATTGCGTGGTATTCGGGAGTTGAATATGAACAGTATGCATTTCTTAATAGAGCAACTGGACCATATTGGTGGGCATATTTTTTCATGATGACATGTAATGTAGTCTCTCCTCAAATAATGTGGTTTAAAAAACTTAGAACTAGTATAATTGTTTCATTTATAATTTCAATTGTTGTAAATATAGGTATGTGGTTTGAGAGGTTTGTTATTATTGTAACTTCTTTACACAGGGATTTTTTACCTTCATCATGGACAATGTTTTCTCCTACATTTATAGATATTGGAATTTTTATAGGAAGTATTGGGTTTTTCTTATTACTATTTTTATTGTATGCTAGAAGTTTCCCAGTTATAGCCCAAGCTGAAGTAAAAAGTATATTAAAATCATCAGGTGAAAATTATAAAAAATCAAGAGATAGTCATGAGTAAAAATAATCTACATGTACTGTTTGATGATGATGATATTCTTTTAGATGCTATAAAGAAAATAAAAGAAAAGAAATATCATATTAATGAAGTATACACTCCATTCCCAATTCATGGACTTGACAAAGTTCTTGGACTTAAGCCAACAAGGATTTCTATTTTGGCTTTTATTTATGGGTGTATTGGATTTACAGTTGCAGTGTTAATGATGAATTATATTATGATTGATGATTGGCCTCAAAATATTGGAGGAAAACCAAGTTTTTCATTTATTGAAAACATGCCAGCATTTGTTCCAATAATGTTTGAAATGACTGTTTTCTTTGCGGCACACTTGATGGTTTTAACTTTTTATATGAGATCTAAATTATGGCCATTTAAGAAAGCGGAAAATCCAAATCCATTAACTACTGATAACATGTTCTTAATTGATATGGAGTCAGGGGATAATTTAAATAAAATGAAAGTTTTTTTGAAAAAAACAGGAGCTGTTTCCATAGAAGTAATTGAAAGAGATGATAATGAGAAATAGTATAGTTTTAGTAATTCTAGTGAGCTTAATGTTCACCTCATGCTTTGACCCGTCTAGGCCAAATTTTCAATATTTTCCTGACATGTATGAGTCTTTAGCTGGGGAGACATATGCAGAATCAGATGCATTTTCAAACGGTATAGAAGCGCAACTCCCTGTTGAGGGATCAATTGCAAGAGGATGGGAGCCATATGATTATGATGATACAAATGAGGGTTATGAACTTGCAAAATCTCAACTGATTTCTCCTCTTAGTCCAAATGAGATCAATTTATCTAAGGGTAAAGGATTGTACGAAATTTATTGTTCAGTTTGTCATGGAAATAAAGGAGATGGACTTGGAATTCTTGCTGAGAGAGAAAAATTTCTAGGTATTCCGGCATATAATGATCCTTCAAGAACTATAACTCAAGGGAGTATATATCATGTTATAATGTATGGAAGAAATGCTATGGGATCACATGCAGGTCAAATTAATGAAGAAGAACGTTGGCAAATAACTCAATATGTTTTACAATTAAAAGAAGAGTTAAAATAAATTAATATGAACGAAAAATACATAGTTTCAAAACAAATTAAAATATTAGCTATTAGCTTTATGCTAATTGGTTTAGTTGGAATAGTGTATGGTTTTGTTTCTGCACCTTCTAATATTGAAGAGGCTAAAGAGATTGTAGCAAGTAAAAGTCATGGATCAGAACATGAAGATTCAGAACATGAGGATTCAGAACATGAGGATTCAGGAAATTCTAATAAAGAATCTGAAGCTAACCATGAGGTAGACCATGACAAACATTTGTTAAATCAACTCCAAAATAAACCTTGGGCTTCGATATATGTTCCTGCATTATTTTTTATGTTGATCTCCCTTGGGGCACTAGCTTTCTATGCTATTCAAAGAGTCTCTCAAGCTGGGTGGTCAATAGTTCTATATAGAGTTATGGAAGGGATAACAGGTTATCTGTTACTTGGATGTATTTCAGTATTAATTATTTTATTGATGTCAGGATTCCATTTTAATCATTTATTTATTTGGATGGATCCAGATGTTGTTGCGCATGATGAAATTATAAGAAATAAAACAAGCTATCTTAATCTTCCGTTCTTTTTCATTAGAGCTATAATTTATGTTTCAGGTTGGGTTTTATATAGAAACATAAGTAGAAAACTATCTATAGAACAAGATAATTCAACAGATATAAATATTCATAAAAAACTATTTAAATTCTCTGCAGGATTTTTGGCTTTCTTCTTAATATCTGAATCGATGATGTCTTGGGATTGGATTATGTCTATAGATCCTCATTGGTTTAGTACTTTATTTGGCTGGTATGTATTTGCTGGAGCTTGGGTATCTGGGGTAACTACAATAGCGATAATAACAATTTATTTGAAGTCAAAAAATTATCTAAAGTTTGTGAATGACAGTCATATCCATGACCTTGCAAAATTCATGTTTGCTATTAGTATTTTTTGGGCTTATCTATGGTTTTCTCAATTTATGCTTATCTGGTATTCAAACATACCAGAAGAGGTAACCTACTTTATTACTAGAATAGAAGACTATAATTTTATGTTTTTTGGAATGGTTGTCTTAAATCTAATATTCCCTCTAATTGTACTAATGAATAGCGACTTTAAAAAGACCTACTTTATAGTAATATTAACAGGAATTGTAATAATCATTGGCCATTACATAGATGTGTTTAATATGATTATGCCATCTGCTGTTGGAGATCAATGGTCAATTGGTTTTTCTGAAATTGGAGGATTTTTATTCTTTCTAGGATTGTTTATTTTGGTTGTTTTTAGAGAAATTTCAAAAGCACCACTTCTTGCATCTGGAGATCCATTTGCTGAAGAAAGTAAAGGTTTTAAATATTATTATTACGATTAATTATGACAATAATACTCTCTTTAATTAGCTTAATATTAATTTCTGTAGCTGTTTGGCAGCTTACGAAAATTTTTGAGTTGTCCAAACCTGTTCAATCAGAATCTAATGTAGTAGCAAATGATAATGACAATGATATTAATGGAAAATTAATGTTTTTGTTTTTAATCTTTCTTTATGCTTTAACTATATTTTCTTTTTTTAAATGGGGTGATGTTCTTTTACCTGAATCTGCATCTGTTGAAGGAGAAAAAACAGATACTCTTTTATGGTTTACATTTTCAATAATTTTTGTTGTTCAGACAATTACTCAGGCCCTTCTATATTATTTTGCCTTTAAGTACAGAGGGATTAAAAAAAGAAAAGCATTCTTTTTTCCAGATAGTAATCTTCTAGAAGGTGTTTGGACTGTAATTCCAGCTATTGCTCTAGCGGGAATAATTCTTTATGGATTAATGACTTGGACAGAGATTATGACTATAGAAGAAAATGATGAAGCATTAGTTGTTGAAATATATGCTCAGCAGTTTAATTGGAAAGCAAGATATTCTGGTGATGATGGAGTTCTTGGGGATGCTAATGTAAGATTCTTGCAGGAATTTGGAGGAAAAAATTTAGTCGGTATTGACCCAACAGATCCTAATGGGGAAGATGATGTTATTGTTCAAGAATTACATTTACCAGTTGACAGGCAAGTGGTATTTAGAATAAGATCTCAAGATGTGCTTCATTCAATGTATATGCCGCATTTTAGAGCTCAGATGAATGCTGTTCCAGGAATGATTAATCAATTTTCATTTACTCCAAATGTGACTACAAGGGAGATGAGATTAAAAAAAGAAGTAGTTGATAAGGTAAAAAAAATTAATAATATTAGATTTGAAAAAAGTCAAGAATTGGCTGCTAAAGGAGAATTCCCTCTAGATCCATATGAATTTGATTTTTTATTATTATGTAATAAAGTATGTGGAGCATCACATTATACTATGCAAATGAAGATCGTAGTTGAAACACAAGAAGAATTTGAAGATTGGTTCGATGAACAGGTAACATTTAAAGAATTTATTAAATAATTAAAGATGTCAAAAACAGAAACAAGTCATGATGATCATCATGATCACCATCATAAAGAAACTTTCATAACAAAATATATCTTTAGCATTGATCATAAGATGATATCAAAACAATATCTAATTACTGGATTAATCATGGGAATTGTTGGAATTGCAATGTCTTTATTATTTAGACTTCAACTTGCATGGCCTGAACAGTCTTTTGGAATTTTTGATGTTCTTCTTGGTAAATGGGGAACGGATGGTGTAATGGATCCAAATATTTATTTGGCTCTAGTAACAATTCATGGAACTATAATGGTCTTTTTTGTTCTAACTGCTGGTTTAAGTGGAACATTTAGTAACATCTTAATTCCTTTACAAATTGGAGCTAGAGATATGGCTTCAGGGTTATTAAACATGTTCTCTTATTGGCTTTTCTTTATTTCAAGTGCTTTAATGATTGCATCCCTTTTTGTTGAAGCAGGTCCTGCAGCAGCAGGTTGGACAATATATCCTCCTTTAAGTGCATTACCTCAGGCTCAATTAGGTTCAGGTGCAGGAATGACTTTATGGCTTCTTTCAATGGGTGTTTTTGTTGTATCATCTCTTCTTGCAGCACTAAATTATATTGTAACAGTTGTAAACTTAAGGACAAAGGGAATGACCTTTACAAGGTTGCCACTAACTATTTGGGCTTTCTTGGTTACTGCTATAATTGGAGTTGTTTCTTTTCCAGTGTTACTATCTGCTGTTTTATTATTAATAATGGATAGAAGCTTTGGAACATCTTTCTTTTTATCAGATATATTTATTCAAGGAGAAGTTCTCCACTATCAAGGTGGTTCCCCAGTATTATTTGAACATCTTTTTTGGTTTTTGGGACACCCTGAAGTTTATATAGTTCTTCTTCCAGCATTAGGTATAGCATCAGAAGTGATAGCTACTAATTCTCGTAAACCAATTTTTGGATATAGAGCAATGGTTTTTTCTATACTAGCAATTGCTTTCTTATCAACAATAGTTTGGGGTCATCATATGTTTATAACTGGAATGAATCCATTTCTAGGATCAGTATTTACATTTACTACATTATTAATTGCTATCCCCTCAGCAGTAAAAGCATTTAACTATATAGCTACTCTTTGGAAAGGAAATATCCAATTTAACCCTGGAATGCTTTTTGCAATTGGATTAGTTTCTACATTTATATCAGGAGGATTAACAGGAATAATTTTAGGAAACAGTGCCTTAGATATAAATCTACATGACACATATTTTGTTGTTGCGCATTTTCATTTAGTTATGGGTATATCAGCTCTTTACGGTTTATTTGCCGGAGTATATCATTGGTTCCCTAAGATGTTTCGTAGGATGATGAATAAGAATTTGGGATATGTTCATTTTTGGATTACAGCTATAGGAGCATATGGTGTCTTTTTCCCAATGCATTTTATTGGAATGGCTGGACTTCCAAGAAGGTATTATACAAATACAAATTTCCCATATTTTGATGATTTAGCTAATATAAATGTTGTTATTACAATATTTGCTTTAACAGCAGGTGCTGCTCAATTAATATTCCTATATAACTTTATAAGCAGTATGTTTTATGGAAAGAAGACAGAACAAAATCCTTGGAGATCAAATACTTTAGAATGGACTGCTCCAATAAAACATATTCACGGGAATTGGCCTGGAAAAATACCTCATGTTCACAGATGGCCATATGATTATTCTAAACCAGGATCAAAAGAAGATTTTATTCCACAAAATATACCTCTTAAAAAAGGAGAAAAAGAGCTCCAGCATTAACTTCATCTAAAATAATTCAGATATCACAATTAATGTATATTTGATATAATGAATGAAAATACGGATAAAGAGCAGGAGATTGATAAGGCACTCAGACCTTTGAGTTTTAGTGATTTTATAGGTCAAGATTCTATAGTAAAAAACTTAAAAATTTTTATTGAGGCTTGTAATCAAAGAAAAGATGCCTTAGATCATACTTTATTTCATGGACCTCCAGGTCTTGGTAAAACTACTTTAGCTCATATTCTTGCAAATGAATTAAATGTTGGCCTTAAAGTTACTTCTGGTCCAGTGATAGATAAACCTGGGGATCTAGCAGGACTTTTAACCAATCTTGAAGAACGAGATATATTATTCATAGATGAGATTCATAGACTTAGCCCTATAATTGAGGAATATTTATA
>Ga0105349_10000568_pt1 | contig 14667 bp, 11 predicted proteins | sample EN1Hudseemescosm_FD_83661 | JGI IMG/M metagenome (GOLD analysis project Ga0105349, IMG submission 83661) | Methane-oxidizing microbial communities from mesocosms in the Hudson Canyon - EN1B Hudson Canyon | ecosystem: Environmental > Aquatic > Marine > Cold seeps | place: Hudson Canyon...
CCATAGATCTCTATTTGATGGAACAGTACAAGGAATTGAGCATCAAGACCTTCCTGCTTTTAGTTTTCAAGGTCACCCTGAAGCTAGTCCAGGTCCTCACGACCTAATCTATCTTTTTGAAAAGTTTATTAAGAATATGGAATTAAAGAATGCCTAAAAGGACTGATATAGAGTCTATATTGATTATTGGGGCTGGTCCCATAGTTATAGGACAGGCATGTGAATTTGATTATTCAGGGGCTCAGGCCTGTAAAGCCCTTAAGGAGGATGGTTATAGGGTTATCTTAATAAACTCTAATCCTGCAACAATTATGACCGACCCTTTGATGGCTGATTCTACTTATATTGAACCAATACACTGGGAAACAATTGAGAAGATTATTAAGAAAGAGAAACCGGATGCCTTACTTCCTACTATGGGAGGACAGACGGCCTTAAATGCAGCTTTAGATTTAGACAGTAGAGGTATCTTAGAAAAATATAATGTTCAGATGATCGGTGCCTCTAAAGAAGCCATAGATAAAGCAGAAGATAGAGATCTTTTCGCAAAAGCGATGAGAAAAATAGGCTTAAATGTACCTCAGGCGGAATTAGCGCACGATGTTAATCAGGCATATGAAATTCTAGATAGGATTGGTTTCCCATGTGTATTGAGACCAAATTTTACAATGGGAGGTTCTGGTGGAGGTATTGCTTACAATAAGGAAGAGTTTCTAGAAATTTGTCTAAGAGGTTTTGATTTGTCTCCAACGTCAGAAATATTTATAGATAAATATCTTGGTGGCTGGAAAGAGTATGAAATGGAGGTTGTTAGAGACAAAAATGATAACTGTATTATTGTCTGTAGTATCGAAAATATTGATCCGATGGGAATCCATACTGGCGACTCAATAACTGTTGCGCCCGCCCAAACTCTAACTGACAAGGAATATCAACGCATGCGGAATGCTTCAATTGACATTTTAAGAGAAGTTGGTGTAGAGACAGGGGGTTCAAATGTTCAGTTTACTGTTAATCCTGAAGACGGAGAAATGTTGGTTATTGAAATGAATCCCAGAGTATCAAGGTCGTCAGCTTTGGCATCAAAAGCTACAGGTTTTCCGATAGCAAAAGTGGCAGCAAAACTAGCTGTTGGATATACCCTTGATGAACTTAAGAATGATATAACTGGAGGAGTCATCCCAGCTTCTTTTGAACCTTCAATTGATTATGTTGTAACAAAGATACCAAGATTTAATTTCGAAAAATTTCCTCAAGCTCAACCTATTCTTTCTACACAAATGAAATCTGTTGGAGAAGTCATGGCTATTGGAAGGACTTTTCAAGAATCATTGCAGAAAGCTATCAGAGGATTGGAGAACGATAGAGATGGATTGGTTGAAATGTATAACCCTTCTAAAGGAGATATAGAATCACTAAAACAAGAAATAGCTAAACCTGGTCCTGACAGGCTATGGTATTTAGCAGATGCCTTGAGAGCAGGCCTTAGTGAACAAGAAGTATTTAATTTATCTAAAATAGATCCATGGTTTATTTTTCAGATATCTGACTTGGTTGATGAAGAAAAAAAGATTAAAGAATTAACTTTAATTGATATTGACCAAGATAAGATGCTGTCTTTAAAGAAAAAAGGTTTCTCAGATTCCAGACTAGCAACTTTAATCCAAGTTGATGAGTTAAAGATAAGGCAGAAAAGAAAGCAACTTAATGTACTACCTGTGTATAAAAGAGTCGATACTTGTGCTGCTGAATTTGAATCTTCAACTGCCTATATGTATTCCACCTATGAAGAAGAATGTGAATCTCAACCTACCAACAATAAAAAGATAATGGTTCTTGGGGGTGGTCCAAATAGAATTGGTCAAGGTATAGAGTTTGATTACTGCTGTGTTCATGCATCAATGTCTATGAAGGAGGAGGGGTATGAAACAATTATGGTCAATTGTAATCCTGAGACTGTTTCAACAGATTATGATATATCAGATCGTTTGTACTTCGAGCCCATAACAGCTGAAGATGTTTTAGCAATTACAGATATTGAGAAGCCTGATGGGGTAATAGTCCAATACGGAGGTCAAACTCCTTTAAAACTAGCTGAAGAGCTTGAGAGAAATGGGGTTCCTATCTTAGGAACTTCACCAGATTCAATTGATCTTGCAGAAGATAGAGGAAGATTCCAAGATTTTGTTAATAGGCTTAAATTAAATCAACCTCCTAATGGTCTAGCTACAAACTTAGATGAAGCCATGAAAGTTTCAGAAGATGTTGGTTTCCCTTTGGTTGTTAGACCTTCCTATGTATTGGGAGGTAGAGCAATGGAAATAGTCTATCAAAAGAGTGATTTAGAGGATTATTTGGTAGCTGCAGTCCAAGCAAGTGAAAAAAGCCCGGTTTTATTGGATGGGTTCTTGAATCAAGCGGTAGAGTTAGACATTGAGGCAGTGTGTGATGGTAAGGATGTGGTTATTGGAGGTATTCTTCAGCACATTGAGCAGGCAGGTATTCATTCAGGGGATTCAGCTTGTTCTTTACCTCCTTATAGTTTAGATAACGATTTAATTAAAGAAATTAGTGATTTAGTAAAAATTATTGCTCTTGAGATTAAAACAATAGGCTTGATTAATGTTCAATTAGCAATCCTTGACAATGAAATTTATATATTGGAAGTTAACCCGCGTGCTTCTAGAACTATTCCATTTGTTTCAAAATGTATTGGAAAATCTTTAGCTAAAGTTGGTGCCAAATGTATGATAGGTATTACTTTAGAACAACAAGGGTTTCTTAAACCAATCATTCCAGATTATTTTTCAGTTAAAGAAGCTGTTCTGCCTTTTGCGAGGTTTCTAGGAGTGGATCCTATTTTAGGTCCTGAAATGAAGTCAACTGGAGAAGTCATGGGTGTAGGACAAAATTTCTCAGAAGCTTATGCTAAGGCACAACTGAGCGCTGGAGAAAGGATTCCAGTAGAGGGTTCTGTGTTCCTGAGTGTTAGAGACTCTGATAGAAACGTGGTGGGTCAATTAGCCCAAGAATTTTATGATCTAGGTTTTAAATTAATTGCAACTAAAGGAACAGCAAGGGTTATTAAAGAGAAAAATATCCCTGTAGATATAGTTAAAAAAGTTGCTGAAGGGCGACCACACATAGTTGATTTAATGAAGAATAAAGAAGTTAATTTAATAGTAAATACTACCGAAGGTAGACAATCTATTCTTGATTCAGCGTCAATTAGGAGAACAGCTTTAGAGGAAAAGATCTATTGCACAACAACTATAGAGGGCGGTAGGGCAGTCTGTTCTGTCATAAGAAATAAAGATTCTTGGGGTGTTGAACGTCTTCAAGATCTTCATGATAGACTAGATAATTAATAATTATGTACCCAATGACAGTGGAGGGGGAAACTCTTTTGAAAGAAGAACTTCAAAGATTAAAGTTTGAAGAAAGACCTTCTGTGATTGATGCAATTGCGACGGCCAGAGAGTTTGGGGATTTAAAAGAAAATGCTGAATACCATGCTGCAAAAGAGCAACAAGCCCTTATAGAAGCTAGAATTAAAAACATAGAAAGCAAGCTCTCCGATTCTCAAGTGATAGATGTAATCCAAATGACACCTTCTGATAAGGTAATTTTTGGAACAACTGTATTAATTGAAGATTTAGCAGATTCTAGCTCTTTAACTTATAAGATCGTTGGAGAAGATGAAGCAAATATTAAAGAAGGTAAGATTTCAGTTGTTTCTCCTGTAGCAAAAAAATTAATTGGGAAGCATGAAGGTGATGAAGTAAGAGTGGAGACTCCAGGCGGCATTAAAGAATATGAAATTATTACAGTTAAATACATTTAGAAGTTGGGTAGGTCTTTTAAATCAAATTACCGTGACGGAGATACTTTCTCGAGGAAAGCTAAAATAGAAGGTTACAGATCTAGATCAGCTCTCAAGCTTAAAGAATTACAAAATAAAGATTGTCTTATTAAAAAAGGTATGTCAGTTTTAGACTTAGGGTCTTTTCCTGGAGGATGGTCTCAAGTAAGTAAAGAGATTGTTGGTAAAAGAGGAAGGGTTGTTGGCGTAGATCAGCAGAAAATGAAAGCTATTGATGGGATTTCATTTATTCATAAATCAATTGCTGAACTAGAAGTCAAAGACTTTGAAGATGATATTTTACCATTTGACATTGTTTTATCTGATATGGCCCCCAATATAAGTGGTATACAGGATAGAGATAATGCACAGATGATCAATTTATTGGATAAAGTTGAATACTCCATTGAAAATTTCCTAAAAACAGGTGGCTCAACTATAATCAAGGTTTTTCAAGGTGATAGTTTGGATTATACAAAGATGTTCATTAAGAGACATTTCTTTGAAGTTAAGACAAGGAAGCCGAATTCCTCTAGACCAAACTCAAATGAAACATATATATTAGGTATTCAATTAAAATAAAATGAGCGAAATAATAAAAAATTTACTTATGTGGTTATTCATAGCAATAACCATGTTTTCTGTTTTTAGCAATTTCTCAAATGAGCCATCAACAAAAGAATTAAGCTATTCAGAATTTATCTCACAAGTAGAGAGTGACCAGGTCTTAAGTGTAGAATTCCTAAGTGATAATTACACTTTAAAAGGCAAAACAGTCAATGGAGAAAGTTTCATAACTGTAAGACCCCCTTTTTTACAGGATGATCTAAGTGAGACTCTTTCAGATCACCGTGTTGCAGTAACAGGAGAGAAGCCCGAAGAGCAATCCATACTTAAGCAATTATTGATAGCTAGTTTTCCAATCTTAATAATTTTAGCTGTGTTTATATTTTTTATGCGACAAATGCAAGGCGGTATGGGCGGAAAGTCTGGCCCCATGAGTTTTGGTAAAAGTAAGGCTAAGATGTTGGAAGGAGGTAGAGTCAAAACAACTTTTGCTGATGTTGCAGGAGTAGAAGAAGCTAAAGAAGAAGTACAAGAAATCGTCGATTTTCTAAGAGACCCTAGCAAGTTTCAAAAGCTTGGAGGGAAGATACCTACAGGTATACTGATGACAGGATCACCTGGAACAGGAAAAACCCTTTTAGCTAGAGCGATTGCTGGGGAAGCTGAAGTTCCATTTTTTACAATATCAGGCTCTGATTTTGTAGAGATGTTTGTTGGCGTTGGAGCTTCAAGAGTAAGAGATTTATTTGAACAAGCAAAAAAACATTCTCCTTGTATTGTATTTATAGATGAAATAGATGCTGTTGGAAGGCACAGAGGTGCCGGGATGGGCGGTGGTCATGACGAGCGAGAGCAAACTCTAAACCAATTATTGGTAGAAATGGATGGTTTTGAAGATAACCAAGGTATTATTATTGTTGCTGCTACAAATAGACCGGATGTTCTGGACCCGGCATTACTTAGGCCGGGTCGATTTGATCGTCAAGTTGTTGTACCTTTACCAGATATTAGAGGCAGGGAACAGATTCTAAAGGTTCATATGAAAAAAGTTCCTATAGCTGATGATGTAGAAGCATCTTTAATTGCTAGAGGCACTCCTGGATTTTCCGGAGCTGATTTAGCTAACTTAGTAAATGAAGCTGCCCTTGTTGCTGCTAGGACTGCAAAGAAACTTGTAGGTATGGAGCAATTAGAATATGCGAAAGACAAAGTAATGATGGGAGCCGAAAGGAAGTCTATGGTTATGTCTGAATCAGAAAAATTAAAGACTGCTTACCATGAAGCCGGACATGCCATAGTTGGCAGATCTCTGGAAGAACATGACCCAGTTTATAAGGTAACCATTATCCCGCGAGGTAGGGCTCTAGGGGTAACCATGTTTTTACCAGAAGAAGACAAATATAGTTATAGCTATCAAAGTATAGTAGATAGAATTTGTGGTCTATACGGAGGCCGCGTTGCTGAAGAGCTTATATACGGACGAAAAGGTATAACTACAGGTGCATCTAACGATATTGAAAGGGCAACTGAACTGGCAACAAACATGGTAACAAAGTGGGGTTTATCATCAAAGCTCGGACCTGTTAAGTACGGTGATGAGACTGATGAGCCTTTCTTGGGTAGATCAGTTGGTAAGGGGAAGCAAGGTATATCAGATAAAACAGCTGCAATTATAGATAATGAGGTAAAAGATATTCTTTCGGATTGCTATGAAATAGCTACTTCTATACTTTCTGATAATCTAAAACAATTACACTCAATGGCTAAGGCACTTGTTGATTATGAGACTTTAGATAAAAACCAATTAGAAGACATTATGGCTGGGGGAGAACCCAGAGCCCCTGTTTCGTATGAAGATTCTTCGGAAGCAAAGAAAAAGCAAGACCCGGAAGTGGGTGATGCAGCAGAACAAAATTAAGTTGTAAGAGACTTAATTTTAATCTTTTTATGCTTCAAAAAACTCACAAAAAGAGAGTAACCAGAACTCTTACAAAAGACAGAAGGTTCGGCACTGATGGAATAAGAGGACCTGTTGATTCAACAATGAACCCTTTGTTTGTAACTAAGCTAGGATGGGCTGCAGGCAGCGTTTTGAAGGAAGAGGGAGTCTCTAGAGTCTTAATTGGAAAAGATACTCGTATCTCAGGATATATGCTTGAATCTGCACTGCAAGCGGGCTTTATATCCTCCGGTTTGGATGTAACCCTCTTAGGTCCTCTGCCAACCCCGGCAGTTGCTTATCTTGCAAAAAAAAATAAACAGGCCGGTGTTGTTATAAGTGCTTCGCATAATCTTTTTGAGGATAATGGAATAAAATTTTTTACAAAAGAGGGTCATAAGTTTTCAACAGATCTAGAAAAAAGGATTGAATTAAAAATTACCCAACCTATTACAACTACAAAATCTATTAATCTTGGTAAAGCAAACAGATTAAGTAATGCACAGGAACAATATGTAGAATTTTGTAAATCTACAACTCCTGATCTAGACCTAACAAGTGTTTCTATTCTTCTTGACTGTGCTAACGGAGCTACTTATGAAGTAGCACCAAAAGTATTTAGGGATCTTGGAGCAGATGTAACAACTATTTCAGCTGATCCTGACGGGATAAATATCAATCAGAATTGTGGTTCAACAAGCCCAGATGAGCTAGCAAGAAGGATGGCTGAAGGAGATTATGATATAGGGATAGCTTTTGACGGCGATGGAGATAGGATTTTAGTAGTCAGTAAGTCTGGAATAGTTCTAGATGGTGATGACTTGTTATTCTTATTAACTTCAAAAAACAGTCTTTACTCTTCAGATTCACAAGAAAGAGGCGTGGTTGGAACTTTAATGACAAATAAAGCCTTAGAGAACCACTTTAGAGATGCAAACATTAATTTCACCAGAACTGTTGTAGGAGATAAATACGTACTTGATGAACTTTTAAATAGAGGATGGTTTTTAGGTGGAGAGCCTTCTGGTCATATTATCTGCTTAGATGTTTCTTCAACTGGAGATGCACTTATAGCTGCTTTGAAGATTTTAAGCAGCACTAAAGAAAGATCTTTTGATGTTGACGAAATATTGGAAGGCTTTAGCAGATTTCCTCAATGCTTAATAAATTTAAAAGTCGATAATGCAAATGAAATAATTATGAATAAATCTTTTAGAGCTACATTAAAAAATATAGAAGCCTCATTGGGTGATCTCGGAAGGGTCTTAATTAGACCATCAGGGACTGAGCCTCTAATAAGAATAATGGTGGAAAGTAAAAAAGCAGGAGTTGCTGATGAATCTGCACGTTTACTTGCTGATGTAGCTACTTCAATTTATAAATGAATAATTTAAAAATTATTGCTAATTGGAAGATGAATGGCTCTAAAGAGGAAGTAGAAAGCTGGATTAATAATTTTAGTAATTATGTAGAATCTAAAGACCAGTCGCAATGTATCTTATGCCCCCCGTCCTGCTACCTGAATAGTGCTAAAGAGATTATTGCTAACAATAATTTAACACTTAATCTTGGGTCTCAAGATTTAGATTCAGACCAAGATTATCCTTCTACAGGTGGAATTAACGGGAAGATGTTAAAAGACCTGGGGTGCGATTATGTATTAATTGGACATTCAGAGCGTAGGATTCACTTTAAAGAAGACGAAAATATTTTATCAATGAAACTTTCTTCCGCTATTCAAAATAATATAAAAGTTATTTATTGTGTGGGCGAAACACAGGAAGAAAGAGATAAAGGATTGGCAATAGAAACACTAAAAAAACAGCTAAGAGTTCTAAAAGATCTTCCATTTAATCTAATTTCCATTGCATATGAACCTGTTTGGTCAATTGGAAAAGGTGTTACTCCTTCTTTAAATTCTATAGATGATATGCACCAAATCATTCAAGATGAGTTAAAATCTAATCTTAATACAGAAGAAAATATTAAAATTTCTTACGGCGGAAGTGTAACTAAAGATAATGCAGTATCCATTGCACTATTAAACTCAGTAGATGGACTTTTAATAGGAGGCGCTTCACTTAATGCAGAATCTTTTTCTGAAATAGTAAATAATATAACAAGGCAAAACTAACAATATGGAAAACTTATTAATATTCTTCTACATACTTATCTCACTAGTTCTTATACTTATGATACTTCTTCAGCAAGGAAAAGGTTCAGACCTTGGAAGTGCGTTTGGTTCAGGATCTAGCAATACTATGTTTGGTCCAAGTACTGCTGTTAACCCACTTACTAAGATTACAGCCTTATTAGCAGCAGCTTTCTTAATACTAAGTCTAGCTATCTCTTGGCAGTCAAGAAGTATTAACCAAGAAGTGTTTTTACAAGAACAACCAGAAGAAATAGTAGAAGAAGGTATCTTGCCAGATTCTACACCCAAAAAATAAAGCCGAAGTGGTGGAACTGGTAGACACGCTACCTTGAGGGGGTAGTGAGCTTATGCTCGTGGAGGTTCGAATCCTCTCTTCGGCACCAATTTTATATCCTTGACCCCTTGACCCCATAAATCTATACTTCGCCCCCTTTGATGCGGGGTGGAGCAGTCTGGTAGCTCGTCGGGCTCATAACCCGAAGGTCGTAGGTTCAAATCCTACCCCCGCTACCAATATAAGCCCTATATGGGCTTTTTTATTAGGTAAATAATATGGATTCTAGACATATAGAACAAATCTTAGAAAAGGATATAAATTCCTTTGGTTGCCATATCTGGGGAATTGAATTCTCAGGAAGACTAAGCAATCAAACGCTAAGAGTCTTTATAGATAAAGATTCTGGTATATCAATTGATGATTGTGAAGCAGTAAGTAGACACATTAGTAAAGTCTTAGAATCTGAAGAAGAGATTGGTGAAGATTACTCTTTAGAAGTTTCTTCACCTGGATTAGATAGAAAGTTTTTTAAAGATAGTCAATATGATAATTATGTGGGACATACATTGAAGGTAAAATTTCTAGGCGATGACAACAAGTTTATGACTATGAAAGGGGTCTTAGTCCAAACTTCAGAAGAGAGTATATTTTTAAAATGTAATAATAAAGAACAAGAAATATATTTTAGATCTATAAAAAAAGGTACTTTAGAAATAACGGAGGTTTGAGCATGCAAAATGAAATTCTATTAGTAGCAGATGCAGTCTCAAGCGAGAAAGGTTTGCCTAAAGATTCTATTTTTGAGGCAATTGAAATGGCCTTAGCTACTGCAACAAAGAAAAGATATACAGAAACAGCAAACATTGAAGTTAATATTGATAGATCAACAGGCGATTACAAATCTTTTAGGTGCTGGGAGATTGTTTCTGAAGAAGGTTTTGAGGACCCAGAGCTTCATTTATTGTTAGAGGATGCAAAGTCTAAAGATGATTCTTTGGAGCTGGGGTCAGTTTATAAAGAAGAAGTTGAAAATGTAGAATTTGGACGCATAGCAGCACAAGCTGCAAAACAAGTTATTGTTCAAAAAGTACGTGAAGCTGAAAGAACTCAAATTGTTGAGAAATATAGATCTTTTTTAGGTGAATTAGTAAACGGTACCGTAAAAAAGGTATCAAGAGAATTTTTGATAATAGACTTGGGAGATGGAGCTGAAGCTATTCTTTCGAGAAATGAACTCATCCCGGGAGAAGTTTTTAGGATGGGCGATCGTTTGAGAGCAGTGTTAAAAGAAGAAGAAAAAGAGAATAGAGGTCCCCAACTTGCTTTAAGTAGAAAATGCCCAGAAATGGTAGGTGAATTATTTAAATTAGAAGTTCCTGAAATAGCAGAACAAGTCATAGAAATAAAAGCAATAGCAAGAGACCCTGGATCAAGAACAAAAATTGCAGTTAAAACAAATGATAATAGAATTGATCCTGTAGGAGCTTGTGTTGGCATGAGGGGCTCAAGAGTTCAGGCTGTTTCAAGTGAGTTGGGAAATGAAAGGCTAGATATAGTTATTTGGGATGATGACCCGGCTCAACTTTTAATTAATTCTATGGGGCCTGCTGAAATAACATCCATTGTGTTGGATGAAGTTAAAGGAACCATGGAAGTGGCTGTAACTGAAGATACATTGGCACAAGCAATTGGAAAGAATGGTCAAAATGTAAAACTTAGTAGCCAGATAACAGGATGGAAATTAAATGTAATAGATCAAGATTCTGCTGCGAAGAAGGGAGAACAAGAAAGTTCTACGTTCGTTAAGAGTTTAGTAGGTTATCTAGATGTTGATGAGGAAGTTGCTAAAGCTCTAGTTGATAATGGTTTTACTAATTTAGATTTAATAGCTTCTTCGTTAAGTGGTGACATAGCTAAAATTGAAGGATTTGATACAGAAGTAGCTGATTTACTTATTGGACGTTCAAAGGAAGCTCTTTTAACACTAGCTATGGAGTTATCATCAGATTCTGATGTAGATTCAGGAGATCTAATGTCACTTGAAGGTGTTGATATGTCTTTGGCCTTGGAATTAAACCAAAAAGGAATTACGAACAGAGAGGAGTTGGCAGAGCAATCAGTAGATGAATTGGTCGGTCTTATTGATATAACTGATAAAGCAGCAGGAGAGCTAATAATGAAGGCCCGAGCTCATTGGTTTGAATAATAAATTTTATATTCTATGGCATTACTAACAGTAGAGAAAGTAGCAAAAATAGTTGGCACACCGGCTGAAACTTTACTTTCACAAATGAATGAAGCTGGACTTAATCATTCAAGTATTTCTGATGATGTAACTGATTCAGATAAAAAAATATTATTAGAATTTCTTAAAAATCAACAAGCAAAAGTTGGCAAAACTATCTCTTTAAAGAAGAAAGTTAATATTAGTCCTAAAGCATCAAGTGCTCCAAGCTCAGTTGCAATAACAAGAAAGAAGGTGGTTCAAGAAAGTGTGACACTATCAAATGATAAAGAAAATTCTTCTGGTGGGATAGACTTTGATGAAGTTGAAAGAAAAAGATTGGCAGGAGAGAATTTAAAGAAAAGTGAAGAAGAAAAAAGAAAGAAAGATATAGAAAACAAAACCCTTGTTACAAGGAGAAAAGTAAAGTTAACTGAACATAAATCCCCAGAAAGGACAAAAACTACCGTATCAACTCTCACACAAAATAAATCAACTCCCAAACCAAAGGTTCCTTTAACAAAAAAAGAGCAAAGAGAGTTAGAAGGTGAGAACTTTTTTGTTAAAACTGATTCACAACATGGATTTGAGAAACCCACTGAAATAGTCACTAAATCAATCCAAATACCCGAGACTATTACTGTAAGTGATCTAGCTTTAAGTCTTTCTGTTAAAGGAGCAGAAGTTGTTAAAAAATTAATGGATTTGGGTGTAATGGCCACTCTTAATCAGCCCTTAGATCAAGACACTGCAATTTTAGTGACAGAAGAGCTTGGACACAAAGGAGAACCTGCTGAGGAAATAAAAGTAGAAGATAGGCTTATGGAGTTAGTAGCTTACGAAGGAGAGGAAACTCCTAGAAATGCTGTTATATCTGTACTAGGGCATGTTGATCATGGAAAAACAACATTATTAGATTTTATAAGAAACAGTAATGTTGCGGAAGGAGAAGACGGAGGGATTACCCAAAAGATAGGAGCTTACCAAACTAATACAGTGCATGGAACAATCGCATTTATTGACACCCCTGGACATGCAGCATTTTCAGAAGTTAGAGCAAGAGGAGCCAATTCTACTGATATAGTTATTCTAGTTGTTGCGGCAGATGATGGGCTTCAACCTCAAACTGAGGAGGCAATCAGTCATGCGAAGGCTGCGGGTGTTCCGATAGTTGTAGCTGTGAATAAAATGGATAGAGAAGAAGCAGATATTGAGAAAGTAAAAACAGAATTATCTAATAAAGATCTCATACCTGAGGATTGGGGTGGTAATACTCAATTCATACCCATCTCGGCTTTAAAAGGAGAAGGTGTAAAAGAATTATTAGAAGCCGTGGCCCTTGAAGCAGAAGTTTTAGAATTAAAGGCTCATCATAAAGGTCCTGCATTTGGTGTTGTTTTGGATTCAACTACCGAAAAAGGCCAAGGAGCAGTAGCAACAATCCTTGTACAAAAAGGTACTTTAAAGAAAGGCGATACCATACTTGTCGGAGAGCAAACTAAGAAAGTAAGAAGTTTGGTAGATGAGAATGGCGATATATTAAAAGAAGCCGGTCCTTCAGTACCAGCCTTAATAAGTGGTCTAGACTCTCCACCAAAAGCAGGAGACGAGTTTGTCGTTGTTACAAGCGAGAAAATGGCTAAAGAAATCTCTACTGAAAGAGCTAAAAAAGCAAGAGAAGCAAGATTGGCCAGAAATCAAATATCTAATTTAGAGATGTTGTTTGAATCTGAATTAGCAAATCATACTATCCTTAATATAGTTATTAAGACCGACACCCATGGCTCTTTAGAGGCTATTATTGGTTCAATAAAGAATCTTGAGAATGAAGAAGTAAAAATAAATATTGTTCATGAAGCCGTCGGTGCAATTAATGCTAACGATGTTAACCTGGCCTTGACAACAGGCTCTTTCGTAATAGGTTTTAACGTTAGAGCGGACGGAGCTTCTAAAAAACTTGCAGAAAAAGAATCTATTGAAATACTTTATTACTCAATTATCTACGACCTCATAGACGGTATAAAGAAATCAGTAGAAGGACGCCTTGCCCCAGAAGTAAAAGAAGAAATCCTTGGAACAGCAGAAGTTAAAGATCTATTCAAGTCTCCTAAATTTGGCCTGATTGCCGGATCAATGGTAATTGAGGGAACAATTAAAAGAACTAAACCCATCAGAGTTATTAGAGAGGGTATTGTAATCTTTGAAGGACAGCTAGATTCTTTAAAACGTTTTAAGGACGATGCAAATGAAGTGCCAATGGGCACTGAATGCGGAATAGGAGTGGCCAATTATAAGGATGTAAAAGTAGGAGATAAGATTGAAGTATTCGATCGAATAGAAATAAAGAGGACATTGGATTAATCAATGCCTTCTTTAGATTTCAAGCGTTCAGATAGAGTCTCAGATTTAATACATTCGGAAGTTGCCAAGATCTTTTCCACAGAAGTAAGAGATCCGAGGTTAGCCGGAATTACTATCATCAAAGTAGAAATGACTCCTGACATGAAAAAAACTTTTATTTATTATTCATCTTCTAATAGTTTTTCTGATGTTGATAAAAAAGATTTATTAATTGGTCTTAGTAAAGTCAAAGGCTTTATAAGAAGCACTCTAAGTAAAAGATTAAATATGCGAAGAACCCCAGAAATTAATTTTAAGGAAGATATTTCTAGTTTTGAAGAATGAATGGTTTTCTTCTTATCGATAAGCCGTCTGGTCGCAGCTCCGCTAGTTGTGTTTACAGTTTAAGGAAGATTTTAAAAATAAAAAAAATAGGACATTGTGGAACCCTTGACCCTTTGGCGACAGGAGTTCTTCCTCTTTGTATTGGTGAAGCAACAAAATTCAGTAACTACATATCCGACCAATCAAAAGAATATGAAGTTGAAGTTCTTTTTGGCGTGCAGACAAGTACAGGTGATTTAGAAGGTGAAGAAATCTATAATAAGCCTTTTAATTTAAATGAGGATGAATTGAAGCTATCCTTACAGAAGCTGCTTGGAGTTCAATACCAAGTTCCTCCCATGTATTCTGCTATTAAATTTAAGGGAAAGCCTCTTTATGCCTGGGTAAGAAAAGGAGTTTATTTTTTAAGGAAATCTAGGGAAGTTTATATATCTAGCTTGGAAATCTTGTATTGCGAAGGTTCTAAAGCAAAAATACATGTCACTTGTTCAAAAGGGACCTACATTAGAACTTTGATTGAAGATCTTGGCGAGAGTTTATCTACTAGAGCCACTGTTATAGATCTTAGAAGAACAAGAGTAGGCGATGTTACTAAAGATAATCTTGTGCCTTTTGAAAGCACTGACATTGAAGATTACAAAAGCGCTATAGTGCCTTACGATTCATTGCTGCGTCACATACCTGAAATACACTTAGATAAAATAGATACAAAAAAGATTAGGAATGGTCAGTTAGTAGACTATAATGCGCCACAAGAATTAAAAGGAATAGTAAGAATATACGCAGATAACGGTTTATTTGTAGGAATTGGAAGTATAGATTCATCAAATACAGTCTCGGCAAAGAGACTACTTAGTGATCCATCCATGTAATGTATACCCTTATAAAATAAGAGGAAAAGATTTTGGCTTTAAGTACAGAGAATAAGAAAGAAATAGTTTCAAATTTTGGACGAACA
>Ga0105349_10000570_pt1 | contig 14657 bp, 15 predicted proteins | sample EN1Hudseemescosm_FD_83661 | JGI IMG/M metagenome (GOLD analysis project Ga0105349, IMG submission 83661) | Methane-oxidizing microbial communities from mesocosms in the Hudson Canyon - EN1B Hudson Canyon | ecosystem: Environmental > Aquatic > Marine > Cold seeps | place: Hudson Canyon...
CGTTGGTTATGAGATTACGATAAATAACAAATCCTTAATTTTTATTCCGGATATTGACAAATGGGAAAAATGGGAAACGAATATAACAGAACTTATTAAAAAGGTAGATTATGCTTTTTTGGATGCTACCTTTTATAAAAACGGAGAATTAAAAAGAGATATGAGTGAAATACCTCATCCTTTTGTAGAGGAAAGTATGGAATTATTTTCTTCTCTTTCGGATGCTGATAAACAAAAAGTACATTTCATTCATTTTAACCACACCAACCCATTATTAATAAAAGGAAGTACAGCTCAAAAAGAAGTTATAGGGAAAGGGTTTAATCTAGCAAAAGAAGGTCAGATTATTAGATTCTAAAAAATGAATATTTCTTTATTTTTTGATTTACATTAAACAAAAACTTATAACTTCATTATAGAATTTTTCAGGTTTTTCAGCATGTAAAAAATGGCCAGTATCTTTAATGGTAGAAATACTGACATCAGAAAAATGTTTTTGAATTAAACTTTCATCATTATTATTTATATAATTTGAGTTTTCACCTCTTATGAAATAGGTTGGAAGAGTACAAATTCCATTTACAAAATTAGCCTCTTGTATATTTTTAATCTTTTCTACAAAAACATCAATATTAAAACGCCACGCAAATACTTTATCCTCATTTCTATATAGGTTTTTTAATATAAACAACTTTGTGAAATCATCTTCAATAAATAAAGATACCTCTTTATCAATATCTGCTCTTTTAGAAAAATTATCTAGTGGTATTTTATATAAAGACAAGACAACATCTTTAATAAAATTAATATCATATTCTCTTGGAGCGATATCGTCTACTATTAATTTATCTGTTTTTTCAGGATGAGTAAAGGCAAATTTCATAGCTACTTTACCACCCAAAGAATGTCCTAATAGTATTGGCTTGTGAATGTTATTATCTTCCATATATTCCAAAACATCCTCACACATCACCTCATAATTAAATTCTTCAGCATGTGGAGATTTACCGTGATTTCTTAAATCTATCAGATGAACTCTGTAATATTTTGCAAATTTTTTCCCAAGGGAATTCCAATTATCGCTCATTCCAAATAGCCCGTGAATTATTATTAAATCCTGACCTTTATCTCCATGTATTTTCGAATAAAGTTTCATTTAAAGTAATCGTTTATACATTTGTATAGTGTTTTCTAATCCTAGATAGATTGCATCACTAATAAGTGCATGCCCAATAGAAACTTCCGCTAAATTTGGAATTTCTTTAGCAAAATACTCCAAGTTCTCTAAACTCAAATCATGTCCCGCATTTATTCCTAATCCTAGTTCACTTGCCTTTTTTGCAGCTTCTATATATGGTGCAATTGCCTTTTCTTTATCCTCAGTATAATTTGTAGCATAATCTTCCGTGTACAATTCAATTCTATCTGTTCCGCAAGCGGATGTCCCTTCTATCATTTCAATTTTAGGATCTACAAAAATGGAAGTTCTGATTCCTTTTTCCTTGAAAATACTAATTACTTCTTTCAGATAACTTTGAAACTTTATAGTATCCCAACCAGCACAAGAAGTAATTACATCAGGACCATCAGGCACCAAAGTAACTTGCTCAGGATTTATTTCCAATACCATATTAATAAAATCTTCAGATGGATATCCCTCTATATTAAACTCAGTGCTTATAATTGGTTTAATATCGTAAACATCCTTTCTTGTAATATGTCTTTCATCTGGTCTTGGATGAATAGTTACCCCATCGGCTCCAAACTTTTGGCAATTTATAGCCGCTTCCACCACATTCGGACTTTCTCCTCCTCTAGCATTTCTGATAGTAGCTATCTTATTTATATTTACACTTAATTTTGTCATATTTCAGGATGTAAAGATAATTTTTCTTTCAAAAAATCCTCATTTTATATTCACATTTTATTTTTATATGGTCTATTATCTAATATCTTATCTTTATGTTTGCCTTATGCAAGCTTACAAACTTATTTCTTCTTCTATCGAAAGTATTCTTCCTTCAGAGGATGGAAACAGAGCACTGCAGATGATGGATCAGTACAGAATAAATCATTTGGCAGTGGTGAAAAACGATTTCTATTTAGGGGTTATTTCCGATAAAGAAATCATGAATTGGAACTCTTCAGAAGAATATATTGAAGAACATTTATCCAATTTAGCTTCTCCGCATGTATTACACAACCAACATTTGTTCGATATTATTGAAGTATTGGAACAAAACAATTTGTCAGTTGTTCCTGTTTTGGATGAGGATAATCAGTATAAAGGAGTTATTACAAACCGGAAACTTTTATATACAATTGCCAAATCAGCTACCATACAATCAGTCGGCGGGGTTATTGTTTTACAAATGAATAACAACGACTATTCACTAACAGAAATTGCAAGTATTGTAGAAAGTAACGACACAAAAATTCTGAGCTCCTATGTAATTTCAAGAAAGGATTCTACACAAATGGAACTTACCATAAAACTAAACAAAACTGATATTACTGACATAATTAAAGATTTCGAAAGACATGAATATGTGGTAAGTGCCTCCTACAAAGAGGAAGATTCCGACACAGATTTCCAAGAAAGATACGAATCCTTAATGAAATTTTTGAATCCTTAATATGAGAAATATAATTCTTTTTATATTTCTTCTTTTTTCCTCAACTTTATTTTCTCAGCAAACTGAAATTATGGTTTCCGATATAAATATTCAGGGGAATAAAATAACAAAATCAAGCGTTATTCTGCAAGAACTCACTTTAAAAAAGGGGAATCCAATCAATAAATCTGAAATTGAAAATTCTATAAAAGAAAGTGAGGAGAATTTGAAAAATTTAAACCTTTTTAATTTTTCGGAAATAACTTATAGAATTGAAGAAAATAACCTCTTTTTAATAGTTAAACTACAAGAGCGCTGGTACATTTGGCCGTATCCAATTTTCGAAATATCCGAACGAAATTTTAATGTGTGGTGGAATGACTTTAAGGAAAGTAATTATTCTGATTTCAGAAAACTAAATTATGGAGTATTTTTTAATTGGGAAAATTTTAGAGGTAAAAATGAGCTTCTTGTGGTAAAATTTAGAAGAGGATACAAGGAACATTATCAATTAAATTATGACATTCCTTACCTCAATAAAAGTAAAACTTTAGGGATAAATACCGACTTAAATTATTTCAGAAGAAAAGAAACTTTTTATAATACTTCCAATAATCATCTTCAGTATTTTATTGATGATAAAAAATATAGCAGTAAAGAAATTATCGCCTTTTCAGAACTAATTTATAGACAAGATAGCAGAAAAAAACACAAAGTAAAATTAGGATATCATTCCTCCGAAATTACTGATAGCTTATCAAAATTAAATCCAAATTATTTAAATAATAATACCACTTTTGGTGATTATTTTTTGATTTCCTACGAAATGGAAAACGAACAAAGAGACGATATTGACTATCCATTAAACGGACATTATTTTAATTTCATTCTATCCAAACACATCAAAAACAAAGCAAATGTAAATCATTGGGGAGTAATGGGAAAAGCAGAAAAACACATACAACTTTCTGATAGAATTTATTTAGGATCTAGTTTTTTGGCAAAAATAACATCCGATAGCTATCAGCCTTATTTTATGCAGCAATCTTTAGGGTTCGAAAATTATGTTCGTTCCTACGAATACTATGTTATTGATGGTCAGCAATTTTGGATTTCCAAAACATCACTTAAATATAAACTAGTAGATAAAACAGATTTTGATATTTCCTACTTCAAAATGGACCAGTTTAAAAAATCTCATTACTCACTTTATTTTAGTGTGTTTTCAGATATGGGATATGTAAAAGATAATCAGAACTCTGCAATAAATCCTCTAGCAAATCAGTTATTATGGGGAAAAGGAATCAGCATTGATTATGTTACTTATTACGATAAATTATTAAGAATTGAGTATTCAGTAAACAGATTAGGAGAAAAAGGCATATTTTTACACTTTTCTAATCCATTTTAAAAAAAGATTATGAGAATAGCATTATTCGGAACCCCATTTCCCACACAATACAATAAATACATACAGCATTTGATATGTAAACTTGAACTGGAAAATGTAGAAATTTTAATCCACCAAGAATTTTACACATTTCTAGAAGAGGAGATTGAGTTTAAAAACGAAATTGAAACTTATGAAAGGATAACCGCATCTGACAATATCGACTATTTATTTAGTATTGGTGGAGACGGAACTTTACTAAGAGCAGTGACTTATGTCCGCGATAGTGAAATTCCAATTATGGGAATAAATACCGGAAGATTAGGATTTATTTCAAGTATTTCTACCGATCAAATTGAAGTTGCAGTAAATAATGTATTGAGCGGAAATTATCAATTAAGAAGCCGAACAATGCTTAGTTTGGATACTGAAAACAACTTATTTGGTACAACAAACTTTGCATTAAATGAAGTAGCAATTGTAAAAAAAGATACTTCCTCCATGATAAGAATTGACGCTTATGTAGATGATGAATTCTTAAATTCCTATTGGGCGGACGGACTTTTAATCTCTACACCAACAGGTTCAACAGGATATTCTTTAAGTTGTGGAGGTCCTATTATTATGCCAGGAACTGAAAACATTATTATTGCTCCAATTGCCCCTCATAATTTGAATGTTCGTCCGATCATTGTAAATGAAAAAAGTGTTATTAAATTGAAGGTTGAAGATAGAGATCAGTTAGCATTGGTATCTCTGGACTCTCGTTCCAGAGCTTTTGACTCCTCTTTGGAACTAATAATTCGAAAAACAGAATTTAAAATAAATCTGATAGAACCAAAAGATCATTCATTTGTAGCTACCATTCGGAACAAACTAATGTGGGGTTCCGATAAAAGAAACTAATCCAATACTCTACAAAAGTTGATAATTAGTATATTTGCAAAATATTATAAAAATATGAAGAACTTAAACATAAAAAAATCTGGAACTAGAATATCAATTTCTATTTTAGTTGTATTCTTTACATTTATTTCAATTAACGAAAGTAAAGCTCAGTTTAAACCAACCCAAGAAATTGGAATTATAGGAGGAACTTCCTACTATATTGGAGATTTAAACTCTACTCATTTTAACAATATTCAATTAGGTGGTGGATTAACTTTCCGTAAAAATTTTGACAGAAGATTTACATTTAAATCATCAGCTATATTTTCTAGTATTAAAGGAGATGATAGAAATAGTTCGGACCAAACAAGAGTAGATAGAAATCTTCATTTTAAAAGTGATATCATGGAACTTTCTGGGCAAGTAGAATTTAACTTTTTACCATACGAAACCGGAAATCCTTTATACAGTTGGACTCCCTTTGTTTTTGCAGGTGTTTCATTATTTCATTATAACCCAAAAGCAGAAGCTTCTGATGGTCAGTGGTATGAACTACAGCCATTAGGAACTGAAGGGCAAGGAACAACAGCTTTTCCTACAAGGAAAAAATATGCTCTTACACAACTTTCTGTTCCTTTTGGTGGTGGAATGAAAATTGCTGTTAACCCAAATTTTAACATTATTTTCGAATACGGATTAAGGAAAGTATTTACCGATTATTTGGATGATGTAAGTACAACTTATGTTGGATTACCAGTCGAGTTTGACCCAATTACTATTGAGCTTTCCGACAGAAGTTTGGACGGACCAAAATTAGCTGGTGAAGAAAGAGGAATTTCTACAAATAATGATTGGTATTCCTTTAGTGGAATTACACTTTCTTTTACATTACAGAACAACACAAAAGGTTGCGATTACTAAAAAAATGTCTGTAATAAAGAAAATTGATAAAGAAAATTTACCATTGCATATCGCTATTACCATGGATGGAAATGGCAGATGGGCAAAAGAAAAAGGTAAATTTAGGATTTTCGGACATCAAAGCGGTGTAAAGGCAGTAAAAGATACTGTTGAAGGAGCCGCTGAAGTCGGCATAAAATTTCTTACACTTTATGCTTTTTCTACTGAGAATTGGAACCGACCAGAAAAAGAAGTGAACGCACTAATGAGTTTACTCGTTTCAACAATAAATAAGGAAACCAAAACACTGATGGATAATGACATTAAACTTCAATCCATTGGAAATATAGAAAAACTTCCTTCAAAATGCCGAGAGGAACTTGAACAGGCAATTGAAAAGACAAAAAATAACAGCAGAATGACATTGATTCTGGCTCTGAGTTATAGTAGCAGATGGGAAATAATGAATGCAATTAAACAAATTGTAAAAAATGAAGTCTCAGAAAACGAAATAACTGAAGAGTTATTTTCACAATATTTAACAACAAAAGGCGTTCCTAATCCTGAATTATTAATAAGAACAAGCGGGGAACTCAGAATTAGTAACTTCTTGCTTTGGCAAATTGCATATTCCGAATTGTATTTTACCGATAAACATTGGCCAGAATTTAGAAGAGAAGATTTGTTTGAATCTATTTTAGATTATCAGAAAAGAGAAAGAAGATTTGGGAAAACAACAGAACAGATAAAACAATAAAATTGAAGAAAAAACTATTATTTTTTAGCATATTACTTCTTTTTGTAGGAGGAATTTCAGCACAAGAAATTGATTATTCTCAAACAAAAGAATATATAATTGCAGACATTACAATAAAAGGAACAAAATTCCTTGACAATGCAACTCTTATTAGCATTTCTGCTTTGGAGAAAGGAGATAAGATTGTAATTCCTGGGGAGAGAATTTCAAATGCAATAAAACAACTTTGGAAACAAGGATTGTTTTCTGACATCTCTATTGATATAGATAAAGTTGATGACGAAAATATTTATCTAATTATTAATTTGGTAGAACATGCAAGGCTTTCAAAATTTAAATTTATAGGGGATCTGAAGAAACACGATATCACAAGTTTGAAGGAGCAACTAAAATTAATGAGGGGAAAAGTACTTACCGACAACCTAATTAACAATAGTTTACACAAAATAAAATTGTATTTTGTAGATAAAGGATTTCATAATATTATCGTAAACTATAGTATTGAACAGGACCCGCTAAGTTTAAATTCTTCATCACTTACTTTTAATATTGATAGAGGTGAAAAAGTAAAAATAAAGGAAATTATTATTCATGGTCGTGAACTCCGAAAAAATGACAACAAAAATTTCTTTAACAAAGCCGACATGACTTACGCCATTTCTGACTATACTTTTAGAAAGAAATTGAAGGAAACAAAAGAGAAAAAATGGTGGCGAATTTTTAAAGTTTCAAAATTTATAGAAACAAATTTGGAGATAGATTTGGAAAGTATTATTGCAAAATATAACGAAAAAGGGTTCAGAGATGCAAGAATAATAAAAGATACAACTTACTTAAATGAAGACAATACTCTTACAATAGAGATTTTTGTACATGAAGGAAATCCCTATACTTTTCGTGATATTACATTTGTAGGAAACACAAAGTATAGTAATGAAGAATTAAGCAATATCTTATCTATCGAAAAAGGGGATATTTACGACAAATCAGTGCTAAATAGCAGACTCCTTGGAAGTCAGGATGGAAGTGATATCAGCTCTTTATATTTGGATGATGGGTATTTGTTTTTCAATGCAAATCCAATTGAAACCGCAACAGAAGATAATCAAATTGATTTAGAAATCCGAATGTATGAAGGGCAACAAGCAAGAATTAATAAAGTTACTTTAAATGGAAATGTTAAAACGAACGACCATGTAATAATGCGTGAAATACGTACAAGACCTGGAGACTTGTTTAAGCGATCAGATATTATAAGAACTCAAAGAGAATTATCAATGATGGATTATTTTAATCCTGAAACACTTCAAAATATTGATATTCAGCCAGACCCTGTTAGAAATACGGTTGATATTACTTATAATGTAGAAGAAAAATCATCTGACAGAATTAACTTATCAGGAGGATGGGGAGCAGGAAGAATGATTGGAACATTGAGTTTAGAATTCAAAAATTTCTCTTTCAGAGATATCCTTAAGCCATCTAAATGGGTACGACTTCCTTCAGGAGATGGGCAAAAACTTTCTCTTTCCTTACAATCTAACGGAATATATTACCAATCTTATCGTCTTTCATTTCTTGAACCTTGGCTTGGAGGTAAAAAACCAACTTCTTTCAGTGTTTCTTTATCCAGAAATGTTTTTTCCAACGGACAGGAGGGAGATAACAGAGAGTCGACACAAATTACAGGAGTTACAATTGGTTTAGGAAAACGATTAAAAGTACCGGATGATTTCTTTATCCTGCAAAATTCATTAAATTTTGAGCAATACAAGCTTACAAATTCACAATCATTCTTTAGCTTCAATAACGGAATATCAAATAATATTAATTTTAGCTCCATCCTAAAAAGAAGTTCTATAGATCAGCCTACTTACCCAAGAAGAGGGTCGGAATTTTCTTTGTCATTAAGAGTTACTCCACCTTATTCTATGTTTGACGGAATTGATGATTATTCTGAAAAAACTGATCAGGAAAAATACCGATTTATGGAGTTCTATAAATGGAATTTCAAATCCAAATTGTACACATCATTTACCGAAAAACTAGTACTTGCAACAAGATTAGAAATGGGATTATTGGGAGCCTATAATAACAATTTAGGAGTAGCTCCGTTTGAAAGATTTTATTTAGGAGGAAGTGGACTTTCTGGGATGGGATATCAATTTGATGGAAGAGAATTAATTGCATTAAGAGGTTATGCTGACAATTCTATTTCTCCTCAAACTGGTGGAACAATTTACAATAAGTACACCTCCGAATTGAGATATGCAATCAGTTTAAGTCCTATGTCCACAGTATATGTTCTTGGATTTTTGGAAGCCGGAAACGCTTGGGACAATTTTGATAACTTTAATCCCTTTACTTTAAAAAGATCGGGAGGATTAGGAGTAAGGATTACAATCCCTGGAATGGGACTAATGGGATTAGATTATGGATGGGGGTTTGATGAAATTCCTGGAAATCCAAATGCAAACATAGGACAATTCCACTTTTCTATTAATCAAGATTTTTAATTATATTTGAACATTAAAACCAACTATTATGAAGAAGAAAATATTAGTATTAACAGTAATTATAATTACAGCATTTAGCGGTAGTGCTCAAAAGTTTGCTTATGTAGATACCGACTATATTTTAACTAAAGTTCCTGAATTTGTTCAGGCAGAAGAAAAAATAAATGATTTTTCTACACAGTGGCAACAAGAAATTGAAACCGTTTATGCTGAAGTTGAACAAATGTACAGAGATTATCAATCGGAACAAATTTTACTTACAGCTGAGATGAAAACAAAAAGAGAAGAGGCGATTATCAATAAAGAAAAATCGGTAAAAAGCTTACAACAAAAATATTTTGGTCCTGAAGGAGAATTGTATAAGAAAAGACAAGAGTTAATTCAGCCAATACAAGATAGAATTTTTGATGCAGTACAACAATTAGCGGCCAATAACAAATATTCCGTTATTTTTGACAGCTCAAGTGAACTTATAATGCTTTACTCAAATCCAAATTTAGATAAAAGTGATAAAGTATTAGAACTAATGGGATATTAATAAAAACAAAAAAAATACAAAATGAAAAAATTAGCAATATTAGCATTATTCGGACTATTAACATTTAACACTTTTGCACAAAAACTAGGTCATCTTGATGCTCAAGAAATTCTGGCATTAATGCCCGAAAGAGAAAAAGCAACAGAAGATTACCAAGAATATGCAAAAGGATTAGAATCTCAATTGATGTCTATGCAATCGCTATATCAATCACAAATTCAGGATTATCAGGACAATGAAGCTACTTACTCTGACTTAGTAAAACAAGATAAAATTGCTGAAATTCAAGGGCTTGAACAAAGAATTGCTACATTTCAGCAATCTGCTCAAGAATCTTTACAAAGAAAGGAAATGGAGTTACTCTCTCCTATTTTAGAAAAATTACAAAATGCAATTAATGAAGTTGCAGAAGATGGTGATTACACCTATATTTTTGACAATAGCACAGGAGGAATGTTACTTTATTCCAAAGATAGTGAAAACATATCTTCTCTAGTAAAAAAGAAATTAGGATTATAATCCTAAATAAAATAAATTAGAAAAAGCAGCTTACAAGCTGCTTTTTTTATACCTTTAAATCATGCAAAATAATGCAATTGGCATATTCGATTCTGGAATTGGCGGACTTACCGTTGCGCATGCTTTAAAAGAAAAATTACCTAAGGAATCAATCCTCTATTTTGGTGACACGAAACACCTTCCTTATGGCGAAAAATCAGATGAAGCAATACAAAATTTCAGTTTAAATATTAGTGAATTTCTGTTAGAGAAAAAATGCAAAGCAATTGTAATTGCATGTAATTCATCTTCTTCAGTTGCATTTCAAAAAGTAAAAGAATTATCGGGGAATATTCCTGTTTTTAATGTAATTGATCCTGTTATTAATAAAATTTCTGAAAATAATAAAAAGTGTAAAATTGGAGTTATTGGAACAAAAGCCACCATCCAATCTGGGATTTATAAAAGAAAAATATTAGAGAAATCTCCAAGATATTCAGTCACTTCCTTGGCCACTCCATTACTTGCTCCTATGATTGAAGAAGGTTTTATCAATGAAGAAATTAGTAAAACAATAATTCACAATTACCTTTCATCTTCAAAGTTAAAAGGAATTGAAAAACTAATATTGGCCTGTACTCACTATCCATTAATCCAAAACGAAATAAAACTTTTTTACAATAATAATATTGATGTTATCGATTCTGTAAATATTGTTTCTCAGTCAATTTATGAGGAGTTAAAAAATTTAAAATTGTTAAATAACATTTCAAATCCAAAATACCGATTTTATGTATCTAACTTTACAAAATCATTTGAAAATTCTGCTCGTTTCTTTTTTCAGGAAAATTTAAAATTAGAAGAAGTAAATATTTAATTATCTTCAGAAAACCAAGAAGAATACATCACATAATTATTCGCAATTCCTTCAATCAATCTGTTAGTTTGTTCTTCATTTAGTTGTTTTACTTTTTTTGCAGGGATGCCGGCATAAATACTTCCTGATTCTACATGAGTTCCCTCCAAAACTACTGCACCTGCAGCTATTATTGAATTACTTTCAACAACTACTCCATCCATTACTATAGATCCCATTCCAATTAAAACATTGTCTTTTATTTTACATCCATGAACCAACGCATTATGTCCTACAGAAACATTATTCCCTATAAAAGTTGCAGCAGTTTTATAAGTACAATGGATTACCGCTCCATCCTGAATATTTACTTTATTCCCAATTCGTATTGAATTTACATCCCCACGAATTACAGAATTAAACCAAATACTACAATTATCTCCTATTACCACATCTCCAATAACAGTAGAGTTTTCTGCCAGATAGATTCCCTTCCCAAATTGAGGAGTTATTCCTTTTATCTTTTTTATTAATGCCATGTTATTTTATGTTAGTATTTTTGTCAAAAATACAAATTATGAATTATAGTCTTTATGCTGAAAGCACTCCGAATCCGGAAGTTATGAAATTTGTTTCTAACAGAATGATTGCTGATAAAAATGTTGAATTATTATCAGCTGAAAGCGCTAAAAATATTACTATTGCCAGGGAATTATTTAATTTTCCATTTGTAAAAAGTGTTTTTCTAAGTAGTAATTTTATTTCTATTACAAAAACTGAAAATATTAAATGGGAGAATATTGCCATGCAATTAAGAATCTTTATTCTGGATTTTTTAAATAAATCCGAAACAGTAATAAACTACGCAGAAAATATTGATCAAACAACAATTTCTACTTCTTCAAATAATAAATCAGTAGTAAAAAAAGCATTTGAAGGTGATGCAAAAGAAATTGAACAAATACTTGAAGAATATATAAAACCCGCTGTTGAATCAGATGGAGGATCAATCACTCTTGATTCTTTTGAAAATGGAATTGTAACTGTAAATTTAAGTGGGGCTTGTAGCGGATGTCCTTCTTCTACTATTACTTTAAAACAAGGAATTGAAAGCTTGTTAAAACAAAAACTAGGAGATAAAGTTCAGGAAGTAATTGCGAATGACGCTTAATAACAATATTTAATTATGCATCCAATCTTTTTTCTTTAAAAGAGATTCTTCTGATTCTACATTATCTTCATCAGGTACGCAACAATCTACCGGACAAACTGCAGCACACTGAGGTTCTTCATGAAAACCTATACATTCAGTACATTTATCAGTTGCAATATAAAAGAATTCATCCGAAACCATATCATTATCTTTATCTGCATCTGCAGATTTTCCATTAGGTAATTTAATGTTTCCACTTAAATTTGTGCCATCAGAATATTTCCATGCCTCATCTGGAGAGTAAATTGCATTGTTTGGGCATTCCGGCTCACAAGCTTCACAGTTAATACAATCATCTGTAATTTTAATCGCCATAATTATTAATTTTTAATACTACAAAAATATAGCTTTTTTCAAACGAAATTACATAACATCATAATTTATTCTCAATCTAAATCAGAAATAAAAAAATGATAAAATCTAACATAATTCTATCTAAGCTTTGTATTTTTGTGGAGCTTAATTTCACTAAAACTAATAATGGAGAAAACTACTAAAGTTGTTGATTTAGAAAAAGTTGTAATAAAATTTGCTGGTGATTCTGGAGATGGAATGCAACTTACAGGAACTCAGTTTACCGATACATCTGCGCTTTTAGGAAATGATTTGGCCACTTTCCCAGATTACCCTGCCGAAATTAGAGCTCCGCAAGGTACTGTTGCTGGAGTGTCCGGTTTTCAAATTCATATTGGTAGAATTGACATTAATACTCCAGGAGATATTGCAGATGTATTGGTTGCTATGAACCCTGCCGCGCTAAAAGCTAATAAAAATTGGATAAAAAAAGGAGGCACAGTCATTGTAAATATTGATACATTTACAAATCGGGATTTAGAAAAAGCAGGCTATGAAAACTCTCCTTTAGAAGACAATAGTTTTGAAGGGTATAATATTATTGAGGCTCCAATTACCAAGCTTACTAGAGAATCATTAAAGGACTCTGGATTGGATGGGAAAAGCATAGGACGATCAAAAAACATGTTTGCTTTAGGGATTGTCTATTGGATGTTTAACAGACCAATGGAACAAACAGAAAAATTTCTGAAAAAGAAATTTGCTAAAAAACCTGAGGTTGTCGCAGCTAACATCAAAGTAATGCATGATGGTTATAATTTTGCAAATACTATTGAAGCTCTACCCTCTTCCTACACAGTGCTCTCTGCTAATTTGAAAGATGGGACTTACCGAAATGTAATGGGGAATCAAGCATTAGCATGGGGGTTATTAGCCGCTGCAGAAAGAGCGAATAAAGAATTATTTTTAGGTTCTTATCCTATTACTCCAGCATCTGATATTTTACACGAATTAGCAAAACACAAGAATTTAGGAGTAAAAACTTTTCAGGCAGAAGATGAAATTGCAGGGATTTGCTCTGCAATTGGAGCTAGTTTTGCAGGAAGCTTAGCAATTACAACTACCTCTGGCCCTGGGTTATCACTGAAAGGAGAAGGTTTGGGATTGGCTATAATGGCCGAACTACCACTAGTTTTGGTAAATGTACAAAGAGGAGGACCTTCAACAGGACTTCCTACAAAAACTGAACAATCAGATTTAATGCAAGCACTTTATGGTAGAAATGGAGAAAGTCCTGCAGTAGTCCTTGCTAGTTCCACTCCCGCCAATTGTTTCGATTGGGCCTATATGGCAGCCAAAATAACATTAGAACATAATACTCCTGTTGTGCTTTTATCTGATGGACATCTTGGAAATGGAGCAGAACCTTGGAAAATTAAATCAACTATGGACATGCCGGAAATCAATCCGAATGTTGATACCGAAAAGGGAGAATACCAACCTTATTTGAGAGATGAAAAAACACTTGCCAGAAAATTAGCACTACCAGGAACAAAGGGAAAAGAACACAGATTAGGTGGTTTGGAAAAAGAAGATGTGACTGGAAATGTATCTTACGAACCAGAAAATCATGAGATAATGTGCGAAATTAGAGCAGAGAAAATACAAAGGATTTCTGATCTTATCCCTCATCAAGAAATAAAAGGAGAAAAAGAAGGGGATTTATTAGTAATTGGTTGGGGAGGGACTTATGGCCCATTGTACTCAGCAGTTGAAAATTTATTAAAAGAAGATTTTATGGTTGGACTTTGTCAGTTTAACTATATAAATCCTTTACCAAAAAACACTGCTGATATTTTGAAAAACTATAAGAAAATTGTTGTTTGCGAATTAAACTCAGGTCAGTTTGCAAATTATTTAAGAATGAATTTTCAAGGAACTATTTTCAGTCAATATAACAAACTACAAGGATTTCCATTCACAACTTCAGAATTAGAAGATCATTTTAAAACCTTATTATCAAAATAATATGGAACATTTAACAAATAAAGATTTCACAAGCGACCAAGAGGTAAGGTGGTGTCCTGGCTGTGGAGATTATACTATATTAAGAGCCATGCAAAAAGCACTTCCAATGCTAGAGAAGAAAAAAGAAGACTTTGTTTTTATCTCTGGAATTGGCTGTTCTTCTC
>Ga0105349_10000572_pt1 | contig 14655 bp, 10 predicted proteins | sample EN1Hudseemescosm_FD_83661 | JGI IMG/M metagenome (GOLD analysis project Ga0105349, IMG submission 83661) | Methane-oxidizing microbial communities from mesocosms in the Hudson Canyon - EN1B Hudson Canyon | ecosystem: Environmental > Aquatic > Marine > Cold seeps | place: Hudson Canyon...
TCTGCAATCTCATCCGGGTGTTGATCCGGGACGAGTCGCATCGAAACTTTGGCACTGGCGTGTGCCGGCAAGACAGTTTTTGCACCTTCTCCGGTCCAACCACTGAGCAATCCATTGATATCGAGTGTGGGGCGAGCCCATTTTCTTTCAAGAGTCGTGAACCCTGCTTCTCCATGAACACGAGGAACTTCTAAATCAGAGCGGAACTCTTCCTCTTTGAATGGCAACTCTCGAATGGAGGCACGTTCTTCTTCAGTGAGTTCTCTGACTTGATCATAGAATCCTGGAATGGTGATGTGGCCTTCTTCATTCCGTAGGCTTCCAAGCATTCGTGTGAGGGCATTAGCGGGATTTTCGACAGCTCCACCAAAAGAACCGGAGTGCAGATCTCTATTGGGGCCTTGAACATGAAGCTCGAGGTATACCAGTCCTTTGAGCCCGACGGTGATCGCAGGCATGCCGGGACCGAACTGGGAGCAATCAGCCACCAAGGCGACATCCGCTGCCAACTCTTCCTTGTGAGATTCGAGGTAGCCGGCGAGATGGGGAGACCCGATCTCTTCTTCACCTTCGATGACAAACTTGACGTTGATGGGTAAGGAACCTCTTGTGCGCAGGACTCCGCAGACTCCGCGGACGAGGGCTAAAGCCTGGCCCTTGTCGTCGGTGGCTCCCCGGGCGATCAGATCTTCTCCCTCGAGGGTGGGCTCAAATGCCCCATGTCGCCACAACTCAAGAGGCTCGGGAGGCTGAACATCGTAGTGGCCATAGATCAGAAGGGTGGGAGCGCCCTCTGCCCCGTTCCATTGGGCGAAACAGACCGGATGTCCTTCAGTTTCGTCGAGGCGAGCCTCGAAACCCGCATCACGTAATTCCGCCTGAATCCATTGCCCTGCCTTCTGAACCTCTGACTTGAGGTTCGAATCGGTGGAGACACTGGGGATTCTGAGCCATTCGATCAGTTTTTGGACGTGTTCTTCACGCCCTGCGGACAGCTGTTCAATCACATCCTGCATTTCGTCCTCCTGCTTCCTCGGTCTGCTGGTACACACTCAAAGTGTTCCTTACCATAAACCCAAGGACGGGACTGGGGGAGTTGAAGGTGACAGGATTCCTCCGGATCTGATTAAAAATTAGGACGAAGCCCTGCTCAGGGGCATTAAACTGCAAGATTCAAATCTTGTGTCGGGAAGGAGAAGGCAGATGGATATCAGTATTGAATACTGTGTGAAGTGAAACTACACCCCACAGGCCACCAGTTTGGCGGCTGACCTAAAAGATAAGTTCGGTGTAGATGCTCGTCTCATCGAAAGTGGAGGCGGCGTTTTTGAGGTTGTGATCGATGGAGAACTTGTATTCAGCAAGAAAGAGCTCAGTCGATTCCCGGAGCATTCAGAAATCCATTCCGCGATTGAAGACCGCCAGGTCTGATCACGGTCACGTGACACATTTAGAGAGACGGGTAAAGAGATGAGCAGCGATTCTCAGGAAGTCATCTTCCAGGTCACCGACGTCCACAGATCCTTTGGGACGAAGGACGTTCTTAAAGGAGTCACTTTAGGCTTCTTCAGAGGCGCCAAGATTGGATTGATCGGAATTAACGGTTGTGGAAAGTCCACGCTGTTGAAGATCATTGCAGGTGTGGATGATGGTTATGACGGAATTGTGACTCTCGCCAGAGGGGCCACCATTGGTTACGTTCCACAGGAACCTTCTCTGGATGAGACAAAGACAGTTCGAGAGAACGTAGAGATTGGAGCCGAAAAGGTTCGCAATCTTCTTGAAGAATATAATGCTGTAACAGAATCTCTCGCCACTGAGTTGTCCGACAAAGCGATGCAGGAGGCCTATGACCGCCTCGCTGAACTTCAGGAAAAAATTGATGGCTCTGATGCATGGGAGATTGATCGACAGATCGATCAAGCGATGCACGCCCTCAATTGTCCTGCAGGGGACTCGATGGTCGCACACCTTTCCGGTGGCGAAAAAAGACGGGTTGCCCTGTGCAAAACTCTGTTGGCGCATCCCGATATCTTGCTTCTTGACGAGCCTACCAACCACTTGGACGCAGATACTACAGCATGGTTAGAGAGACACCTCGCTAACTATGAGGGTACTGTTTTGCTCATCACTCACGACCGCTATTTCTTGGATAATGTTGTCGGTTGGATGTTGGAGATCGATCGAGGGCGCGGAACTCCCTTTGAAGGAAACTACAGTCAATACCTTGAGCAAAAATCGAAGATATTGGAAGTTGAAGCTCGGCAAGAAGATGATCGTCGGAAGCAACTCAACAAGGAATTAGACTGGATTCGCCAAACCCCTAGAGCTCGAGCTAAGAAAAGTAAAGCTAGGGTTGAGTCATTCCATAAGCTTCAGGAACAAGTATACGAATCGCGAAAAGATGTTCCTGCATTGGCGATTCCATGCGAGACCAAATTGGGAGACAAGGTTCTGCAAGTTAAGGGAATGACCAAGTCCTACGACGGAAGAACTCTCTTTGATGATCTCTCTTTTGAACTTCGTCCGGGCGCTATCGTTGGCGTTATTGGCCCCAATGGTGCGGGCAAAACCACATTGATGAGATTGATTGCCGATCAAATTGAGCCGGACGCTGGAAAAGTTGAATTGGGCTCTACGGTTCAACTTTGCTTTGCGGATCAGAGTCGTCAGGAGTTGGAAAACAACAATACGATCTACGATAACATTTCTGAAGGATACGACGTCTTTCAGGTGGGTAAGGTCGAGATTGCCAGCAGGGCTTACGTGGCTCGATTTGGATTTACCGGAGAAGAGCAAGAGAAGAAGGTCGGGGATTGTTCCGGAGGACAGAGGAACCGAGTTCAGATGGCGAAGATGCTTCGTCGTGGCGGAAATCTGGTCATCCTCGACGAACCGACCAACGACCTAGATATCCCAACTCTTAGACTTCTCGAAGAAGCTTTGGAAGCATTCCCTGGATGCGCCATCGTGGTCAGCCACGACAGGTACTTCTTGGATCGAGTGGCGACCAATATCCTCGCTTTAGATGGGGAGGGTGGGGGCCGGTTCTTTGAAGGATCTTACGAAGCGTACGCAGAGAAAATACGTCAGGAGCGCATCGAGCGCGGTGATGATCCTGATGTTCCAAGGGGAACTCACCGTAGATTCGCCTGATTCTCATAACTGAACAATAACCTTCGAGAGGGTTGTCGGGTGGGGGAATTGCCCGGTAGTCTGTCTGTACTTAGGTGCCGCTGAAATGGATGGAGAACTTCACAGTGATCAATGCCTCGAAATTTTTGATTCTACTGACCCTATTGTTCGCTCTCGGGTGTGACAATGGGAGTTCTTCAAATGTGACGACGGGCGATACGGGTGGTAAGCCCCCCGGACCCGACGATCCATGCCCAGCCCCGTTGGCTGTAGAAATACAGGTTTATATCAACGAAGTCATGGTTGATAACACTTCCGCTGTTCCGAATGGAAGCGGTGAGTTTTATCCATGGGTTGAATTCTACAATCCTGGTCCAGGTTCGATGGAGCTGGGAGGCGCGTATTTCTCTGATTCAATTGCCGATAACCAGAGATGGCAATTTCCATGTCAGTTCCCTGAAACGAATCTGCAGGCCGGAGAGTTTTTAGTCATGTTCTTTGGCGGTGACGGAAATCCAGATGATCTTCACATTGATTTTCTCCCTGAGATTTCGGGAGAACATATATATGTTCTGAACCAGTCTTCTGATTTCTTTTACTTTAACGCGGACCTCCTCGATCAGAATCAGAGTGCAGGACCCTTTCCGGATGGCGGAGGAGATGCCATTCCTCTTTCGGTTCCCACGCCAGGAGGACCGAATGCTGAGCCAATACCTCCAGTAGTTTTCGTCAGAGGAGATCTCGATCTCGACCTCGACGTTGACGAAGATGATCTCGCACTTCTCACGGGGCACTTTTCAGGATCACCTGTGATCACACTTTGTGCAGATCGACTCGATATCAATGACAATGGTGAAGTGACAATTAGTGACCTGTCGTATCTGATTCAGGCCCTTGAGCCCAATGGGCCAGTGATTCCTGAGCCATTCCCTTCTGAGGGAGTCGATCCGACTCCGGACAATATCGATTGCGAGGGCCCCTGAAGTGAACGCCTCTTTATTACCTAAAGTGTTACTGGTCTGCATGTTAGCATTACCGGATGTAGTGCTTTCCCAAACCTCAGGAGATCCTTTTATTGTCAGGGCGAGTTCTTCTGAGCATTTTTCAGGAAACACCGAACAGGGTCAGACTTTCATCTTTCTCGACCACTCTGAACCGATTGAAGGATTTTCTTTTGGTCTGATTTATGGGGATGAATCTGTGGATCCGTTGGGGATAGAACCCGGATTTGATCTGATAACAGCGACGGGTGCAGACGGACCAGATTTCTTTATCGTCGATTTGATTCCTGTTGGAGTGCCGTCCAATGCAAATGGGGTCACTCTCGCCTGCTTGAATTCTTTGACAGTTCCTCTGGATGAAATCCCTGCCGGAGTGGGTTCAGAGATTGCCATCATCGATTACCAGATCGCAGCCTTGCCCGGAGAGATTCCCATAGACTTTTCTGGAGAGTTAGGGAACCCCGTCATCCTATTGATAGCAAGTGTGGGAGGGCAGGACAGATTCCTTGAGCCCGTTTCTGGATTTCTCACAGTATTGGATGCACCTCCGCCCCCTTCAGGCCCTCTATTTGTTCGAGGAGATGTCAACGGCGATGGAGTGCTCGATCTTTCTGATCCCATTCGTATCGGTGTGTTTGTCGCCCGTGGAGTGAATCAACTGCCTTGTTTGGCGGCTGGAGATATCGATGACAATGGCTTAGTCCAGTTGAATGATGTGGTTCAGTTACTGAGCTACCTCTTCAGTTTTGGCCCTGAGCCAGCCATGCCATTTCCAGATTGCTCACAAGATCCCACTCAGGATTTGGAATGCCTCGACAGCGAATGTACAGCTTCACCTTGATGTGGAATCATTCGCTGAAGCCACTCAGCGGGCAGATCTTCGCGGAGATTTCAGTATGTGGGACTACATGTATTTAGCACCCAGGCCCGCCCATTCATTCGGGCTATGTCCTGTGACATGTAGTTAAAGAAACGAGATCAACGACTGAGCATGGCCCTAGTCTGAACGAGTGTTCCAGGTCTTCTCGTATTCGAGTCGATCGGGAGGGTTCTCGTTGACCTTGGGTGGATAGCCGTTCATATCCATAAAGGGCAAAGGATCGACACCGCGCCTTTCGGCGGTGTAGGGGTCGAGATCTTTACACCATCCAAAGGTGTCGAGCATATATGTTCTCTTCCAGCCTGTTTTTAGGGGAGGAAGGCCACTGGCATCGTATTCAAGAAGCAGTTCATCTCCGCCTCCGAGAATCACAAAACGATCATCCGCTTCCAGAATCAACTCGTCGACTCTTCCTAGGCGGGTGACATGACCCCTGTCCATCGCACGGTAATCCAGAGTGGGTTGCCGTTCTGAATAATGATAGGTCGCGGGTAAGCGACCATCATCGCTGTATTCTTTGGGATACCCACCGTCCCTGAGAAGGGCGGACTTCAGAGGCAGAACATGTTTTCTTTGGGGGTCGCTAACAGGAGCGAGAAAAACTTGATCCCAGTAAAGTTCTAGATTCGAGGCGAAGCGGAATTGGCGAGCTCCTTGGGCGAGTACCTCAGAGACATCCAGCACCATCGTCTTGGGCATCCCCGCAGGGTAGCCGAACTCATTCCCAATTAGATTCCAGGGGGAAGCGTCATTTTTTCTCCACGAGATGGTGGGAGCCGAAAGTCGCTGCTGACCCTGCCATGCGGCAAAATTCACTCTGGAATAGGGGTATTCCACCCAGCCATCGAGGAAGAGAGCGCTGCGCTGGTTCATGTCTTCTATTTTGAGATCAGTAAACTCAAAAATCCATTCCTGCGGTGAACAGTAACCCACCCATTCAGGAATGAGGGAGCGGGGGCCCGCGTAAACCCGATCGCTTTCGAGTACCTTTGAGAGTTCCACTGGGCCTTCCAGATCGTAGACGTGAGTAGGGAAGGTACGCTTGGACTTCTCGATAAGGAGAGGTTCTCCTGAGGGAGGTGCTCCTCGAACGGGGAAATATTCTTCAGGGTAGCACTCTTGTGCAGGAGGATGATCCACGGCGATCAGGCTGAGGCGATCGGTGTAACAGATTTCCTGCATAGGCTCCATCACGCTCAATCGGACCACTCCATCGATGGGTTCGATCAGATCAGGTTTGATGCGCACTACTTCTGTGGGTTCAGAAGGAGCGAATTCTCCCGGCCCAATCCAGAATCCCAAGCCTCCGCCTCCCATGAAATCAGTAATGAAATTCCAGCGTCCATTCCCAAAGGTAAAGAGGACAGGACAAGAAGACGCTTTGCGTTGTACTTCTTCAATCTCCTGACAGGTATCGGTGGGAACATTCAATTCGGCCTGAAGAACACCATCGGGCCAATTGAGGGTGATGTTATCAATAGAGCTTCTATTGCCGACGCCTATCACGAGCGGTTGGAATCCCCGGGCTTTATGGCCCCGAGTACCTTCTTGATATCGAACCGTCGCGAGACCGGGGCTGCGAAGTTCTACCCGTGCTCCGAAGCCGAGCAGATTGGTTCGACGGTCGTCGCCATCTCTGCGCCCCCCCAAATGGGCACGAAATGAATGAAGGCTTGGGTTTTGTTGGGTAAACAGACTTCTTTGAAGACCCAGTGTTTCACCAAATCCACTGATCAGATCGATGTCGCCATCGCCATCGATATCTCCACTCGCGAGAATGGTCCCCTCTGTTGATCCGAAAGATACAAAATTGGGATTCTGAATACCGCAGCGAAAAGCAACGCCATCGAATTTGTGATTACAGACCATGTCGAGTGAGCCGTCATTATTAAAGTCACATGGAAAAGTTCCTTTGATGTCGAGGACGGCCACTCGTTCAGGAGGTGGAAATGAGTGAACGAAGAGGGCTTCACCTACTGGAGATTTGAAGTTTGCATTACGAGTGCTCATTCGAAGTTTATCTCCGGAAATGAACATGAGATCTTCTCGAAGGTCTCCGTTGATGTCTGCAAGACTCGCATTGCGAATGGTGGGGTCATTTTTGGAACCCGAAAGCAAGGGCCTACCAGCGGGTGATAGAGTGAAATTCCATTCGGGAGCACCTGAGATCCAAGTGAGACCCTCACTCGTGAGAAGCAGTAAATCCGGATCACCATCTTCATCCAAGTCGCGAACAGCGATGAGTTCTCTCACTTTTGGCATACTTGGAAGGCCGGGTGATTCTTCTAGCGGACGAAATATTTTGCCTTCATTCAGAGCTAATGAAAGAACACCGTCAGCATCAAGAAGCAGAAGATCGAGATCGGACTCCATATCGATGTCAGCAAGAGTCAAAGAAACAAAGTTTCCCGGAAATCGACAAATCTCTTCGGTAAAGGAAGGGACTTCTGTCCCGTCTCCTTTCAGAACTAGAACTTGCTCTTTCTGAGCGACGATGAGATCGACCAAGCCATCTTCGTCGACATCTCCCACGCAAAATGCCTGAGATCCGTCAAGGGCAGGAAGTCGAGAGGCCATGTGTTCTGGCTTCCGAAGATCCAGAGAGAATCCCTGGGAACCACCGATCCAAAGACTGGGAATACAATCTAGGTCTGAATCGACAAGCGCGAGGGGCGCATCTGTGAGTGATGAGAGCTCAGGAGCTAGAAGTTCTTTCTTAAAGTTATCTGAGTCGGAAGTGTCTGTTTTGGTGAGCACTGCCGAGGGTTCAAGCCAATCACGTATTGCTTCAGAGATCTTTCCCTGCTCGGTATATTTTGTGCTGTGAGCTCGACCGCGCCCGCTGGCATCCAGTTTTTTGAAGGTGGCTAGCGCTTGATTGGCCTCTTCGATTCTGCCGGAGCGACGCCACATCAATTGAAGATTATTCCAAGCACCTCGAATAGTGGGATCTAATTGAACAGCCATTTCAAAGTGTGGAAGAGCTGCGCCTGGATTGTTGGCTCTTAAGTAACCGATAGCGACCTGATAATGACAGTCAGGATCTCTAGGAGCAAACTTTAACGCGTCCTTGAATTCTTTCAGTGCGCTTTCTTCGTCTCCCTTGAATCGATAGATAATGCCTAAGTTGTAGGGGACTCCCGGATCACTGGGGCGAATCTTACGAGCTTTTTCGAAATTCAGGACTGCGTTGTCGACCCCTTGCTCAGCTTGGTTGAGTTGAGAAACTCCAAGGTTGAATAAAGGAACGAAGCTCCCTGGAGATTTTTGAACTAATTCGGAAAGTACTTTTTCAGCGTCTTTGAATCGGTGCTGAGATAAAAGTGCGAGTCCTTCAAGATGTTGAGAAATCAATTCGTCGCTTGGGGGAGTGGTGTTCTTGCTGATGCATCCGTTAACAAGGGTTAAGAACATCACGGACAGCGGAATAAAAAGTACAGTGAACCAGAGTTTGTGGGTCCGCTGGTGAACAATTTGAATTCTGGTCGCCAAGTGTACTCCTTTAGGATTCGTGATCTCGGAAGGAACAGCCTATCACGAATATTAATAGTGTCTTAAGCCGTCTACGCCATCAAGATCAGACGTGGCTGTGAGAGATGAGTTGTGGCATAAAAATAGGCCTCGACCTCTTAATGCAGTTAAGGGTACCGGAACACTTTGGTGATCGCTGCCACCGACCATGGTTGCGGTTTCCCGCAATTGCTGGTTATGAACTCCGCAAAAGATGATTTAGCCGCGACTTTCGGCTGTTCAAATTTTACACCTGTACTGTCTATGGCTCGCCCTGAGATTCTATAGATCGAGCCATGAGGCTGCGGCGTCGATGGGGTTTCAGACCGTCAGTTGATTCCTCAGAGAGGATGGCAGGTCTCGATGTTCGAACTTGAATCCCATGCGAGTCAGTGACTCTGGAATCACACGAGATCCGCGAAGGACGAGATTTGTTCCCATTTCTCCATAGAGGGCTTGAATGGCCAATGCCGGAACAGGAGGGGCCACTGGGCGACCGAGATGAGAAGCCAGTAGAAGAGTGAACTCGGAATTGCGAACTGCTCCAGGTGCGGTGCAGTTGATAGGCCCTTTGACCTTTTGGTTTTGCAGCGAGAACAGGATGATTTGAATCAAATCGTCCAGATCTACCCAACTCATCCACTGCTGACCGTGGGAAATCCTTCCCCCCAGGAAGCATTTGAAAAGGGGGACTAATTTTTGGAGGAGACCTCCGTGGGGCGACAGGACCAATCCGATCCGTAAAAGCACCCTGCGGATTCCTTTTTCTTCCAGAATTTCTGAGGATTGTTCCCAGCCGCTGCAGACTTCTCCCAAGAAACCATCGACGAAAGGATCTTCTTCAGTTTGGGCTTTGTCCGTAGTCTGGGAATACCCTCCGATGGCACTCGCAGAGAGAAAAATTCTTGGCGGTGATTCTAATGAGTTGAGCAACTGGCAAAGATTTTGAGTGCTTTCGATGCGGCTATTGCGGATGCGTTCTTTGCGGTTTTTGTTCCAGCGTCCACCAGCAATATTTTCTCCAGCCAGATGGATCACCGCATCAAACCCTTCGAACGCCGCACGTTGATCGACCGGGATCTGTTCAAAGGGAATGAGCGGTTGCCATTCGAGCTCGTCTGAGGATCGGGGGGGTCTTCGGACCGCTTTTACGACACGGTATCCTTGGGATTCAAGTATCTTGGTCAGCTCGGTGCCGACAAGGCCCGAAGAGCCAGTGATGAGAACTGACTCACCCCTCTGGGGGGGAGAGGTGAGTTCAGAATCTCGGGAAAGTGGGTTTAGCAATGGGGTCTCGATCTCAAATGTTGCTGGGCGTCAGCAGTCGTTCACAAAACGCCCTGAATTGTTTCAGGGATCTGAACTCGATTAGGTTAGGGATAGGACGTCTTGTCAACTTCCCAGTTTGACGGCCCCCCGCTACCAATAGTACGCCTAAAGAGTGCAGCTCTTCTGCGACAGAGTGGATCTTTCTTTGAAGCATGGGCATCGGGTCGCTAGAGGTCGTTGAGAGCCACGCAAGCCGGGGCCTTTCCTTCCGAGCGTATTCCACGAGTGATTCGAGAGGCAGATTAGGTCCAAGATTCACGGATTTGAAGCCGAGATCTTGGACCGTCAAAGCTGCCATCGTTGTGGGGATCCTGTAAGGATCTCCTGCAGGAGCGCCGCCGATAGCCAGAACTCTTCCTTCTGCTGTCGGGATTAAATTTTTGAGGGTCCCCAATGTTTCCAGGAGCATCTGGGTCGCTGCGTGTTCGCTAGCGATTCCTGAATGGGTCTTGACCCATTGCATGCCCAGTCTGGAAATAACTGGAGTGACCACATCTTCTAGGAGTTCGACGAGGGGCATTCCAGAGAGAAATAGCCCCAAGACTATTCTCTGTGACTCATGGAGGTCTTCAGCCTTGAGAGCTTCATGAAGAAGCTCAAAGGGCTCGCGGCCTCCTGATATGCCAGTGGGCAATATAGGCTCTGGAAGGCCTATCGATTCCGGATTTCTGAACGGTATGCCCAGATTCCGGGACATGCGGATCGCTTCCGAGATACTGAAGCGGCGGTGGCCACCTCTAGTACGATCGCTCTTGAGAATCCCCTTGTCGGACCAACGCTTAAGGGTCGAGGGGCTCACGCCGAAAGCATTTGAAAGAATAGTTGGTGAAATGTAAGTATTCATACCCAGAGTATAGTGAACGATATGAACGATTTCAAGGGGTGTTTTAAGAAAAGTTAATTCCCGTTAAATGTGCTTATATTGCCGACGTTGAGCATTTGTGGTTCAATTGGGCATATTTCGACTGTTCAGGATATAGAAAACTGATGAACGAAATGGTGACAATTTGGACGATTTTGCCGACGGGGGAGGTCGAAATCGTTCACGAAGGAGCATTTTGTCGTTCTTTGCGGAGTATGAAATCGTTCCCAGGGTTGGGAGTCGTTGATAAGGCATGAAGAAAGGCGGGATCCGACTCCAGTTTGGCGAGGGTGCACCCTCGAGTGAGGAGTGCACATCAATATACGCATTCAGAATGCAGTGCGATCAGATGTGGCCCAAGAGGGGTGGCGTCGTGGCTCCCGGTCTTTCCATCACTAACTGGGCATCTCCGATGGTTCTCTCCGCGAACCCTCCCTCGCAGTAAGACAGATAAAAGTCCCACATCCGCATGAACTTGTTATCCAGTCCGAGTTCCATTGCTCCATCGAGGCGAGCGTGAACGTTGGCCCTCCACTCCGCGAGAGTACGGACGTAATGGGAGCCGATTTCTTCAAGATGCACGAGTCGTAGATCGGAGCTGGCAGAGGCTGCGGTGAGCAGAGCAGATACCGAGGGGATGCAGGAACCGGGGAAGATATACCTTTTGATAAAATCAACTTCTCTGGAAGCCGTCTCGAATCGGTGATCTTGAATCGTAATGCTTTGCAGGGCGAGTCGGCCTCCTGGACGAAGCAGTTCGCTACATTTATTCCAAAAGGTTTTGAACTGGTTTTTCCCGATCGCTTCGATCATTTCGACACTGACCAGTTTGTCGTAGACACCATCTAATTTCCGGTAGTCTTCAAGACGAAGGTCGATTCGATCTTGAAGACCCGCCTCGTCGATCCGTTTTCTGGCCATATCATGTTGTTCGCGTGAGATTGTTGTGGTTGTAACCTTGCAGCCATATTTACTCGCAGCATGAATCGCCATGCCTCCCCAGCCTGTGCCAATCTCTAGGAGATGGTCTTCTGGCTTGAGGTAGAGCTTTCTGCACAGTCGATCCATTTTCTCGATGCTGGAGTCCTCCAAGGTTGAAGTGGAGTCCTCAAATATGCCACATGAGTAGCACATGGTTGGATCGAGCATCATCTGGAAAAACGCATTCGACAGGTCGTAGTGCGCGGAGATGTTTCTTTGGGCTCCTTTAAGGGAGTTCCAGTTAAAAAGGTGATATCCCCAGAGGAAGGGCTTCGAAAGCCACTGCCAACCCCCATCGATCGAATCGAGAGAATCCAAGTTTCGTGCCAGTATACGAATGACCGCGGTGAGATCGGGAGTCTTCCACCATTCCTGAATATAGGCTTCTGCGGATCCGACAGATCCTCGTAAAAGTGTGTTTCTGTAGAATCTGGAATCGGTGATGCAAATAGTGGCTTCGAGAGAATCTTCGGAAGCGGATCCAAATGTGTGGGTATCAGGTCCATCTACGATATGTAAAAGACCCAGTTTGATAGAGGAGAGCGTCTTGAGAACCAGATGACGAGCCAGGCCACCCCCGGAGCGATTTTGAGAAACTCTACGATGAGATTTTGAGTGGTTTTTGTCTTCTATCGTACTCATGAGTTCTTTGCCTTCTCTTCTATGCGACTTCCGTCTGTTTCTGCGTCCGGATGAGGGACATACGGGACTCCCCGCAGTTTCAGTTTAGTCGCTTGCCAATAAATGGCCAGCCAGCCTGCCAGTGTGACGCAGGGATTTCTAAACAATACCTTTGTCATCATAGAGCTACTCCAGGGCCAACGTTGACCCTCTAGTTTCACGTCGAAAACTTTTTTACCCTCTGAAAAATTTTGCATCCAAACAGAGAGCGTCTTGCCCGGTTCGCTGAAACCCCAGTCATACACATGATCCATCTTGAAGAATGGAGATACATGAAACTGTTTTTCAAACCTGTTATGGGTGAGTTGGTCTGTGAGGGGAGCTTTCCTCTGGTCGGTGACGTATGCATGACGTTCAAGCCATGGAGTATTTGTGATTTCAGAGACAACCGCTTCAAGGTTTTCTCCACTGCTGTCGAAGCAGTAGTAAAAAGAGACAGGATTGAAAATGTATCCGAAATACCTAGGGTGGGTTAAAAGCCTTACAGGACCCTCTGGTCGAAAACCCAACTCTGCATTCACTTTGTCCTTGACGACCTCTTTGAGAGGGCGACTGGGGTCACCCATGTAATCTGATCTCTTGTAACTGACGATGTTCGCGGCTTCGTGTGACCAAAGTGGGTGTTGATCAAACAAGATGGGGATCTCATCTAGATCTAAATAGAGGTGGTGAATTTTGTATGTGAATTTTATTTTCTTGGGTGTGTAGCGATCGTGTTCCACATGACCCACATAAATGGCACTGGCTAAATCTCCATTAGATTCCATGAGAAAACTCCTCAAGGTTTCTGTTGAACTTTTTAGCGACTCTCAGTGCGCTAGTTACGCCATCCTCATGAAAACCATTGGCCCAATAGGCACCACAGAAATGAACACCCGCAATCCCATCGATCTCATGGTGACGATTTTGCGCAGAAATAGCGCTGTTGTTAAAGAGAGGATGCTCGTAGACCATTTTCGCAATAATACAGTCCGGGTCAATTTGAACGTCGGTGCCTACGGACTGATCGTTGAGAGTGACGACGTAATCTACGGGTGCGTCGTTAAATCCCTGAAGACTGTTCATCCAGTAGTTCACTTGAATATCCTGATGATGATCAGAGGTTCTGACGTTCCAAGCTGCCCGGGCTTTTGGAGCGGATGGCAGCCAACGCGAGTCATGATGAAGAGTTGTGGGGTTCGTGGAGTAACGAAAACAACTCAGTATTTCCGTTTCTTTTTCGGTGGAGTCGCCAAGTAATCGAAGAGCTTGGTCACCATGACAAGCCAATATGACTCGATCGAAAATGTGTTCTTCGCCACTTGCCGTTGTCAGTAACACCTCGGCACCGGATCTATTTATCGACTGAACAGGGCAATTGAGCCGAATCTTATCTCGAAATGGTGCAGTCATGGGATCTATGTATGCACTGGATCCACCGACGACAGTTCTCCAGACAGGACGATCGCTTAATTGTAGAAAGCCATGATTATCAAAAAAGCGTATCAGCGATAAAAGTGGATAATCACGGATCTGGTCAAGCGGAGTTGACCACACTGCTGAAGCCATGGGCATGAGATGGTCATCGATAAACGCTTTGGGAAAACGATTTTCATCGAGCCAGGTTCCTAATGTGACATCTGCATCCAATGTTCCAAGGAGTTCGGGTGCCATTTTATAAAATCTTAGGATCCCTCTTATCATGTTCCAAAAACGTTTTCTAAGAAGATTCGATGGACGGGCTAGAAGTCCTTTTAGATCAGTAGCATTGTATTCAAAACCGGAATCCGGATTGAAGACACTGAATGACATGTTTGATTCTCGACTTTCGACACCGAGTCGGTCGAAGATTTCTACGAGATTTGGGTAGGTTTTTTCGTTAAAGACGATGAACCCAGTGTCGACGGGGCGCGTCCCTGTTCCTTCTTGGACATCGATGGTGTGTGTATGCCCGCCGATATAGCTGCCCGCCTCAAACACTGATACATCATTCTCACGGTTCAATAGGCGAGCGCAGACTAACCCCGAGATTCCGGTGCCTACGATGCCTATTCTCATACTAACCTTGATGACTCTCGAACACTCTTTGGTATGGGTTTTAGATTTTTCACCAAACCAAGGCATGAGAGCGTCCAGAGAATGTAGTAGGTGATATCGATTTCCCACCAGTAAAACCCTTGACGAACTGTGTGTTGATAGTGGTGGTGGTTATTGTGCCAACCCTCTCCAAGTGTCAGAAGGGAGAGGATGAAGTTATTCCTGCTATCGTCGCCGGTGGTGTATCGACGCGACCCCCA
>Ga0105349_10000576_pt1 | contig 14589 bp, 11 predicted proteins | sample EN1Hudseemescosm_FD_83661 | JGI IMG/M metagenome (GOLD analysis project Ga0105349, IMG submission 83661) | Methane-oxidizing microbial communities from mesocosms in the Hudson Canyon - EN1B Hudson Canyon | ecosystem: Environmental > Aquatic > Marine > Cold seeps | place: Hudson Canyon...
CAATCGCATCGTTGATACACGAATCTATGTAAAACTCGCCGTTAATTCGACCATCGCGAGCGATTAAGCGGGCAACTGCACGACGGAAATCTTCTGCACGGCGAAATGTGAAAGTACCCAAAACAATCGGGTCAGTCGTAGGCGACTCTAGCGGCGTTTTGACAGAAATATTACTAACCCTGCCATTATCGTCCTTGATCCAACCAAACATCTGCGGGTAGCGCTTGGCATTGGGGTACCCACGCACCCCCCAAACAATAACATCTACATTTTCATTGGCGAGCATCGATTCAAAGGCGGCATGATCATATAACGCCCCATTATCACAAGCTCCAATGGTAACAGGGCCAGAAATAACACCCAACACATCCGTTAAAGCATCCAAGCCAATCAAGGCTGTACACGCTTGACCTTCAGTGAGCTGATCAATCGTTTTGATGACCGCCTTGGGATAGAGCCTTATCAACTCGCGAGCCACTTCGTCACGCCCTTGCATATCAGCACGCAACACAAACACCTGCTGTTCAGCAGCTGGCAAGTCATGTGTAGCTTGGGCCACCATCGGCAGACCAGAGACTGGAATCAATGGCTTGGTTAGCGCATAGCCCTCGTTGGCAAAACGCTGCCCCAAGCCTGCCATCGGCAAAACCAAAGCACCTTTAGACATCGACTCACTAGCTGGTAACGCAATGAGTTGCCTAAAAACCTTAGACCATGTGTTGTACTCCGCAACGTCTTCTGGTGTTCCCCATTGCATGAAATGTTGCAGAGAATAAACAGCCACGGGGTGTTTGTTGGCAAGTAGTGATTTATAAGCTAGGCTGACATAGTACTCACCACCCACATTAAGATTCTGTTCTATCGTTAGCCGCATGGCCTCGCTCATGATCTCTGCAGTAGCAAAGTAATAAGTGCCACTGGAAGCAAACTCATTCATGCGATTAGGGGTGTAAGGTTGTTTTTCCTGAATATCATCAACCCAGCCATTGGATTCACGCATGTAGGCGTAGTTGGTGCTGCCAAGCGTGTGAGGATGGAACCCTTTATAAGCCGGTATCGCCCCAATGCAAGCCGACTCTTTTACAAACTGTTTAAAATGCTGCCAATCCCAATAACAAGTAAAATCGCAGTAATTCACTACAACTGGTTGGCTTGGATCTAACAGATGCTCAACTTGCTGTACCGCATGTATGGGACCAAGTTTGTGAGGCAAGATACCAACGACACGACCCGTCGGGCAATACTTTTGAATAATCTCTGCCATACAGTAATCAGGTTCGTCAAGGTGATCTTGATTACAAATAAAAATGAAATCATTCTCGCCCGGAAACATATCAATGACATGGGCAATAACTGGCTTACCTTCAATTTCGATTAGTGGCTTGGGCACGTTGTAGCCTACCCGACGAAACCTCTCACCAAACCCTGACATAGGGATAACCATCTGCATAATATTAGCTACCTTTTCATAATTTAATTCATGGATTAAATAATTAGGCTCAACGCAATAACATTGTTAAGGGGCAATTAAGTATTTTTTACATTTTACTCTAAAAAGGCCAGGGTTAGGGAGACACAATAAACTTGAGACAACCTCACCCCCAAAAAAATAATCAACGCAAACATCAATCTCTTTTTGTCTTAGACTTCACCGGGATACAGAATTCAAGAGCCTAAGAGTACAGACAGGCAAAACTCAGTCTCGAATGTGTCTACGGATTCGACTAAACTCAAGAAAAATTCAGGCGATTAACCTTTGTTCCCAACAATTTTACTAGAAACAACAACGAGAACGTTATGGTAGGGATCAATATTATGGTTGGTTGTTGACCTTGTTAGCCTTGATAAGCCCCTCAATAATTAATCATCTCTTCCGCACCTGTGATTAGACACTCAACGTCCTCACGTCCAAAGGTCTCAAATACGTCACTGGTTCATTGACTGAATAAAGCAACACTACATTTAATTCAAAAGATACCGCGTAAAACGGCTCCATGTATTTTTCCTAATATTATTCATTTATTATTACCTGCCTCTAAATAAGTACTGACCCCAATATCCGCTAGCGAAGAAGAGTTACCCAATCACAAAAATATCACTAACAACTTAATGCAAATTTACACGTTCCTCATCCCTATCCCTTGGAACAAGAAAGACTGAATGAAAATACCAGAACCTATTTGACAAAACTTTCCAAACACAAAGATTTTAAAACAATAGACCAACTACAACTCAGCGGGTTATGAACAAATTCAACAATAGATTTAGAAACTATCTTTTGATGAAAACTGCTAATCAGGTATTTCTTTATATTAACTTAAAATGAAATATTTACTAACTGAATCAACGACTTAATCTAATTTTAGATATAAAAGAAAATAAAAAATTAGGCATTAAAATAATCATCATTAATTTTATTTTCATGAAACCAAGAGGTAATGCTGTAAGAATAGAAAATAGTCTTACTATATTTACGCCCTGAATTTTTTCAAGAATTGCTGTATGGTAAAGATATAAATAATATTTTTCCCAAACTTCTTGCTTATCTTTAAAGGCCTGCTCGTAGCGCATTTCACTTGACCAAATAAGCATCTCCTTAATAAAATAATCTCGATGTTTTTGAGATTCATTCCCCCCATGCCGTCGATAAGAAGCAATAGCATCTTGAATACAATCCACCTTACAATTAACTGACATTCGTATAACTAAATCAAAATCACCAATAATATGAAACCTATTATCAAAGGGTTTCTTTAAATCATCAAATGCTGAACGGCGAATCATAATTGTTAATAAACCTACAACATAATTCCTTAACAATTCATCTACAATATAACCCGTTGGCAATCTCGCTGAACTCATCAGTTGTTGCTTACCTTTTTGTTCATCTATCTCTAAATAATTACCATAAACTAACCCAACCAATTTATCATCGAACAAAGGCAACTGCTTTTCTAATTTATCAGGCACCCAAAAGTCATCTACATCCAGAAAAGTTATAAATTCCCCACTAGACTTCTCAAGTGCCAAATTACGTGCGTTATAAAGCAAAGTGTGTTTTTCGGACAAAAAATATTTTAATCGTAAATCATCATAAGAATTAAATATAACTGCACTATTATCAGTCGACTGATTATCCCAAAAAATTAATTCAAAATTCTGATACGTTTGTTTCAAAATACTACATATTGCCTCTTGAAGGTACTTCTCACCATTAAAGCAATTCATTACTATACTTACCAAAGGCTTACTTTTACTTTCATTTAGCACCCAACCCCTCCTACACACTGAAACACTACTTTTCCAATTTTCTTATATCCTTCTGCCGTATAATGACCAGGCATTTTAAATGGGAATAACTCTAAAGGGTTATTTTCAATAGCAAAAATCTTTTCCTGTAGATCTAAAACAGGAATATTCAACGCTCCAACGCGAGCAACTATTTCTACGCGCAAACTCTTCTCACTATATAAATTAATAGGGCCATTGTCATCACCTAGGACTCGGTTATGCGCAGGTAAATAAACAAAATAAAACCTGCCCCCCCAACCATGAACCATATCACGTGCCTTCTTTAATATATCTAAGAAAAGCGGATCGACAACTTCTTTTATTTTTTTATCTGTAGTTATTTTTTCAGGAAATAATGTTAATTGAGCAACGTTCAGTGCTCGCCTAAGATAATAAAACCGAAAAAACCTAGTTTTATGAATGAACATCTGTGTGTCTAATTCTTCTTTATAAAAAGAATTTAATACTGAATCAATTTCTACCTGTCTATTAAAAAGATCTTGATGAAAATCTGGATGTAAATACTTTCTCAAAAAAGTGAATTGTTTCTCACGCTCCAAATCCGGATTCAGATCATTCCCTTCATAATAAAACCAAAGCACAACTTTTGGTTTTATTATTGTTGCATACTCTTTTAAGGTTGCAAGTTCCAACATAGGTCCATTACCGGCAATACCAAGATTAATCACAGAATCAGATCCACCTGAAGTCATCTTTATACTACTAGCAATATTGTTCTCTCTATTTACACATGCACCATGTGTAAATGAGTCACCAACTAACAACCAATCGATAACTTCTGAATCCCACTCTATATTATTATTGTTAAAGCCAAAACGATCACTCTCATATTTCGAAAAATAACCACTCTCATTACAAAAGAGAGTATTCCTTCTTGAAATACCACCAAGTGGTAGTATCTGATTGCCCTCTTTAGTCATCAATCCATTAGTTGAATCGAAGTTCATTGCCAATATAGCTGGAACTAAACGCTCATCCTCTAAAAACAAGTCAATCTTTGAGCGTAAATCGGGACTCATACCAAGATCAATTGCCTTTTGGGCCCTTTCTATACCCATCCCCCCTACACCAGAAGGTACATAAAGATATAAACAGAACTCTAAAAAAAAAGCACTAAATAGTACAAACAAAGCACTTATAACAATAACGAATCTTAATTTATCTCGTAAAAAAAATATTACTAACCAAAAAATAATACTCGCTATAACAAATATATATAAATAATTATAATGGTCGCTAAAAAATTCACTCAATCTTTCTTGAGATTGCCAGATAATGTAAACACCAACTAGCATGGAAATAATAATATAAAGACATATTAAAATTGAAATTACATGGCGGCTAGTCATTATTCATAATACCAAATAAGATATCAACAATATAATCAACGTCATTTTTTGACATATCCGTATGCAATGGAAGTGTGAGTAACTGGGGAAAGACCTCATCAGTAACCTTTAGGTTATCAAGATCCGAATTCTTAAAATAATCAAGCCAATGATTTGGTTGGTAATGACTTCCTACTTGTATCCCAGACTCCGAAAACTTTTCTTCAATAAACCTTCTATCAAGTTTATTAAGAATCCTGACTACATAGATATGAGGTGTAACAACATTATAGTCTAAAGGTAAAAGCACTAGATCACTTCTATTTTTTAGCAATCCATCATAATGCTTGGCAAGTAATTTTCTTTTTTCCGAAAACTCAGAGAATCGTTGCAATTGAACTATACCAATTGCCGCCATAATATTACTCATGTGATATCGCCACCCTTGTGAAGTCACATTAAATCTCCAGCTTCGTTCGCCATGATATCGCTTGTCAGTATCATTCTCAACACCAAGTAAACGTGCATCACGCACCCGATTTAAAATAGATTCATCACTAGTAACAACACACCCTCCCTCACCGGAAGTTATATTCTTAATTCCATCAAAACTAAAACATGCTATATCTCCAAACCCACCAATGCGTTTTCCCTGATATTCAGAACCAAAAGCATGTGCAGCATCTTCAATAACTCTTAAATTATGGTTGTCTGCAAATTTATAAATTTCATCTAAGGCACCAACACCACCAGCATAATGAACGGGCATAATAGCTTTTGTATTTGATGTTACTCGCTTCCTTGCATCACTGGGATCTAGAGTCAAAGTTTCTAAATCAACATCGCATGCTATTGCTTTAGCACCAGTTGCCATAATCGCTTGAAAACTTGCTACATATGTTAAGGATGGGACAAGCACCTCATCACCAAAACCAATCCCAGCCGCCTCAAGAGCTAAATGTAACGCAGCTGTACCGTTAACCACACAAACCGCTGTTCTCCCAAAAAAACTTGATAGATCACTCTCGAACTGATTCACCTCGTCCCCCATACCCAAATATTCTTTATCAAGCACAGACAGGACCGCATCTTTTTCAACTCTAGAAAGTGAGGATTTAGATAGTTTAATCATAATGATGCATGAATCCAATATTGACCAGCATCAATGAAACCAGTATTTTTTATATTAAATCCTGAGACTCTCATTAATTCATGATGCTCATCAATAGTTCGTAAATAACCCCAAAATTGACCACAATTTTTAACTTTACACATCGTTAACAAAAGAATTAACCCTTCTTTTAACCTACCAATTATATCCAAAGGTGGATTGTCGATCGACACCACAAAATAAATTTCACGCACGCCATATTCCCTAATATTTTGTAGCAAATTAAGATATTGATAATTGTCCATTGAATAATCAACCAGTATTGCATACGCAATATCAAAAACTTCCTCGTCTCCAATATCTTTAGGAAAAAAACCATGAATGAATTTAACCCTTTCAGAAGTTTTATGCCATTCGATAACTTGTACACTCGGTTCAACAGCAACTATTTTAGCCCTACTACTCACATCACCAAGCATCTTATTGAGCTTATATTCGACATAACCGATTCCACAACCAATACTTAAAATACTACCCTTATCAATTAGGAAATTAAAAAGATGATTAGCTACACCATTCTTATTATTAATGTATTTACTTGGTAAATCATCATATGACTTATTGCGACTAAAAAAAACACTATAAAATCTATCATAAAAGTCTACATCCGCTTTCTTAAATATAGATACTTGGATAACATCCTGAAATTTTATCCCCAGCCATTCAGTTTGATAGAATCTACGCATAACACCTTATAACTCCAATGATTCTCTAGATAATATAAAGATAGGCGCACCATGCACTCACCTCAATTAAGATTTTGGGACTCCATGTCACAAAAATTTCCCTGCGCCTTCTAGAAACTGTCAACCCGCCCTAGGCTGGCAGCGTTGATCTGTACCTCATAACATACAAACATTTTATATAACTCTACCTTCAGAGTTACATTGTAACGCTCGAATACGTCAACAAAAATTAGGGTGATTCAGACCTAGCATTTAAGGTCGCTATCAACAGTAGCTTAAAAATCAAGTCATCCAAGGGGCATTACCTGACGCCCACAACTGTTCCAACAAATCTCGATCACGTTTCGCATCCATACATTGCCAAAAACCTTTATGCTGGTATACCATCAACTCTCCACGTTGCGCAGCTACCTCTAAAGGTTCCTGCTCAAGGATTGTAGAGTCCCCATCAATTAAACTAAAAAACTCAGGATTAATAACAAAAAAACCGCCATTTACCCAGCCTTGACTTATTTGTGGTTTCTCCTTAAACGATATCACTTGATTACCATTTAATTCTAGCTCACCAAATCTTGCACTCGGCCGTACTCCCGAAACCGTAACCATTTTCCCATGACTGTTATGAAAATCCACTAAAGCACTTATATCGATATCAGCTACGCCATCACCATAAGTAAGTAAAAAAGTCTCATTACCGATATATTCCTGTAACTGCTTAACACGACCCCCAGTCATTGTGTTCAATCCTGTATCTTTCATAGTCACAGTCCAATCAATACCACTATCGCCATAAGGTGTTATTTCGCCACTTCCCAAATCAACCATAAAGTCAGAATTAAGAGTCTTGTAGTGTAGAAAATATTGTTTAATAATTTCTGCCTTATAACCTAACGCAATAAAAAAATCCTTATAATTGTAGCTTGAATAAAGCTTCATAATATGCCAAAGAATTGGTCGCCCACCAATACAAACCATTGGCTTAGGAATGCTATCTGTATATTCAGACAACCGAGTTCCAAACCCTCCCGCTAAAATAACAACTTTCATCTATTATCCTCTCTCCAATCATATTCAATTTCATTAATTTCCTTTCTATCTGACTCCTCATTATCATGAGGAATACTTGCTATATTTAGTAAAATAGACATATTTTCGCTCACCCCCATAAATCCCACCCATACCAAAGGAGGAATAGTCAATCGACAATAATTAGTTCTTGATAGAATAACATCCTGATATTTCTCTTTACTACTCCCTCGATCATCACATACAACAATCCTAATTTCACCAACAGGAACAATTAGATTCATAGTCATTTCTCTATGACGCTTCCATGCTTTAATAACTCCAGAATCAACAGTAGAAAAATAAGCTTCGCCAAATCCTGAGAAACCCATATCGGATACTTTCATCGCGTGATAAACATCGCCTCCAGGAACATCAATAATCTTTAGCGGAGTCACTAACACATCATCAATCATACTTAGCCCATTGCATACCTCTTGCCCGGCCCAAGTCAATATACTCAGAAATTTGGCTCAGCGTATAGTCATACATTGAATCATTCGGATTTTGATAAAACTCCTTGTACCATTCAACAGTCATTCTTACTGTTTCTTCAAAATGTAAAGTAGGTTGCCAGGTTAGGTCAGATAAAGCTTTATCGCAATTAAGTTTTAATAATCCTGCCTCATGTACTCGACTCTCATTCATTGAGATATCTAACCACTGCACACGATCCCAATACCCTGTCATCTCATCAATTAACTGACTTACAGAATAATTCTGATATGCAGGCGGGCCAAAATTAAAAGCCTCCCCATGAAAAGTATTACTTTTTGACAGGTGAGCAGCCAATGAGAGATAACCGCTTAATGGTTCTAAAACATGCTGCCATGGTCGAGTTGCATGGGGACTTCGTATATCCACTCTTTCATTCCGAGACCAAGACCTAATACAATCAGGAACAATACGATCTTGCGCCCAATCCCCACCACCGATCACATTACCAGCTCTTCCAATACCAATCCGAACACCCGAACCTTCAGACTTAAAAAATGATTCAACATAGGTACGAATAACTAGCTCAGCCATTCCTTTAGATGCGCTATAAGGATCCTTACCTCCTAACCTATCAGTTTCCCTGTAACCCCAAGACCACTCAACATTATCATATGCTTTATCACTAGTTATCATTATTGCAACAACAGGTTTACTCAAAAACCGTAATGCTTCTAAAACATTTGCTGTACCCAAAGCATTAATTCCAATTGTGTCCAATGGCTTATCATAAGAAGGCCTAACAAGCGCTTGGGCAGCCAAATGGAAAACAAAATCAGGTTGCGAATTTTGTATAAGATTATTAACCTCTTGGGCATCGCGTAAATCAATACGATAATCTTCAATAAAACCACATAATTTACTCACCTCAAAGTTAGATGGCGTACTAGGTATATCACAAGAAATCCCTATAACCTCCGCCCCTAATGATATGAGCCATGTCGATAACCAGCTACCTTTAAACCCAGTATGCCCGGTAACAAGAACCTTTTTACCTTTGAAAACCGATTTAAAAATCATAATTTTCCTTTCATAAATCAATTATATTATCTGCCTCTTCATACCACACATAATCCTTTTTAGGCACCATCCAATCTTTCCCATAAGTCATTTCTAAACATTTTTTAAAATCATTCGGAATAAAAACCATAAAACCTTTATATTCTATTTCTTGAAAAACCATAAGATCAATTGGATAGCTATACCCCCTATAATCAAGTCTTTTCGCTAGAATACGATGAAAATAAGTTTTTATTGTATAGGGCATAAATTTCTTAAGAATCCGTGACAGTTGTAATAAAACGAGATGAATTAATCTTTTAACATGCCCTTCCGCCAAGTCAATTTCTTGAATATCACAATCCGTTGCGATAATTCGCATACAATCAACACACCCTTTCAGTATCATGCCCTCACTTGGAACTACCCATTTAACCGATGCAATGGACTTCTTGACCTTATAAAAACTTATATCAATTTTCTTGTTTTCGCCATAAAAGTGCAAACAATCAGTCTCACCAAAAACAATTTCTTGCACATACCCGGCCCCCTCTAAAATATTAACAATTTGCCTCTTAGTGACGTCATTGTCCCAAACAGCAATATCAATATCATGATCCCATGGTAATAACCTACCTTCTCTAATAATTCCTAGCAATGTCCCATGACATAGCCAATGAAAAACATTATGCTGTTTTAACAAAAAACAAATAGCCTTAAGGACCTCATCATCATTATCCAATATTCACACCTTTCTCAGAATGACTCTCATTAACACTGGGTTATCGTTCTTATAAATAGACAAATTATTCTCTTCTGTAAAATATACCAATTCAAATCCTAATAATAACACTTGACTAACAAACTCACTTGCATCAATAAACCGCCTATAATGATCCGTCCGATAAGCATTATCACCACAACTCTCTCCCTCTCCACACAATGGGTCTTTTATTGTTCTTACCTCAACACAAAACATGCCTCCTTTATTCAATGAGCGATATGCTTTAAGGAGTAATATTTTTTCATCGGGTTTTGTAATAGCATGCAGACTAAACCTCGAATAAAAAACATCTATCGGTTTATGTGATTCAAAATCATAATTAACAAAATCAGCTGCTATTGCCGTTAAATTACCCTTGATGTCACCATGTATTTGCTTCGTCTCATGTTCTATAGCCGTTATGCTTTGATCAATTGCAACGACCTCATGATTATAGTGTGCAAAAAAAATTGCATCACGACCATTACCCGAACCAAGCTCAACAATAGTTTTTCTATCCTCACCAAAAAAATTCTGGCTACAAAAATCAGCAAAACTACTCTGAAGTTTTATCCCATCATCAGACCCGTGGTTTAAATAATAACTATCCCAGTAACCTTTATCCATTTCCATTTACAACGCCTCCTTACATTTAGAATCATTGACCTGTACCCCAATAAAATATTGCACCGATTGTAACCCTCCCAAAATCAAAAATATTCAAATAGAGTAATCTCAAATTAATTGCTACTCATAAGTCTTCGGTGGTAAATCATTAAGTGACCCGTGAGATCGCTTGTAATCAGTCATCCCTGAAAAAGCATCATTAACTTTACTTGAGTTCTAGGTTGATTCAATATTACAGGCCGAACTTTCGAGTTTAACCAACAATAAATCAGGCACATAAATGCGACCATCCATTTTCGTAGGTTCCAGGCTGTCACAGCCATTCAACTAAACTTCCTTCTTATAAGCAAGGCCTCCCTTCTTAATTCATCACGGCTAGATCCTGCTACCCATGGAATCCAAAAAAGCACTAAAACTGCTATTATTAAATATAATATTGAAGCCGTTACTATAGGAATGATAACGGGCAAGGTTCCTAAAAAAAACAGTACTATAACTTTAATCATCCAACCAACGCCCACCAGAACACCTAACCCAACAATCTGATAACCCCACTCATACCGCCAATGAAATAATTTTGCTATTACCAATAGCCAAATATTAACTTGTACAATCTGTAAAATCACAAGCTTCAAGGATAATCCTAATGAAGCTAATCCCAAGCCTGGCACGACTGCATTTAGTGGCGCTAATACAAAATAAGCCATCACCATACTTACAGACATAAACACTAATCCCATTTTAACTTGCAAGCTCGTTTCCCCAGTCGCTAGTAGTAGACTCCCTGATAACTGACCTAAACATTGGTGCACTGGATATAAAAACATAAGTACCATTGCGGTCTCTGCACCCACATACGCTTCGCCGACAGAGAGTAAAATAATTTCTTTCGTCCAGGGAAGCACTCCACCCACAACAAAAGCAGAAAAAAAATAAATTCCTTTAGTAGCCCTTAAAAAAAAATATTTTACCTTTTCAGAATCTCCATTTTGATGGGCTTCAGCAACCTCTTTCCAAAAAATATTCAGTATTGAAGATACTGCTAACAACACCACTAGTGAGAATTGCCTAGCCACTGCAAAATATGCTTGCTCCTCAGCCCCCCCCCAATGTTGCAACATCCACCTATCCGCTAAATCATGCATAAAACCGAAACATGCATAAGGAATAAATGGCCAACAATAAACCCAGAATTCTTTCCACACCGTGGAAACGGTATCCTCTGCCTCTCCAAAGACCAAGTCTGTTTCTGTCGCCCCTTCGTACATCTTAAATGCCACCCAAGCAGCTACTCCCCACTCGATAATCATAGCTACGAACAAGAAAGGTATTGCCAACCGCCCTATTAATAATAGAGTGACCACCACAGTCAAATGAACTATCACAAATACTGTATTTAATCTCTGTACTCGTACAGTTTCCCGTTGTGCTTCTGCCATTCTTGATGCGCTCGCCCACACTATATGCTGCATAAAGACGGCAACAAGAGCCAACATCACTAAAAAATGACTCTCTCCTTCCCATACCATGTTCACAACACTGTCGGGCAATATACAACCAACTATTACCAAAGCAATAATAAATTGCAAACCAACCCAGCACCAATAATAAAAAATAAATCGTTGGCTACGTTTTCGTTTTGATAAAAAGGTATAAAAGGCCTGAGAACTTGCTAAATCAATGAACTGCTTAAACGCTATGAATGAAGCTATAAGAAAAGCCATACGCCCATAATCTTCCACACCCAACCAACGCGCAAGAAGTAATCCAGTAATAAAACTTATGCCGCTACGTAAAATATTATGCGTCAGACTCGATAGATAACGCGTCTTAACCGACTGTTTTTTATTATGACCCGTCACAACTATTAAGTCCGTCAGTCAAAATCAATTCCAGTTTTTCGAAGGGCTGCTTACCGACCTTAGAATAATATTGGCAAAAATTTTGCCGAACAGTTTGTACATCATCTCTAGCCCACCACTCTTCAATATTATCCCAAATTTTCATCATATGTTGTGCCGCACCTTCGGGTGTATCATGAAAAATCCCAACTGAAGCTAACTCACCTATATAATATTTAGCATCCTCATTTAATTCAAAAAATTCTGGATTCCAAAAAATAATTGTTGGGATATTACAACTTATGCTTTCAAGGTAAGTAGTAGCATTATATGTGGATATATAAAGCCGACTAGTTTCCATCAGCTTTCTCATTGAACTTTGCCCGGAATCATATTGAACATCTGAAATACTATTCTGCCAACGTTCGCTCTGACTCCATCCATAATCATTTTTATAAAGGCGCACTATTAACTGTTTCCTAAAGTCCTCAGTCAATGTATTAACAAACAAATATTGATCGTCAAAATAAGATAAACACTGCCCTGCTATTGGTACGCACATAATATGATTGCTATACCTTGAAAAGGCCGCTGATACCATCAAAGCCTTACCCTTAGGATTGTGCGAAACCTGCCTACCTAGTGCGGGCAAGTTTCCAATTGCCTCAATATTCCTAACTTTTTTGTTATTCCAGCCCCACGAAAACCATTTATCTGCAATGGTAATTTCATGTTTTTCATAAGAACAAAAAGGAGTCATGCCATAATTTCCACCATGCTGACCAATGACCAGCGGGGTACCTAATTCTGTTTTTTCAGCGGCCCATGCTTTAAAAACATCATTAGAAAAATGAGAACTGCTTGTGAAAATCACTTTGGGCTGTCTTGGCCAGGGCAAGTAACTGATAGACTCCTGTAACGAATTATAACCTTCAAGATAAATTGTCGGAATATGCAATGGAACCATTCGTCTAACAACATTATAAAAGTCATCCAAGCTTTCCTCGCCTAAAGACCACTGACGCATTTCCTTATTCACAGTAACATTAGGCGCATCAACATCACCCCAAACTCTTGGGAATTGTTTCAATCTGACTTGCAACTTTAAATCTACCGGTAGATACAGATAAGTAGATATAAAAAAAAACTCATTATCTCGGGAAAACCACCTATTAGTTTTTTTTAAGCTTGATACAAGAAGTTTTCTTAAACTAAATCCATCATGTTCAACTTTTATACTCTTAGCAGTTAACTCTTCAACGGTTACTTCCTCTATAAATATTTTATCACTCAAAAACCCTTTTAATAATTGCCCGTAAATTGTTTCATTATAGATATCACCAGTAATCTGCTGATTAAACTCATAAATATCCTTTGGCGGAGGGCAGCATGGAGTCAAAACACGACAAGATTTAATTTCATACTCACTAATTGCTTTATTAAGCATTATCCAACGATCAAACAAAACACCCACAAAAGACAGTAACCAATACCCAACCAAAATACGCCAATAACGATCAGAATAATTTACACCGTGCATTTCGTTCAGTTTTACAGACAAGTCTCCCAGTAGAAGCTCAGTTAAATTATGCAAATAATTAGAATCATTTAGGAGTTTTTTTCTATCGTCCCAATGGTATGAGACCGTACAACTATCTAGAACAGACCACCTCTCTTTTCTAGAAAAAAGTTTACACCACTCACCAAGAAACAGAATTGGCTCATCATCATTTTTTGGCCAAGTTCGTTCATCTGCCGTGGCAATAAGTGTACGAACTACCAAACCGTCCTTCCTCCGTCAATAGGTACAATAGCACCATTCAAATAACTTGATGCATCACTTAACATCCAAAGTAGTGTGCCTTGATACTCATCAACTTCTGCTAATCGATTTATTGGTATTCTTGACGAAACTTCTTTTATAAAATCTTCTGGTTGTCCATTTCCTATGCCACCTGGACACATGGCGTTACAGCGTACATTGTTTTCTGCCCAATAAGTTGCAAGATACCTTGTCAGCCCAATTAATCCAGTTTTTACCACTGAGTAGGTTACTGGTTTAACTGGTTGTTGCTCTTCCAATAACCCTTTTATTGCATAGAGCCTTTGATCAGGTGCAATGAGCCCCAAATCAGAGGCAATATTAACGATAGAGCCACCTTCTGGGTTTTTTGAGATCTGGAAACCATAGTGTTTTGCACAGAGAAAAGCACCGGTTAAACCAACCGCAATATCTTTGCCCCAAATATCAAGAGGAAAGTTTTCTAATCGAGAAAAATTTTTATCTTCACTCGCTTCTACC
>Ga0105349_10000577_pt1 | contig 14572 bp, 18 predicted proteins | sample EN1Hudseemescosm_FD_83661 | JGI IMG/M metagenome (GOLD analysis project Ga0105349, IMG submission 83661) | Methane-oxidizing microbial communities from mesocosms in the Hudson Canyon - EN1B Hudson Canyon | ecosystem: Environmental > Aquatic > Marine > Cold seeps | place: Hudson Canyon...
CAAGCCTTCAGATGAAGTAGTTATCATTATTAATGAAATAGATTGGTGACCCATATGTATAAAGTATCGCCCCTAGCTCCTTCTCTAAGCTAGCAGAAAAAGCTTAACGCGACCATTAATGCCTTTGGCTGCCCAGACCGTGTGCGTTCATATCGATTTACACAGAGCTCTGGAGAGCAAAGCACTGCATTAGCTCAATGACTCTAGGGCAACAGAAAGTCTTTTATAACATTATTCTGCACTGTCCGCCTTCACTCTCTATTATGAACATATAAAAATGCGTTGCCTAATGGCGACTAATCGACATTACCTTGCTCTCCATGTCAATCATCGGCAGCATCTACTAAATTTTACTTTCATACTTTTACAAAACATGTCCTCTCAGAGGACAACTCGCCAAATTCATCTTACCTCCATGCAAGACGCACGGTCTTGGTGCGAACTTAAATCACCTCCGCACCATATTGATCCTGTATGAGGTTCTAATACCACTACAAGATATTGTTTTTAAACAGCTTTAAATTTGGTTCTACTTTTGCATACTGATTAGCAGTTCTGGATTTATTTGTTGTAACCGAGCAGCAAGTATTCAAACGGTTATTAATTTAAAACTAAGGAAAACATAATGAGATTACATAAATTATCTACGCTTCTAGCTGCTACGACGTTACTGGCTACTTCATCAGCAATGGCGTGGGAAAGCGAAAATGGTCAATATTCAAGCAGTGCAAGCGTTGCATTAGCATCTGACTACGTATGGCGCGGCTATTCTCAAACTGAAGAAGAAGCGGCAATCTCTGGTAGCTTTGACTACTCACATTCAAGCGGCCTTTACGCTGGGACATGGGCCTCTAACGTTGACTTTGGTGATGATGCAAGTGCAGAAATCGATATTTACATTGGTTTTGGCAATGATATTGGCGACACAGGCCTTAGCTATGATGTTGGTGTCCTTCGTTACCTGTACGATGGTGAAGATTACGATTGGAATGAATATTATGGTTCTGTAAGCTTCATGTCTTTCACTGCTGGCGTTGCATACTCAGGTGATGTATACGGTACGGATGAAACAGGGGTTTATTACTCTTTAGGTTTTGATTATGACCTGCCTATCGATGTTGCCTTAAGCGCGGGTATCGGTTACTACAATTACGATGCAACAAAAAACCACACTGATTACCACATGGGCCTATCTAAAGACATGATCGGCTTCGGCTTTGATGTTTCATATTTTGGTATGGACAGCAATGCTGAAGATACATATGGCGACCTAGCAGACGGCCGCATCGTTTTCACCATTTCTAAATCAATGTAATTCTGTTCGCCTGCCCACTGTTGGGCAGCCACTTTCTAGAAGGAAGATTATATGAAACAAGTAGTAGCGATTATCAAGCCTTTTAAGCTTGACGATGTCCGCGATTCTCTTTCAGAAATCGGTGTTCAAGGTTTAACCGTTTCTGAAGTAAAGGGGTTTGGACGTCAAAAAGGCCACACAGAGTTATACCGTGGCGCTGAATATGTAGTTGATTTTTTACCTAAACTGAAATTAGAAATTGCAGTTGATGATGATGTGGTTGAGCAAGTAACGGACGCCATCATTAAAGGTGCTAACACTGGCAAAATCGGTGATGGCAAAATCTTCGTTTACCCATTAGAGCAAGTGATCCGTATTCGTACCAGCGAAACCGGTTCTGACGCCTTATAAATTTGGAGCATTAAAAAATGGAAACAGTAACAAATCAAATTTTTGAACTCCAATACGCTATCGACACCTTCTATTTCTTAGTATGTGGTGCCTTAGTTATGTGGATGGCAGCAGGCTTTTCAATGCTAGAAGCGGGTCTAGTTCGAGCTAAAAACACAACAGAAATATTAACCAAAAACGTTCTATTATTTGCTATTGCATCTACGGCATACCTCGCTATCGGTTATGACATCATGTACGGTGGTGGCATATTCTTAGAGGGCATCGCAGGTGGAGAGTCATTAACTGCTGATGCATTAGCAGCTTCTGCTGAAGCCGGTTTTGATGGTAGTGCTGTTTACTCATCTGCATCTGACTTCTTCTTTCAAGTTGTATTCGTTGCAACAGCAATGTCTATCGTATCCGGTGCAGTTGCTGAGCGTATGAAGTTGTGGGCTTTTGCTGCTTTTGCTGTCGTCATGACAGCATTTATCTACCCCATGGAAGGAGCATGGACTTGGGGCGGTAGCGATGTATTTGGCCTGTATAACTTAGGTGACCTTGGTTTTCTTGACTTTGCTGGTTCAGGTATCGTTCATATGGCGGGTGCATCAGCTGCATTAGCCGGTGTTATCTTACTTGGTGCTCGTAAAGGCAAGTATGGCCCTAACGGAGAAGTTCGCCCAATTCAAGGTGCAAACTTACCCATGGCAACATTAGGTACTTTCATCTTATGGATGGGTTGGTTCGGCTTCAACGGTGGTTCAGTTTTAAAATTAGGCGATATGGCAAGCGCTAACTCAGTTGCGATGGTATTCCTAAATACAAATGCTGCAGCTGCAGGTGGTGTTATTGCTGCATTAATCGTTGCGAAGTTACTGTTCGGTAAAGCTGACCTAACTATGATTCTTAACGGTGCCTTGGCAGGTCTAGTTGCAATCACTGCTGGTCCTGATACTCCAACGCCATTAATAGCAACTATGATTGGCGCTTTAGGTGGGGTATTAGTAGTGTTCTCAATCATCACTCTAGACAAATTGAAACTTGATGATCCCGTGGGTGCAATTTCAGTTCATGGTGTAGTTGGTCTATGGGGGCTGCTTGCAGTGCCATTAACTAACCCAGATGCTAGCTTCTCGGGTCAACTGATCGGTGCAGCAACTATCTTTGTTTGGGTATTTGGTACAAGCTTCATAGTTTGGTCAGTACTTAAAATGATTATGGGCATTCGGGTATCTGAACAAGAAGAATACGAAGGTGTGGATTTAAGCGAATGCGGTATGGAAGCATACCCTGAGTTTACCAATATCACTAAGTAAGCTTAAATAGTACAAACAAAAAGGGGCGTCTGAATAATCAGTCGCCCCTTTTTTATTTGTAGCTAGCTACTTTGTAAGTACTTTAATCAGAAATAAACCCACATTTTTAGCAAACTTTTTTGTTCGCTTGATCCATTAAAAAAGTCAAAAGAGGCATGGCCCATATTACCGCTGTGCAATACGAACAAGGTCGACTATTGATTGATGAAACAGGCCATAGCCTAATAAAAACGCCTGATACAGTACCTGCTGATTTATATTTGGTCGAAAACAAACAAAAAGTATAACTTCTCGTACTTTATATCTATGCTGTACAGTCCATTAGTCAACTAAACAGCGCTTTCTTTCAGGTGACCTTAAAGCAAGTAGTTCACGTGACAGCTTTTTAAATATATTTTCATATCACAAAGCAACTAAGTAAATGAACCTTATCTACATTATAAGCACATAGTTTTATGTATGAGTTTAAATCATCGTCTCACCCTATAGCACCCTCCTTAGAACCTAGCAGCAAAAAAGGTTACTTTAACTTTGACATTACTCTTGCTATTATGATACAGCCTCTCTGGATAGAGGTGTTGCGGCCGAGCCGAGCAATAAATATTCGAGCTATTGTTAATTTAAAATCAAGGAAAACATAATGAACTTAAATAAGTTATCTACACTTCTAGCTGCCACAGCATTACTGGCTACTTCATCAGCAATGGCCTGGGAAAGTGAAGACGGTCAACACTCAACAAGTGCAAGCGTAGCATTAGGCTCTGACTATATGTGGCGTGGTTATTCTCAAACAGATAATGAAATAGCAATTTCTGGTAGCTTTGACTACGGCCATAGTTCAGGCATCTATTTAGGCGTATGGGGCTCTAATGTTGATTTTGAAATCAATGACGAACAAGCTCATGCAGAAGTTGATATTTATGCTGGTTATTCAAGTGAATTTGGAACTAGTGGGATTGCTTATGACATTGGTTTTTTACGCTATCTTTACCCCGGAACAGATGGTGGTGACTGGAATGAATTATACGCATCACTAAGCTATAGTTTCTTTAGTGCTGGCATTGCTCATACTGATGATGTTTATGGAGGTGATGAAGATGCAACTTATTATTCTGCTGGGTTTGATTATGACTTGCCTTATGATGTCGCTTTAAGTGCAGGTATCGGTTACTACGATTACGACGAAACAGGTGTTGAGGAACAAACTGATTACCGTATTGGTGTATCTAAAGAGTTCATCGGGTTTGGCTTTGACCTAACATACACTGCTATGGATAACGATGGTGAAAATGCAAATGGAAATGTTGCAGATGACCGGCTTGTATTCACAATATCTAATTCATTGTAATTCTCTTGGCCACCTAGTTATTGTCTAGGTGGCTTTTTTCTTTATTAGAAGGAAGAACTTATGAAACAAGTAGTAGCGATTCTCTTTCAGAAATCGGTGTTCAAGGTTTAACCGTTTCTGAAGTAAAGGGGTTTGGACGTCAAAAAGGCCACACAGCGTTATACCGTGACGCTGAATATATAGGTGCTTTTTTACCTAAACTGACATTAGAAGTTGCAGTTGATGATGTGGGTTTAAGCGAATGCGGTATGGAAGCATATCCTACGTTAATCAATATCACTAAGTCAGCTTTCAATAGTACAAACAAAAAGGGGCGACTGATTATTCCGTCGCCCCTCTTTTATTTGTGCTCAGCTACTTTGTAAGTGCTTTAGTCAGAAATGAATCCAAATTATTAGCAAACTTCTGTCTATCTGCTTGGTTCATTGCTGATGGCCCGCCGGTATCGACACCGCTTGATCGTAAAGAGTCCATTAAATCCCGCATTGCCAAGCGTTGCTTAATATTTGCCGTGGTATACATTTCACCTCGCGGGTTAAGGGCATGTCCGCCCTTCTCAATCACTTCCGCAGCAAGCGGAATATCACCCGTAATGACCAAATCACCTGCTGTGAGTCTTTGAACAATTTCATTATCAGCGACATCAAAGCCCTGAGTAACTTGTAGAAATGTTGTAAATTGTGATGGCGGAATACGCATAAAATGATTGGCAACCAAAGTCATTTCAAGCTGAGTCCGTTCAGCCGCTTTAAATAAAATATCCTTTATTACTGCCGGACACGCATCCGCATCAACCCAGATCTTCATATTACTTTTCAGCTGGTTTACGGCTTCTGCGTTGACCCACATGTGCTGCGGGTTTATTACCGCCTCCAGCACGACGAGGTCTATTCTCGCCACGGGTTTGGCTTGGCTCTTTTTGCTGGTCATTGCCTCTAGACTGACTTGGTCTTCTGCTTTTTTTCGGCTTATTCGATCTCGGTGCGCCTAACTTAGTGACCGGTACCGCATGCACTGGCACAAAACCTACTTCCACATCACGTAATAGAGTTTGACGAATTAAATTCTCAATATCAGATAAAAACTCAACTTCATCAGAACTCACTAATGAGATCGCTTCACCCTCAGCCCCTGCGCGGCCTGTTCGGCCAATACGATGTACATAATCTTCAGGTACATTAGGCAACTCAAAGTTAATCACATGAGGTAAATCACTAATATCTATACCGCGGGCAGCAATATCGGTTGCCACTAGAACTCGAATTTTATTTGATTTGAAATCGGCCAATGCTTTAGTACGCGCACCCTGGCTTTTATTGCCGTGGATCGCAGCAGCAGTAATGCCAAATTGATCCAGCTTTTTAACCAAGCGATTACACCCATGCTTAGTCCGCATAAACACTAATACTTGGCTCCAATTATTAGTGCCAACTAAATGAATCAACAGTTCGGTCTTTTTAGTCTTGTCGACTTCAAACATCGACTGTTTTACACCTTCTGCTGTGGTTGTTTGAGGGCTTATTTCAACTTGAACAGGATTCTTTAAAATACTGTTTGCTAGTGTGCGTATTTCACCGGAGAACGTCGCTGAAAACAATAGATTTTGTCGTGTTTTCGGCATCAAAGACATAATCTTACGAATATCTTTAATAAAGCCCATATCCAACATACGATCGGCTTCATCCAATACTAAAATTTCTATATCAGAGAATTTCACTGCATTTTGATTATAAAGATCCATCAATCGACCTGGTGTTGCAACCAAAATATCTACACCACTACGTAATTTCATCATTTGAGGATTAATCTTCACACCACCAAATACAACTGCAGATCGTAAAGGTAAGTGCTTGCCGTATAACACCACACTATCATGCACCTGTGCCGCTAATTCCCGTGTCGGCGTTAATACTAAAGTGCGCACATGATTTGGTCGTACTCGCGTACCCGTATCAAGGCGTTGTAATAAAGGTAATGTAAAACCAGCCGTTTTACCTGTGCCTGTTTGAGCAGCAGCCATAACATCACGGCCAGAAAGTACAGCAGGAATAGCTTCTAATTGAATCGGTGAAGGCGTGGTATACCCTTTTTCCTCAACAGCACGAACTAGAGGAGCAGAAAGCCCAAGGGATGAAAATGACATAAAGTGGTCTCGATTTACAATGAAAATCTTACTGTGTTAATAACACAGTAAGATCAGTTAAGAAATAAGTCGGGCGAATTATAACAGTTATAAAAAATAGCGTTTTTTTAGTTGTACTTGCACAATGATTACATAAATTATCACTTACAACTCTAACTCCCACAACTAAAACAGTCGGGCAGTCAAAATGTAGACATTATAAAAAATAAAACCTTAAGCTATTAACAATAGATTATCGTGCATCGCGCTACTATTATCGAAAACACGACTGGAACGCTTAAACAATGCTAACGAGCTTTTAAACTGTAAATTACTTTTTAGCTATCTATTTTTATTGTGTAGATGGTAAAGGTATAACTTAATAAAACCTTACCCCCTTGACGACAAGAGCCATTAGCATAATGCAAAACCCTGTTGACTTATAAAATAGATACTCACTCTTCCTTGCCGTATAAATGTGCCCCCTCAATAACCCTTCAGTATTAAATTAACCGCTACTCTTGGTGTGAGCCTGGTTCTCAAAACGTCAGATATTTAAGAGCATTGACTGAAAAGATGGCTGAATTATATTTTTAGAAAAGGAACACCTTAATGAAGAAGTCCCTTCGCAGCACAATTTGCCACAACAGCTAGTCAGACAAGGGCTATTTTATCTAATTTCAACATTATCTTCACTCTCTATTGGTGCGAGTACCTTAGGTGAGATAGGTTTGAGTCTTGCCAGCGCAACTCTAACGATCGTGTGGAGTCATGACCTTACAACATTAGGTAACTTGGCTCAACAAGCGTGGCGTAGGAAGCAAAATTCAGTGATTTCTAGCAGTCTATCAGCAGCTCCAGTTCCTGCAGCATTACTGATGTTTGCCCAGCTGTATTAGGTTTATAGGATCCTGACGTAAAGCTAAAAGCCTAGCAGCATAATCAACTAGATAAAGCACAGCATCAAACCGTAGTGATTAATTCATTACGGTTTTTTTACCCGTTATTATTAGCCTCTCTCTAGAGGCTAAGCTTATATTTACAAGGGTATTTTAAGGTAAAGATGCCAGAAAGTGAGTCATTGCTATTAGGCTTAATTTGAAGCTCAAGAACACGCTTTATTTCTCCATACAATATCAAACAACTAAACCAGCACTATGTCCTGAAGACCAAGCCCATTGAAAGTTAAACCCACCTAAGTGACCGGTTACATCAAGTACTTCACCAATAAAATAAAGGCCTGCTTGCTGTTTAGATTCCATTGTTTTTGAGCTTATTCCTGCTGTATCAACACCACCCAACGTCACTTCAGCAGTACGATAGCCTTCTGTTGCTGAGGGTTTTAGTTGCCAGTTATTGATCATGTTTCCGATCGTGATTAACTGTTTATCCGTCATTTCAGCCAAGGGGCTATCGGCTTGTTGTGGCCACCATAAATCTTGCAGTTCTTTAACTAAGCCTTTGGCTAACTTTTTAGTTAGCAGGGTCCTTAATAATTGCTTGCCTTCGATATTTTTTGCTTCAATCAGCCAATCAGGCATATTCAAATAAGGTAATAAGTTAATACTTATTTCATCACCCTGCTGCCAATAGTTTGATATTTGCAACATCACAGGGCCACTGACACCGCGATGGGTAAATAGTACATTTTCAGTGAATGATCGTTGATTGCAAGTCACTTCAACTTCTAAGGCCAGACCCGATAATCGTTCGCATACTGACTTCATTTGATCACTAAACATAAAGGGCACTAAGCCCGCTCGTCGCTCGGTGAGTGTTAAACCAAATTGCGTGGCGATATCATAACCTATACTACTCCCTCCTAAAGAAGGTATAGATAACGCCCCTGTGGCAACCACCAACGATTGGCACTGTAATTTTTGTACACTGTGATCTTGCATAATACTCAGCTGATAGCGATTACGGTTATCTTCATGCTGATACTTATCTGAATGTCCGTTTAGATCTAGGGACTTCAGGCGCTGCATTTCACAATGGGTTCTAATCTCAACCCCTGCTTGGGCACACTCATCCAAAAGCATCGCTAAAATTTCTTTGGCGGAATTTTTACAAAACTGCTGGCTATGTTTGCGCTCCTCTATCTCAATACCGTGGCGTTCGACCATGGCGATAAAATCCCACTGTGTATAACGCTTTAATGCCGACTTACAAAAATGAGGGTTCGCTGAAATAAAGTTATCCGCTTCAACAAAATGATTAGTAAAGTTACACTTACCACCACCCGACATAAGGATTTTCTTACCGACTTTATTGGCTTTTTCAATCACTAATACCCGTCGGCCACGCTGAGCAGCAGTAACAGCGCACAGTAAGCCCGACGCCCCAGCACCTAAAATAATGATATCGTATTGGATTGAATCAACAGTCACGAACAGACTTCCAAAGAAAAACAGCTTAATGGGTAAACAGATCTATTTATAATTACCACAAACACCGACTATTTAGCTTCTTTTATTAAAAACTACTAAGCTATACTGACCCACTGCCTGATTAGGATGTAAGCCATGAATAATGACCCTAGCCCACCGGCTTTTAATAAAATCACGATTGTCATTATCTGGCTGCTATTGCTTGGCGCGACCACATTACTGTTTAACAATATACTGGATGATATTAACAATCCGAACCAACAACTGAGGATCTCTATTAATGAAAACGGTCAAAAAGAAATCATTTTAGAGCGAAATAAATACGGGCACTATATCGCGACGGGCATGATTAACGGTCACTCGGTTGAATTTTTATTAGATACGGGCGCGACATTAGTTGCTATTCCCGAGCATATCGCTGATAGGCTCAATTTAAAAAAAGGACAAGGTTTTCAGTCTCAAACTGCTAATGGCAATAGCCTATCTTATTCAACAAAGTTAGACAGCCTGTCGCTTGGAGGCATTGTTATGACGAATGTCCGAGCGAGTATTAGTTCCGGAATGAAGTTTGATGAAATTCTGCTCGGCATGTCATTTTTAAAGCATTTACAGTTAAGCCAACAAGGCAAAACATTAAAAATAAGCATGCCTGAATAAACTGAAAAGACAGCTATTAAGTAACCGTTATCATCGATACAAGTTTTGATAGTGACCGAATTAAACTTATCATCACGTCGTTATTAAGCAGCCATATTAAGCCCGATATATTCACTAGCACGGTTAACCAAAATACCTTTTTAAACTCACCTTTACTGATCTTATGTCTCAAGCTATGTTGTGCATAAAAAGCACCGGGCCAGCCTCCTAAAAGAGCGAATAGGTGAAGGGTAGTTTCTTTTGTTCGCCACCGACCTGTTCGTGCTGCCGATTTATCTATTGCATATGCTAAAAAGGTGATGAGGCTGACAGTGATATACCCCATCACAATAATCAACGGTAAGCTATCTATCAGTGCCATTGTAATTTAAACAAGACAAACAATAGTGGAATGAGTGAACCGAATAATCGTGCTTTCCTTTGTATGTGTTTTGCTAGCGTCGCATTTCTGGGAAATTCAACTTTCTCAACCTTAAAGCGGCCAGTATTATCTTTGATTTGTTGATAAATAATAACATTACCATCAACAGCTCTTCCGACACGGTTCACAAAAGAGTTAATATGGACAAGTCGTTATCTCCACCGCCACTTGGTTTAATAAATCCAAAGCCTTTATCATCATTCCAATTGCTTATTCTCGCTGATATTGTAAAACAATATTCTTATTTCAACTGCTCTGTTAACTTACTAAAACGGTAGCAGTGATTAATTTTAGTTAGAATAATAAGCTTCACTCTCTGCACTGGCCTGACTATGAATTTGAATATTACCGATCCTGCTATTATGTTTTCAGGTATATCACTGTTATTTTTAGCCTACACCAATCGGTATTTGGCCTTAGCCAGTGTCGTTCGCACACTTAATAAAGATCTCAAAAACCAAGATCAGCAAAATAGAGTTCGGCAAATTGAGAACCTTCACCTTCGCATCAATCTAATCAAGTACATGCAGGTATTTGGGGTGATTTCGTTTCTGTTCTGTGTGTTCGCAATGTTGACATTATTTTGGAAAAATCAATTACTAGGTGAAACATTCTTCATTATGAGCCTAGTCACCATGATTATTTCACTGCTAATATCCTTAACCGAAATTCTAAAATCGGGTGAGTCACTCAAAATTGAATTTGAAAGAACCAATGTTCGTGATCTTTGGGATAAATAACAGAATCAACAGTATAGAATGTTTAAATAAAATGACTGTTTCTTAGCATCTATTAACTATTTCAAATTAAACATGCCACCTTCATTTTCATCTATTTGTGTTTTGATGCGATCGATTTTGCTTTTATCGTCTGTTTTCACATCATTGATTCGCTGAAATAAATTATGTTCACTTATTGGAATTGGAGTTTTTAATACCCATAGTGCTTATCGTTAAGCACTTTTAATTCGGTATCACACTGCTTTTTTAACGGGCTTATTTTGGTATTTAAGCTACCATTTTTTGTTCTTAATGCATCTCACTCATCATACTGTGCCTATTCAGTATAGTGCTGTGTCGTGCGAGGCTGTCTCTCAATATCTTCAACTTTTAGCTGCTAAACCTTAATTGCACCTTTCTCGGTATCTTGTCCACAATATTGATCGCTAAAGATTAAATCACCGCGTAATTTTCACTTGTAACCCTTAGCAAAGCCAACAGTATATACGGCTAAAAATAGTATTATGATTATTCGCATATCCATCGCCACATTAGTCTTATCAACCCTTTAAGTGAAAGTGGTTTTAATCTTCAGGCAGTGCATCAAACTCTTGTTTCTTTTCCCCCATCCATACTGCCATTGCAGCAGGATCCGCCATCAGCGTCATTACTTCCTGCATTGCCACTAAATGTGTAGCATCTTGCTGTTGAAACATGTCCATACCATGCTGCTTACTCATCGCAGCTAACTCATCAAAAGTAGTTGCCTTAAACACCTTATCGCAAGCGCCACCCAATTGTTTACAAGTCATTGTTTTCATATTTAAACCGCTTTATCATAAATTATTACTGTCTATTATATTCCCATTCATCGTACTCAGGGATATCAGAAATATAATCCAAGCAATTTACTTTATGTATCTTCCAGGCTCTTGCCTTTAGCATCGCACTAAGATCATAGTATAAACACAAGCTAAACATTAGCATTGTTCACATTAGACCTTCATTCACTTTAAAGATACAAATAGCTCTGCAATCCATCAGCACAGTGCTTATACTTTATATTCAGCCTATCAATATTAAACTCGTTTGTTAATTCTAATGCTAGTAATGAAAAATAGCGCTTGATTGAGACTCTTCTTCTGCAAAACAATATCTCCGCTATACCTATCAGTGACAAGCTCTCTAAAACCTACCATCCGCCCACACCTTGTCACTAAACAACAGTTTGCTACTATGATTCCAACCATCCACGATCAGGATTTCAGCAAAGAGGAATTAACAATGATGATTGAATTTAATAAAGCCGACATGGGCAAAAAACTACTTCGAGTCATGCCTTTAATCTCAAATGAAACAGCGTATATATATGAAGAACTAGAGCTAGAATTAGCCCCAGAAATACACGAGAAAGTATTGGATGTTATTAAGCCCTACTAGTCTTCAACAAAATAAAGCTAGCGCCTTTTAGGCTACTTTAGTCGCTTAGGAAAACAGTAGCGAGAGCTAACAAAACTTGATTCAGTCCAGTGAGTCGCTATTTTTGCAATTGCGTGTTTTGAATATATGAGCCCAAGCAAGCAGCAAACACTTAACGCCACCATTAATACCTTGGGATCCCCAGACCTGCTCCGTTTATGTCAATTTGCATATTGCTCAGAAGAACAAAGCGCAGCATCAACATTAGCCCACTGTCTCTACGGCAACAGAAAGCCTGTTCTAACATTATTATCCACTATTTGTGTTCACTCTCTACTACGAAACTGCAACAATGCACTGCCTAATGGCAACTAATCGACATCGTTTGGCTATTGATGTCGATCAGCGATTGCATTTGCCTTATTCGCTTACCCTTATCACATCTGAAATACGCTCAAGCACAATATGGCCTAGTGACAATAGTGCTTCATCAGGTTGAATCAAATCAGGAATTTGAACCACCTTCATCCCTGCGGCCAGCGCCGACTTCACCCCATTAGGTGAATCTTCAAACGCAACACAAGTATTGGGCTCATATGATAGTGATGCCGCTGCCTTTAGAAAAATATCAGGCTGAGGCTTACTTCTGGAGACCTGATCACCGCCAATAATGATGTCAAAATAATCCAATACGCCGGCTTTATTCAATTTGTGAGTGGCAAGAGCTGTTTGTGAAGACGTCGCCACCGCCATAGGAATGTGATGAGATTGACAATATGTTAACACCTCGACAACCCCCTCTTTTAGAGGCACCGCTTTATCTTTCACCCATTCAAGATAAAGGCTTCGCCATGTCTGATTAAACACATCTGCGTCAATACTGTTATCCAGTACATTTTTAATCACTGCATTGCCTGTTTCAGCATTGGTGCCGACAAACTGCATAAACACATCAGACAAATCAGCCAAGCCATACTGCTTACACACTGTATCAAATGCGCGTTTAGCTAACGCTTCACTATCAAGTATCAGCCCGTCCATATCAAATATAGCAGCAGAAAATTGAGTTAACATGATACGGGCCTGAATTAGTTTAGAAGTGCTGGTAATGCTTTTTCAATGTCTTAGTTACTGTCCAAACGCTTGTTAAGCCATCAGGGAAAATAACATAGTCACCTGGAACGATAGTAACGGGTGTGCCACCATCTGGAGTGACAACAATTTCACCTTCTAATATGTATGAACGTTCGTTTTTATTGTCAAAATCTAGACGGAATTCAGATACTGGGCAATCCCAAATATTCCAACTAGAAACGCCTAATTCTTTTAAACGTTCTTCAGTTAAGTTTTTTTCAATGATAATTTCTGGCATAACATTCCTGCTTTATATGTTGTTAGTAAAATAGATTCGAAACCTTAATCGCTGTTAAAGTGAGCTGCCATCGCAAAGTGCGAGACGAAAGCATAATAACAGAAACCTCCCTCATTATCGCATTTATTCTGTTGGCCTTTATACTTAATCCTAAGCTACGCCAGCTAAAGAAAAGGGTATTAATGTAGCCATAACTGCCTTCAATAGGAAGCCGAGCATCGTAAATATGACTGGGTGGGTAGTTCGAGTATCTGAGCAGAGTGACAAGTTTAGACGCCAGAGGCACCCAAAGGGTGAGAAGCATGGACGCCTCTAATCTGTTGCGTAGTATTTCATTCAGTTATGAGACCCGAAGGAAGCCGCTAGGGCGAGTATGGACTGGCTTTTTTGGTTCTTTTTTTGGCCACGCAAAAAATGAACAACCTTATTTAACAATTCGGAATTTGAAGATCATTAAATCATAACGCCCGAAAGCAGCGGAATAAACAATTAAGCCTAGCCGCTACCTTCGCTTGTTATAAGTTGATCTTAAACAGCAACAACTTTATTTGCACAAGGACCTTTTTGACCTTGTCCAACTTCAAACTCAACCGCTTGGCCGTCATTCAATGATGCATAACCACCATCCGCTTGAATTTCTGAATGATGAACAAACAAATCATTGCCGCCATCTTCTGGAGTAATAAAACCGAAACCTTTATCGGCATTAAACCACTTTACTGTACCTTTACTCATTGTATTTACTCAACTTATTGGTGAAATAATATAAATGTATACTCGAATTCACCGGTTCGAATATTCGAAAATAGACAGATGATTAAAACATATAACTACAGGTTCTTAAAGGGAATTCTTATTCTCTTTAAGTAAATCATAAAGCTAACTTATTTAGTGTGGTATGAAACCAACCGTTCTACTTCATTCTTAGATCCTAGAATCACTGGTACCCGTTGATGAACACTATTCGCTTGAATCGCCATGATCCGCTCATAACCTGTTGAGCTGACACCGCCCGCTTGCTCAACAATAAAGCTCATTGGGCTAGCTTCGTACATCAGGCGAAGCTTGCCACCATTGGTGGTTGGTTTATTGTCTATCGGGTACATAAAAATGCCACCACG
>Ga0105349_10000582_pt1 | contig 14532 bp, 14 predicted proteins | sample EN1Hudseemescosm_FD_83661 | JGI IMG/M metagenome (GOLD analysis project Ga0105349, IMG submission 83661) | Methane-oxidizing microbial communities from mesocosms in the Hudson Canyon - EN1B Hudson Canyon | ecosystem: Environmental > Aquatic > Marine > Cold seeps | place: Hudson Canyon...
TATCAAACACCTTATTATTGGCATTAGAAAAAATAATAGCATCGTATTTTGCCAAGGTTGCCTCTTTAAAAAGCGAAGCGTCTTCACTAGTATCAGTATCAATATTTTCTGCTTTACAAATTTCTTTTAAAGCTTTTATGCTATTAGGAATGTTTTTATGTACATACCCTTTTTCTCCATTTAGTGATAACCCATTTTTTGTAAATATCAATACACGTTTTTTCTTTACTGCAGGATCATTGTCTTCAGTATTATTTGCTTGTAGATTAACTGCCAAAACTAGACAGAAAATAAATAGAACAGTTTTCTTCATTTGTTTTTTATATTGTGGTTTCTTATAGATTAAATTAATTACTGAGTATATAATCTAGTGTTTTCCTTATCCTAAATGGGTAATAAGCTAGAAATAATTTTTGGGTTTTCATGGGAAATATTATTTATTAAACCCAAAGTTACCTATAAAATGATATTAATATCTTAACAAGGACTATACATTTTTGAAATTCGTATTATAATATTTTACGTTTAATCTCTTAATGGATAAAAACATCTATCCAAGTATGTCTTTAAAAATTATTTAATATATTGTTCATGAATCTTAAAATTTAAAAATGAAAAAAATCTGCTATTTAATTCTAATTGGTCTATTTACAGTTTCTTGTAACAATCCAAAATCATCCTCATCAAGTAATTTGTTTGGTGAAGTAAGAAAAGGTGATGAAAAATCACAAATGATTCAAAAGCTGTTTGATGCTGTTGCTGCTGAAGATATTTCTTATCTACAGGAGATTTTTTCTGATGACTTAAAACACACAAATCCTGATGGAGTAGTCATAAATAAAGAGGAATTTATGGAAGGTATTAATAATATATATGATATGTTTGATAATATCGAATTTAAAAAATCTGAATACGAAGATTATCCTGATTTAGAGATAGAAACAACCTATTATTCCAATGGAAAAATATGGACTAATATATGGAGCGAAATGAAAGCAGATGGAAAATACACTGGAAAAGAGATAAGTTTTCGTTTTCACATATCATATCTCTGGAAAAACAATAAAATCATTGAAGAAGTTCAATTTTTTAATCCAACAGCTTTTAATGAGGAAGGGAAAGCTAAAGAAAAATCCTTAAATTAAAAATTAATATTATGAAAAAAATAATTCTTATTTTATCAATTCTAGTTTTAAGTTGTGAGACTAAAACTAATCAAAATAACCAATGGACTTTTGACGCTACTGATGGATCATATATTCAATGGAATGGAGACAATACCAATGCTAATGAAATGCTTCATCACGCAATGAAACATATGTACAATGTTGAATACGAAAAATCTATGACGTTTTTTGAAAAAGTTTTGGAGTATGATTCTTCACTTTTTGGCCCTCATGTTGTTTTGGCTGGATTTGCAATTGATGGATCTGAAAAACAAAAAATGCATATTCAAAAAGCAAAAGAATTAGTAGCTGATAACAATGAAACTTCTAAAGTTTTTGTTTCACTTCTTGATTTACCAAAGGGAAATAATTGGCCTTTAGGACCAGAAGGTTCTTTTGAGTTATGGTCTAAAATGAGAGAACTTGAACCTAAAGGTAAATTAATTCATTTCTACTATGCTTTTTCAAATCCAGATTCTAATGAAAGAATTAGAGAAATGGAATTATTGCTATCTGAGATAAGAGATCAAAAAGGTGATCCAAATTCTCTACCAACTAATGGTGATCATTCTTATATGATCCCTCCAATAATTAATTCATTAGGTTACTTTTACTATGGAATTGGTGAAAAAGATAAAGCTAAAAATTATTTTGATGAATATTTAGATCTTTATAAAAGTTACAATTCTTACGATTCAATGGGTGAATTTTATTATAACGAAGGTGATATGGAAAATGCTTTAAAGTATTATAAAAAAGCAATTGAAATGTACCCTTCTTCTGCTTCTGCAAACTCTATGGTAAGAAAGATTAATGAATAAATAGCATTATATTTAGTTTAAATTGTTGTTATGAAAAATTAACAAACAGCTAAAGTCTATTCAATTGTTTTTTAATCTTTCTAATTGCATTTTGAATAGATTTTTCTGGTTCAATTATATTATCAGTACCCCAAAAATCTAAATCTATAAATCCAAGTTTAGAGTCAGATAAAATGATTTTAGGCTTAACTCTCATTTTGTTTTTAGGAAGAGCCAAGGAATTATTTTGAGTCCAATCTGTAATTGCAATTTCAGAAGCAAAAGTATAGGAAGTGTTAAATAATTTTTTATCGTAATTAATTTTTAACTTTAATAACAGATTACTATAATTAAAAATCCATTTCCCATTTTTCTCTACATAGTCAACTTTATACTTAGCTTGTAAAGGCCAAACATTTGCTCCTTTTGGCTTAGTGACTACAAATAGATTTTTAATAAAGTCTTTGTTGTTTATATTAAGATTGAAATTAGCGCTAATAATTACAAGCTTATCAACTTTTATATATAGCTCACCTTGAATTGAAGGTAATTCAATATTTTCTTTTTGTTTGAATCCAACTACATATACAGGGCTATTGTTAACTTTTGTAGTTCTTTTTATAACATATGAATACAAGGGAATATTTTCTTTTGGGATGAAAAAATTAGGATATTTAACAATATCAAGAAAAAGAGTATTGAAAGGACCCCCAGCTAATTTTACTATTAAAGTGTCGAGTCTTGAATAATCCGTGTTTTTTCTAAGCTTAACAAATTCAATAACATCTCTTTTATAAGATTCATAAGGAACTTTGTAAATTTTACTTACTGCCTCTGTTAATGAAACATTTCTTCTACGTCTTTTTATACTTTCTCTAAAAAAAGAAGTCATTAATAAATTTTCATTTAAATAATTGCTTTTAGAATTAAATAAAGCTTTTCTAACAAGCCCTTCAACGTCTTTAGGGATTGTTAAAATCATTTCGGAAAGAGGTATAGAATAAACATCTAACAATATTATATTCCTTTTATTTTTTAAATTTTTTAAATCAACAATTTTTGGACTATAACCTATAAAGGATACTTTAATAATAGGCTTGTAATTTTCGGGAATCTTAATACTGAAGTCACCATTGATATTAGAAATTGTGCTAATATTTGAATTGAGTAAGCTAATATTAGCAAATGCTAACCCTTCTTTATTTCTGGTATCAGCAATTTTCCCATGATATTCTTTAAATGAAATATTTTCAAGAGATTTTTTAGTTATATCTGTCTGCGAAAAGCAATCAATTTGAAAGATTAAACAAAGAAGAATATAAGTTAAAATAGGTTTCATTATAATCTAAATATAAAGATTTATATTATATATGAATGAGATAAAACATACCATAATATATGTTCTGAAAAAGTTTATAATATAAAATCCATTAGGGTTTCATCACTATTTTCTAGAGTTCAATTTAGCTAACAACCTTAAAATCTCTAAATATAGCCAGACAAGAGTAACCAAAAGCCCAAAAGCTCCGTACCATTCCATGTATTTTGGAGCTCCTTTTTCTGCGCCCTCTTCAATAAAATCAAAATCTATAACTAAATTTAGTGAGGCAATAACTACAACAAATAGGCTGAATCCAATACTCATAAGTGAGCTATTAGATGGATCCATTATAGAAAATCCAGAACCAAAAAAACTTGCTATTAATGAAAAAATGTAAACTAAAAAAATCCCTCCTGTAGCTGCAAATACACCTAATTTGAAGTTTTCTGTAGCTTTAATTACACCTGATCTATAAGCAAATAGTAAAGAAAGTAAAATAGAGACTGTGAGCATTATTGCATTAAACACAATCCCCTCATATAATTGGCTATACATAAAAGAAATACCACCCAATAAAAATCCTTCAAAAATCGCATAGAGAGGAACAGTTATTGGAGACCAAGTTTTTTTAAAAATTGTTACTAGAGCAATTATAAAACCTCCAATTCCTCCAATAGGAATTAAAAAAAACATTTCTTCGGAAAATGAAAAATAACCGGCCATTAATAATAGAAGTAATGAAATGGCCGTTTTATCAACGGTCCCCTTTATAGTCATAACATCATCTCTTAATAAAGCTCCTTTTTTTCTTTGGCTTGTATTTTCAAAAGTTTTAGAACTTAATGCTGGATTTCCGGATCTGAATGACAAATGTTTAGTTCTCATAATTAAATTTTAATTGCAAATTTAAAAAATTTTATTTCTTAAATTTTATCTAATTTAACAAATTGAAAAATTTAATGATATAAAGAAATGAAAATAATAAAGAGCATATTTAAGGGTCTTATAAAACAAAAACCAAGTGTAGTTATTGTGAATCTTGAAAGGCCAGCGATATTAACTGAAATTAGCGAAGAAGCCGGTGCGTTATTAGTTGAGTTCGGAATTTCAGATAAAGTTCTATCAAGTTTAATATTTGGATTTGGACTTTCTTATTAATTACTTATATTAATTAACCTATGAATTATAAAGCAATAAATATAAAAAACAAGTTTAATCTTTTTAATGAGAGATGGTCTCCAAAAGTAATAGCTGAAATAAATAATTATCAATTTAAGATAACAAAGTTAAAAGGAGATTTTCAATGGCATAGTCATATAGATACTGATGAGGCATTTATTATAGTTGAAGGGAACTTACGTATTGATTTTAGAGATGGATTTGTTAATTTATCAAAAGGAGAAATGTATGTAGTCCCAAAGGGTGTGGAACATAAACCATATGCTAAGGATGAAGCGAAAATAATGCTAATAGAGCCTCGGGGAGTTGTAAACACAGGAAATTTAAATCCAAGTGAATTAACTGCTGAAAATGATATATGGATTTAGTAAAAAATTAATTGTCATTGTGAATTAATTTTTTTGTTAAGTAATTAAATCTTAAGTAAAGCATAACAGAAGCTGAAGCTAAACCGAAAAGTAAGCCAATCCATATGCCTGTGCTTTTTAATGGGGTATAAAGCCCTAAATAATAACATATTGGGAATCCAATTAGCCAATACGCTATAAATGTCATTATTGTAGGAATTTTAACATCCTGCATACCTCTTAAGGCTCCTAATATAACAACTTGTAATCCATCAAAAATTTGGAATAGGGCCACTATAATTAAAAGTTCAGATGCTATCAGAATAACCTCTTGATTTTCTGCTAATTTCGCAACGTTTTCTGTATCAAGATATAGGGTGGGCAGCCAATCTCTTAATGTAAAAAACATAAAAGCAAAAACTATTTCAATTAATATAACTAACAAAAAAATAGAAAATGCAATTCTTCTTAGTGAAACAAAATCAGATAATCCTTTTTGATTACCTACCCTAACCATAGCTGCTACACCAAGTCCAATTCCAATCATAAATGTCATTGCTGACAAATTGAAAGCTATTTGATTTGCAGCTTGAAAATTTATACCTAATACTCCACTAATCCAAATAGCAGCAGTAAATATACCAACTTCAAAAAGCATCTGTAATGCAGAGGGGAAACCTAAATCAATTATTTTTTTAAAAATCGATGTATCAATTATTTTAAAATGTAGATTAAAAACATATTGTTTGAATTTTTCTTTATTTATAAAAATAAGCCATAAGAAAAACACCATAATAATCCTTGAAACTAACGTTCCAATCGCGGCTCCAGTAATACCTAATTTTGGAAATCCGAAATATCCAAATATTAATAGATAATTAAGTGTAATATTTATTACGTTAGCCAAGATAGTAGCATACATTGGGTATTTTGTATTAGATAATCCGTCGGAAAACCTTTTTAATGCTTCAAAAATAATTAATGGAATTATAGAGAGAGCAATAAAATTTAAGTATGGGATTGCTAATTTAACAACCTCAAATGGTTGATTCATTTCGAACATTATCGGCTTGACTAGCATTAACAATAAGTAAAGAGAAACTCCCATAATAGAGCACAATATTAAACCGTGTTTAAGCGCATTTTTAACTCCCATTATATTTTTTGAAGAATCTGCTTCGGCAACAATTGGAGTAATTGCTGTTGCAAAGCCTATTGCTAAAGACATTGCTATAAAGAAAAAACTATTTGCTAAGGATACTGCCGCTAATTCTGCTGCCCCCAATTGACCTACCATTACATTATCTGCAAAAGAAACAGTCATATGCCCTACCATTCCTAACATTACTGGAAATGAAAGCTTTAGGTTGTAACGAAATTCTTTAGTGTAATTACTTATCAATGTATTAAATTTCCGCAAATGTAAGTTATATTAGAATTTTAATATAAATTTATTTTAACATGATTTTAAAATCTTAATAATAATAAAATGAATAATAAATTTTCAAGAATAATTCAAGGATGTATGAATTGGGGTAAATGGGGGAGTCAACTTGCCACTAAAGAAATGGAATCTTTGATCCATTATAATATAGAAATAGGCGTTACCACTTTTGATCATGCAGATATTTATGGGGATTATACAACAGAATTAGAGTTTGGAAAAGCTTTTGCTCAATCTGGTATTCAAAGAGAAGAGATTCAATTGATTTCAAAATGTGGAATACAATATGTAGGCGAAACAAGACAAAATAAGATTAAACATTATCAACATGACTCGAATTACATTATATATAGTGTGGAAAAATCAATAAACAATTTAAATGCAGATTATTTGGATATTTTATTATTGCACAGACCAAGTCCTTTAATGCATCCTGATGAAATTTTTAAAGCTATTGAGATTCTAATGGATCAGGGAAAAATTAAATCTTTTGGCGTTTCTAATTTTACAAATTATCAAACTGAGTTAATATCATCAAAATCTAAAGTAAATGCCAATCAAATTAAATTTTCATTAACTCATCACAGTGCTCTTTTTGATTCAAGTTTAGATTATATGGTTTTAAATAAAATCATTCCTATGAGTTGGAGCCCTCTAGGCTCAGTTTTTAAAGAAAAAAGTGATAAAAATAAAAGGATTCATTTATTATTAGATGAACTCTCAGTTAAATATAGTGTTAGTAAAGATCAACTTTTATTAGCTTGGATTTTAAAACACCCTTCAAAAATTCATCCCGTTATTGGAACTGTAAAAAAAGATAGAATAAAAGCATCCTATGATTCTGTTAATATAGATTTAAGTGAAATAGATTGGTTTAGAATGTTAGAAGTATGTCAAGGACATAAATTACCATAGTGACTTTTTAAAATTTTGATTTTTTGGCCATTTTTGATCATTTTTGGCCATTTTTTGGCCATTTTTGATCATTTTTGGCCATTTTTGGCCATTTTTTTAAAAATAGCATTTATAATTAATTTCACTTTTTTTGATAAAATATTTTTTTTTCAATCGATTTCCAAAGCAATAAAGAAGCAACTGTTTTATATGGACCCCATCTTTTTTTTAGGCTTTCTAATTTTGAATTAGTTAGAATTTTCAAATTATAATTAATTTTAATACTATTTAATAAAGCTAAATCTCCATTTGAGAATATATTTTTTCTAAATAGAATAAATATTAAAAACATTTCTGCAGTCCATTTTCCTACACCTTTGATTTTTGTTAATTCATTAATTACTTCTTTATCTTCAAGAATCTTAAAATCTAATTTGTTGTTTAAAAAATAGAGATAAACATTTTTAATATATTCAACTTTTTTAAATGATATGCCGATTGATTGAAGGTCTTTATTATCTATTTCTTGGATATTTTTATAAGAAAGTTTGCCAATTAAATTATTAAATCTTTTTTTTATTGTTATGGCAGCTTTAAAGCTAACTTGCTGCTCTATAATAATTTGTGAAACTGCCTTTGCTAGATCTTTTTCATATCTATCAGAAAGTCTTATCTTATCTCCAATTTTTTCTATTAAATATTTTAGGACAGGGTCTTTGCTTAGATGTTCAAAATGCTCATTGAATGAATCCATAAAAATTATTTTGAATCGTGTGTATTATATAGATATAACGGAAGAGTTAATGAAAACTCTACAAGAAAAAAATAAATTAAAAAAATGAGAAATGCACTAGCAGATAAGAACTTTATAAGATGATAATATGGCAGGGTAATTTCTAGACTACACATTATTAAGCAAAATTTTTCATTGTATCGAAAAAAAAATTATAAATTATTTTTTCTTTTTATTTAAAATTTCAAGTATTTGCTTTTTGATTTTGTTAATTCTCATTTTTCTAAATTCAACTTTTTCAGTATTTCCATTTTGCTCTGTTCTAGATATTCTTTTTTTAAGTTGGTTGATTTTATGACCTAGTTTGGGGATTTGATTTTTATCTAATTTATTCATGATTTTTAAATTAAATGAGTTCTCTTAAAGTTAATAAAAGAATTTAACACTACACCAGAATTTGTATATTTAAGAAACTTTATTTTACTATGCTTTCAAAGAATTTTTTATACGGGAAAGATAAGCTTACAGTCGAGTCAGTGATAAAAATATTAGATGGCAAGTTAGATTGCCTAGTTGGTGACGAAGAATTGTTAAAAATAAATCAATCCAGGAGAAGCATAATAAATGTTCTAAAGTCTGAACGTATTACTTATGGAGTTAATACGGGTATTGGAGTTTTGTGTAGCACTATTATTTCAAAAGAAGATTCTAGATTATTACAAGAAAATTTACTAAAAAGTCATGCAGTTGGAGTTGGAGAAAATGTTCCTTTTGAAATTTCTAAACTGATGTTGATTATAAAAGTTCACTCTTTATGCAAAGGATTTTCTGGCATTAGTATTGAAGTTATAGAAAGAATTTGTTGGCATATAGATAATAATATTATCCCAATTGTTCCATCACAAGGCTCTGTAGGTGCTTCAGGGGATTTGGCACCTTTATCTCATTTATTTTTACCATTAATTGGTGAAGGAAAAGTTCTATATAAAGGAAAAGAAGTAGAAAGTAAAAAGGTTTTACAAAAAGAAAAAAAATCTCTAATATCACTTAAAGAAAAAGAGGGCCTAGCTTTAATTAATGGAACTCAATTTATTTCAGCATATACATGTTTTGCTTTAAGTAAATTTAAAAACTGTTTAATGAATGCAGATATTATTTCTGCTATTACATTAGATGGAGTTCAGGGCTCTATTAAACCATTTAGCAAAAAAATTCAAAAGTTAAGACCTTACAAAGGCTCTTTAATAGTATCAGACACGGTTAGAGATTTGATATTTGGCTCAGAAATATTAGAATCACATAAAAATTGTGATAAAGTTCAAGATCCCTATTCTGTAAGGTGTATACCTCAAGTTCATGGAGCTAGTTGGGATGCTTATTTACACTTAAAAAACGCATTAGAAATAGAACTCAATTCTGTAACTGATAATCCAATTGTAATTGATGAAAATGAGATTATTAGTGGAGGAAATTTTCATGGACAGCCTATTGCAATCCCAATAGATTATAATATTGTAGCTGCTTCTGAAATAGGTAATATTTCAGATAGACGTATTTATTTGTTACTTAAAGGGAATGAAACAGTCCCTAAGTTATTAATTAAGAATAGTGGAGTTAATTCTGGGCTTATGATATTACAATACACTTCTGCAGCTTTAGCAAGTGAAAACAAAAACTTATGTTTTCCTGCAAGCGCAGATTCAATAACAACATCTCTTGGCCAAGAAGATCACGTAAGCATGGGATCTATAGGTGCAGTTAAATTTTTAAGAGTTGTTGAAAATTTAGAAAAAATTTTAGCTATTGAACTTATTTGTTCTACTCAGGCATTGGACTATTACATGCCTTTGAAATCTGGTTTAAAAGTGAATAAATGTTACAATTATATTCGCTCTAAAATTAATCATTGTGAAAAAGACAAAATCTTTAGCGAAGATATTGATAGTGCTATTAGAATTATTAAATCAAAAAAATTAATTGAATTAACTTTGTAAATTTTATGGACTATCATTCATTTCTAAAAAAGTATGCAAATCATCCGAATTATTCTGCTCCAATTGGAAATGAATTAAATGCTAAAAGCTGGCAGACAGAAGCTCCCTTGAGAATGTTTTTAAATAATTTAAATGAGGAGGTAGCAGAAGATCCAAATAATTTAATTGTTTATGGAGGATCTGGACAAGCTGCAAGAAATGTAGATTCTGCAAAAAAAATAATTAAACTTTTGTTGGATTTAGAAAATAATGAGAGTTTGCTTGTACAATCGGGAAAGCCAGTTGGAAAAGTCAGAACACATGAAGAAGCACCTAGGGTATTAATTGCAAATTCAAATCTCGTTCCGGCATGGGCTACATGGGAACATTTTGAAAAATTAAAAAACGACGGATTAATGATGTATGGTCAAATGACAGCTGGCAGTTGGATTTACATTGGAACCCAAGGTATTCTTCAAGGCACATATGAGACTTTTGTTTCATGTGCAAACAAACATTTTAACGGATCATTAAACGGAAAATTATTGGTTTCTGGAGGTTTAGGAGGGATGGGAGGTGCTCAACCACTTGCAGCTACAATGGCAGGAGCAACATATTTAGGTGCCGATATTGACCCTAAAAGGATAGAAAAAAGACTAGCAACAAAATATATTGATAAAATGACTTATTCTTATGAAGAAGCTAGGGATTGGGTGTTAGAAGCTAAAGAAAAAAAAGAAAATATTTCAGTTGGTTTAGTAAGCGATATAGGGGATTTATTAGATAAACTGCTAAAAGATAATATTATTCCAGATATTTTGACGGATCAAACTTCTGCTCATGATCCTGTTTATGGATACGTTCCAAATGGAATTACTTTAGAAGAATCAATTTTATTAAGAAAAAAAGATCCAATAGAATATAAAAACTTATCACTTCAAAGCATGGCCAGACATGTTAATCTTATGTTGAAAATGAGATCATTGGGTTCCATCACTTTTGATTATGGAAATAATTTAAGAGAATTTGCAAAACAAGGAGGGGCAGTAAACGCGTATGATTTCAATGGATTTGTACCAGAATATATCAGACCTTTATTTTGCGAAGGAAAAGGTCCTTTCAGATGGGCCGCATTATCTGGAGATCCGGAAGATATTTACGCCACTGATAAGGCATTAATAGAGGCATTTCCTGAAAATGAAGATATGATAAGGTGGTTAAAAGAAGCAAGAAAAAAAGTTAAATTCCAAGGATTACCATGTAGAATTTGCTGGTTAGGAATGGGAGAAAGAGAAAAAGCAGGACTAATATTTAATGATTTAGTTAGAAGCGGAAAAATATCGGCACCAATTGTTATAGGAAGAGATCATTTAGATTGCGGGTCAGTAGCTTCTCCAAACAGGGAAACTGAAGGAATGCTTGATGGATCAGATGCCGTTTCTGATTGGCCACTTCTTAATTTGATGTCTAATACAGCAGGAGGCGCCACTTGGGTTTCGTTTCATCATGGAGGGGGAGTTGGAATGGGTTATTCTCAACATGCAGGAATGGTGGTATTAGCTGATGGAAGCAAACGTGCTGAATTATGCATCAAAAGAGTTTTGTTTAATGATCCTGCTATTGGAGTAATTAGGCATAGTGATGCGGGATATCCAGACGCAAATAAGAATTTAAAAAAGTTTAATCTAGATATATAATATTGAAAACACTTTTTGGCCCTTTTATTGAAATTTTGACAATGTCAAATTTATCTTTGAAGGGACCTTTATTTGATGATGATTTAGAGATAATTTATGACGGAGGAGTTATTGTTGATAGAGAATCAATTGTTGAAGTTGGTAAATTTTCAAAATTGAAAGAAAAATGTAAAAATGTTTATGAAATAAGTTCTCCTTATGTTTTGTTGCCTGGGTTTATTGATTGTCATACTCATGTATGTTTTGCAGGGTCTAGATCTGGTGAATATGCTAAAAAAAATGCTGGGATTTCCTATCAACAAATTCTTTCAGAAGGAGGTGGGATTTATGATACTATGCAGAAGACAAATTTAGCTTCAGATGAAGAATTAAAAAAACAAACAGTAAATAGGCTTAATAGGCATTTTTTTGAAGGAGTATTAACTTGTGAGGTTAAAAGTGGTTATGGAAAGGATTTTGATCAAGAAATAAGAATGTTAAAAACCATTAATGAAATTAACTCAGAAAATCCATATGATTTAGTAAGTACATGTTTGGCTGCACATGTCCCACCAAATGACAAAAACATTTCTTCACAAGATTATTTAAAATCTATAGTTAAAGATTTATTTCCTCAAATTATAAAAGATCAATTAACAAATAGAGTAGATATTTTTATCGAAAGAAATGCTTTTAATATAAATGAATCAAAGCAATTTTTAATATCGGCAAAAGAAAATGGTTTTACTACAACAGTTCATGGAAATCAATTTACAAGTGGAGGGTTAAAAACCGCTGTAGATGCTGGTGCTATTAGTGTAGATCATTTAGAAGTATTAAGTGATGAAGAAATAAAATATCTTTCTAGATCAAAAACCTCTGCTGTTGTTTTACCAGGTTGTAGCCTTGGTTTGGGATTGCCTTTTGCACCTGCTAGAAAAATATTAGATGCTGGATGTCAATTAGCAATTGCGACTGATTGGAATCCAGGATCGGCTCCAATGGGAGACTTACTAATACAGGCTTCTATTTTAGCATCAAATCAAAAACTTACTAATGCAGAGGTTTTTTCTGCTTTATCTTTTCGGGCCGCGAATGTTTTAAATCTTAAAGATAGAGGTACTATTGAAGCAAATAAAATAGCAGATTTTATAGGATTTAATATATCAGATTATAGAGAAATATTATATAGTCAAGGAAAAATTAAACCTACATTTATTTGTAAAAAAGGAGAGGTGTTTAATAAATAATTTCAAAAAATATGAATCAAATAGTAGAATGTGTTCCCAATTTTTCTGAAGGAAATGACAATGAAGTGTTAAATTCTATATCTGCTGCTATTTCAGGTTCAAAAGGAGTTAGCTTATTAAATGTCGATCCAGGAAAAGCTACTAATAGAACTGTCATGACTTTTGTTGGTGATCCAGATTCGGTTGTAAAAGCAGCTTTTAATGCTATAAAAGTTGCATCGGAAAAAATAGATATGTCAAAACATAAAGGGGAACACCCTAGGTTTGGAGCTACTGACGTTTGCCCATTGGTTCCTGTTGCTAATATTTCTTTAAAAGAACTTGTTCCATATGCTCAACAATTGGCTAAAATGGTTGCAGAGGAATTAAAAATACCTGTTTATTTATATGAACATGCTGCTAAAAATAATAAAAGAAAAAATTTAGCCGATGTTAGATTAGGAGAATATGAAGGATTACAAGTTAAACTATTGAAAAAAGAATGGAAACCTGATTTTGGTCCTACTATATTTAATAAAAAATCAGGGGCACTTGCTATTGGAGTGAGAGATTTTTTAATTGCCTACAATATTAATTTAAATACTAAATCTACAAGATTAGCAAATGCAATAGCTTTTGATGTTAGAGAAAAAGGGAGAATTAAAAGAAAAGGACACCCTGTAATAGGAGAGATAGTAAAAGATCAAAAGGGTAATCCTAAAACAATACCTGGCTCTTTAAAAAATGTTAAAGCTATAGGATGGTATATAGAAGAATTTGGAATTTCTCAAATTTCAATGAATTTGACCAATATAAATGAAACACCAGTTCATATTGTATTTCAAGAAGTTATTAAAAAAGCAGATAAAAGAGGGGTAAGGATTACAGGCTCCGAGATAGTTGGACTAATTCCTTTAAAATCAATGCTTGATACAGGGAAGTATTTCTTAAAAAAGCAAAATAGATCTATCGGAATACCTGAAAAAGATATAATTGATATTGCTATTGAATCATTAGGGTTAAATCAGGTTAAAAAATTTACACCTGAAAAAAATATTATAGAGTATTTTTTAAATAGTCTTGCTAATGATAAGAAAAAAAATATTGAATTAACTGCAAGTGAATTTTCTGATGAAGTTACACGAGAATCTCCAGCTCCAGGTGGAGGTTCAGTTTCTGCATATGTTGGATCACTTGGGGCATCACTTGGAGCTATGGTTGCAAATTTATCATCAAATAAAAGAGGCTGGGAAAATCAAGTAGAAATGTTCAGTCACATTGCAGATCAAATTAATGTCATAAGAAATGAATTATTACTCTTAGTAGATGAAGATTCTAATGCTTTCAATATGATTATGTTAGCTTTTAAGTTGCCTAATAATTCGGAAAAAGAAAAAAAAATTAGATTAAAGTCAATTAATGAATCTACAATTTATGCAGCTAAGGTTCCTTTAAAAGTAATGGAAAAATCTTATGAATGCTATGACTTAATTTTAAAGCTAGCTAAAGAAGGAAATCAGAATTCTATTTCTGATGCTGGGGTGGCTTGTTTGTGTGTTTACACGGCAATATATGGGGCTTATTTAAATGTAAAAATTAATTTAAAGGATCTGCCAAATGATAAATCTATAATTGAAAGAGCTAATGATATTTTAGTAAAATCTTCAACTAAAAAAAGGAATATCCTTAATTATATTCAAGGAATAATTTAATCTACAGATTCTCAAAAAATCCTTTTTTTGTATTTTTGATGACCTCATTACAGTTGAA
>Ga0105349_10000587_pt1 | contig 14466 bp, 7 predicted proteins | sample EN1Hudseemescosm_FD_83661 | JGI IMG/M metagenome (GOLD analysis project Ga0105349, IMG submission 83661) | Methane-oxidizing microbial communities from mesocosms in the Hudson Canyon - EN1B Hudson Canyon | ecosystem: Environmental > Aquatic > Marine > Cold seeps | place: Hudson Canyon...
ATTCTTCTTCGCCACATTCTTCTTCACCGCAGCATTCTTCTTCGCCACATTCTTCTTCACCGCAGCATTCTTCTTCGCCACATTCTTCTTCACCGCAGCATTCTTCTTCGCATTTATTTTGTTGCATCCAAGCATGGATTTCACCCATGGCTTTCATGTGATGTGCCTCAAGAGGTATCTTCATTCCAGAATGCCCCTCCAAGAAAACGACATGGCCATCCATTACAGATCTAACCGCATCACCCTCCATCATCATGTGATCGAGGAAAATAGGACTTTCAGTCACCATTCCATGCATACCAGAGCTACCATTTCGCCCTCGTAGCATCATGGGAGAAGGGCCCGTACGTCCGAATGAACCCCTACGATCGAGACCGATATTGGTGACTCCCCATACCGGAGGGGAATCGAAGCGTGTGGAGTCGATTTGTCCTTCAAATCGAGAAGACCGAAGACGACGCTGCATACGTCTTTCCATGGGACGTCTTTTCATTCCCCTGTCATTGCTCCTCCACTCAGGGCGGGCATTCCTTCCACCTTCACGGTACTCGTCACGACCCCAGTTCCGATCCTCTGGATGATCACGATGCTCTTCACGATCCCAATCACGATTCCAATCACGATTCTCTTGGTGATCGCGATGCTCTTCATGATCCCAGTCACGTGGCTCATCTCGATCACGACCCCGTTCTTCTTCACGACGACTGCGTCCGTCTCGAATCGGTGATCTTGAATCGTCGCCACGGGCTCGATCAACTCGCGAAGGCGCCTGAGTTCTCCTCAAGCGATCTCCACGACCGGTTCTGTTCTCTTCAAGATCTTGAATGCGATCCTGTATACCTCTCGCCATATCCATCAAACGCGCCAACTCACCCCGCAAGGTTTCGAGTTCTGACTCTGCAGCTTCATTTCTTGAACGCCTTCTGTTTGTGGGTCTTCCTGTCTCTGAATCCTCGTGGTCATCCACTTCTACAACGGCTTCGGAGGACTTATTTTCATTTACTGGCTCCACTGACGAAGTCTCTTCTGCCAGAACTACACCGGAGGGGTGCACATGAATACATGCTGGTAAAAATATTCCAGCGAGCATTAACAAGCTGGCTCTGCAAAGTAGATTTTTCATCGTAACCCTTCAAAGTTATCGAAATTATTTATTAGTTTTTTCATGACTGATTTTTGTTGAGAGAATCACGCATTTCCCTTTACGCATGACTTGAAACTCCAGCGGCTTCAATGGTTGTCGGAATGCACCTGCGAGATGTAAGTTATTTTCAATATCTTGATCGTCTGACTTGAGGAAAATATCCCAAACCTTAAAGCCTAATTTCTGAGCTAAACTATCTTCACGTATCGAACGAATCATGTAGTTCGCATTTTCTATACCTGGAAGATGCGATTTAAGCCCAGGGTGAACCTCTTCTAATTCGAATCCCATCGGCTCCACACGAAGACGTTGGCCATCACTCTGAATCTCTAAAACGACCTCTCCATTGAGGGTCTCTGTCTGATGACTCTCTGAAGACCCCCATGACGTGCGACTGCTACTGAAGGAGGTCGATAGACCGCGACGTGACCTTGAAGGGTTCTCTCTGAACATCTCTTCGATCAGAGAAGGCCTTGAGATTCCAAATCGACTGTCCTTTGACAACTCGCGCTGCATTCGCTCCAGTTGCTCGACGGGATCGAAGACATCGGCCTCCAATAAACGTTCTATTGTCTTTTCCGGTCTGAGGGAGGGTGTTGTTTTTCCAGCATTCCGTGGTCTGACGAGGTCGGTAATATCCACTTTTGATTTACTGAGTCCGCCTTCACCAAGCTCTATGGTGACAACCCCTCCTGGACCTATCAAAACTTTCCTCCGCAAGGTTGCGCCTGTACCCGAATCCCGAGTCTCTTCCGTCACAGGGTTGTCGAGATCCGAAATCAATTCCTCAGCCTTCGATCGAATTTCTAAATCTTGATTCTTCAGTGCCTTCACCAAATATGGCCTGACAACAGCACCCTTTTTCAGCAGATTTTGCGCAGCCGATTCTCTCTTTTCCCAAGAATCCGACCCCAAATCATTGATCCAACTCTGGATGGTGGGATCAATTTTTTGAGCGTCATCTACTGCATCTATCTTCTCTTTCGTAACCTCTGATTTTTCAGATCGAGTCTCGACGGAGTCAGGTGTCTTTTTTTGTGTCTCTGAAACCTGCTGGTCCACACCATCCTGAATAATTTGAGAAGCGAAAAAAGTATCCGGAATCCCTAAGAACAGAAGGACTGCAATCATGCAGACAGGGCTCTTTGGGGAAAGAAAGCTCTTCCATTCCATTCCGAGGAGATGGGGAGAGACACTGGGCTCGGGATTCCGGAAATTCAGCAAACTCATTCACTTCTCTCTTTCAAGACTTCAGAAGAACTGACGATCAGCGGAGCCTTCAACGGGCTCACACCTCACACCCTTCTAATTTTCACGTCTCTACCGGGTAATAGCAAAGTGCGGGCCAATTTATTTAAACCGACCAAACCCTGCACCTTCAACTCGCAAGTTGCCCGAAAATATAGACTTAGATATATCAGAATATTATTCCCCTGAACGCAGCGCAAAAAAAAGAGGAGGATTTGGGGCATCGCCCTCAAATCCTCCTCTGATTTACCTCAAATAAGGTTTCTGTTTCGGAATACTCCGTCAGTCTCCCAACTCAATTTCAAGAAACTCAGTGGTTCCTGCAGGAAGGAAGACTTCGAAAGTGGGTGCGTCATTCAGTGAAATTTTTCGCTGCGTTGTTCCGAAGCTTGTCACTCTCACCGTGTAGGTTCCTGTGGGCAGCCCAGGGAAAGTAAAGAAACCTTTCCTGTCTGTCTGAGTTCTAGCATCGGTTCCTTTGACTCCTCCTGAGAGAAGCACCTGAACACCAGGTACAGAATCACCATTCGGTTCGAAAAGACGGCCTTCGATGATGCCACCCGTTCCAATGGCCACGATCAAATCTGAAGTCCCACTCAAGACATCCGTGACGACCTCTGTAATATAAGCGCGATGCTCAACCTTCAAATCTACTTGAGGGACAGATAATCCAATGAATTCAAAGTATCCATCTGGCCCTGTCATGATCTGATCTTTACGCGGTGAGGATCCGGTTCGGATTGTACTGGTTAAGAAATTTCGAGTTCCCCCGATAACAGTCACCTTTGCACCGGCAACAGGCTGATTGGAATTCGAATCGATAATCTGGCCAAGAACACGACCGCCCTGACCGAGACGTATCGTCTGTACATCAAACCATGCATTTGAACGAATCACGACATCATCAATCGTCGCCTGAGCAAAACCCGGAGCCCCAATGATGACTGAGTATCTTCCGGGAGCGAGGCCATCAAACTGGAAAAAACCATCTTCAGGTTGGAATGTCCTAGCAGGTACCTTCGTGGTCGGCTTATCACCCACGATGATGCGCGGCGAAACGCTAAAGGCTCGCAGCGGTCTTCCATCCTCTTGCAAGATCGTTCCTCGAAGTCCACCGAGTGCTTCTAATTGAACGATAAGTTCGTCCCCATTGACCGGAACCTCAAACAGGCGAATCTCGGCAAAACCATTCTTTTCCACTGCGAGGTCTACAGGAAACTGCCCGAGATTATCGAAACTGAATCGGCCCGTGAGATCTGAACTCTTTGAAATTTTGCGAAGACCATCACTGGTATCGATTGCGACGACTCTTGCGCCCTCAATAGGATTACCTGAAAAGTCTGTGACAAGCCCGGCAAGAACAGCCCCTTGAGTCAATCTCAATTCAATGTTGGCAGTGTTCATACCCTCTTCAACAATGATTTCACTTTTCTCAACCGTCAAGAAGCCATTCATTTCACAAATCAAATTGTGATATCCAGACGGCAAGCTCTTGATAGAAAACTGCCCTGCTGCATCTGAAACTGTTTTATTGGGTAAAGACTCAGGATTCACATCTCCCAGCCATTCATCTCTAACCGCAACAATTGCGCCTTCGAGAGGAACACCCGATTCGTCTACAACAATGCCGCTAATAGCACCCCCGACCTTCATTGTCAGGGTGACATTCGAGAGCGATCCTCCGGCCATAAGATCAAAGGTCTCTGATTGGGTCGTCAAGAATTGTGCATGAGTTCCCTCAACGAACATTTCTGTTCCAGGGGAAACCTCAACAACTTTGAACGAGCCATCTGCCTGACTCATCACCGGAGGCGCAGCGTTAACCACGACCGGATTTTGTTCCGAATGCATTTTTCGTGCACTCACGGAGACCCCTTGTAACGGGCTTCCATTGGCATCTAGGACAATCCCTGTCACCACACCATTTCGCTCTAGGTAAAAGTTCTGCCCCGTAGTTTCGACGCCCTCAGCAACACTGGCTTCAACATTTCCGGAGCGCATGTATCCAGGGGCATCCACATTCAAATATGCGACAGGGCGACGCTGCTCAGTCACTCCTCGAACGTAATATGTTCCTGAGGAATCTGTAACTGCTGATTTCTTCACATCTGCCACATCATTTACAGTAATCACAGCTCCAGCAATCGGCTCAGAAGTCTCTGCGTCGAATACTCCACCACTAATGGCAGCGCCTTGACTTAACTGAATACTCAAAGGCTCTGCTGAAGGGCGAATTCGCAACTGCTGATGGGTCGCATAGTCTTCGAAGCTGACGACGAGTCTGTAATCCAGTTCATCCAGCGTATCAAATCGAAAGACTCCATTAACATCCGTTTCAATTCCAGCATCTGTCAACTCGATGGGTGAACCTTCAGTTCTTGTACCCATAGGATTGATCTTGCAACGAGCACCTTCGAGGGCATTACCGTCCGGGTCGTAAACTATTCCTTCAATGACTTGCCCTGGAATCAACACCACGTCAACTTGCTCAGCTCCACCGGAGACAACTGACAATTTCTCAAACTGACGAGGCTGATATCCATTGGCCTGAATCACCAATCGGAATTCAGAACCACCTCCGAGCTCATTGAACTCGAATTGACCACCGCCGTCGGTGTTTCTAGAAGACAGAGGAGGGAACGCTCTTTCCTGAATAATTTCAATGATGTCCATCGTGCCCGTCTGGCGATAGATCTGGACAAGAGCATCGCTAACGGGAACCCCTCCGGGGTCCGAGACCACTCCTGATAGGATTCCGCCCAGTTCGAGCATGAAATCCACACCTTCGCTGCCGGCAGAGATGTATCTCTTCTCTGCAGGAGCGAATTCGGAAACAACGGTCTGTAGTCGGTAACTCAAGTTTTCAAGTCCCAAGATCTGGTAACGACCAGATTCATCGGAGACTGCAACGACTCCATTTTCCTGCTGCATTTCTTCCAAGTTCAAGAGCACCTGCAAGCGTGTTTGAAGAGGAGCATCTTGCTCGACACGTTCCTTGAACGCGGCGACCTGCACACCAGGAACTGGATTGCCAGTCGGATCCAATATTGTTCCACTGATGCTCAATCCTGAGGAAAGTACCAGTACAACTTCCGTGGAATCAATACTGCTATCTCCGGTCAAGGTGAGCTCTTGGCGCCCCCCCTGATACCCAGAAAGAGACGCTTGAAAACGGAGTCGACCAGGACTCAAGTCAGTGAATGAAAATCTGCCATCGGTTCCGGTCCTTGTCTCATCCAATTTGGAGAGACCCATACCGTCGCCTCCCCGAAAATTCGAGACGATCACTTCCGCAAGCGGAAGAGGCGTTCCATTCGCATCCTGAACAACACCACTCACCGACACCCTTTGCTTCGGGCGATCCGGTAACTTGTTATTGTTAGATTCGGGCTGACCAAGATCTTCAACAACTACATTTCGTGAAGACCCACCCTGAGGAAGAGGATCAGAGTCGGAAAGGACAGTCATTAAGACGAATCCGATTCCGACGATCAACAGGGTGATCACACCAGCTTTTATTGCCGCATTCATGCTGTTTCTCCTTCGCAGAATCACTCTTATTAAGTGACTGCTCTGTCCATTCAGGGACTCATTCCGAGCGAACCTAAGAGTCCCGTATTTATACTCTATTCAGTAAGTTTCATCCGACTACCAGAGCCGTTTGAATCAGAAAATTTATTCACTTTTCGCACTTTGACCTTCTGGGTTTTCTTTCAGTCGATATTTCCGGATCCGGTATTGAAGCGTTTTGTAGGTAATTCCCAACATCTTCGCAGCCGGTTCCAATTTCCCGTCTGAGCGCATGAGAGCTTGCTCAATGAGGTTTTTCTCAAGCTCTTCGAGAACAATCCCCTCGGAAGGCAGATTAAAAACGGAATCAAGACCGAGCTCTAAACTCTCTGACTCACCCCGTAATCCTGGCGGTAAAAGATCTTCTCCAAGGAGTGAGCCTTCGCCGAGAACCATCATTCTTTCGAGACAATTCTCCAACTCTCTCACATTACCGGGCCAAGAGTGCCCATCGAAAATCTCCATCACCTCACCGGTGATGCCTTTAAATTCACGATCATGCCTCAATCCACCCTTGAGAAGAAAGTGCTCCACCATTAGCGGAATATCTTCTTTGCGATTCCTGAGAGGTGGAATCTCAAGCACGACAACATTCAATCTGAAAAACAAATCTTCCCTAAACTCGCCTGCCTCAACAGCCTGCTGGAGATCTCTCCCAGTCGCAGCGACGATGCGGCCACCGAACGGGATGATTTCTGAAGAACCGACTCTGGAAAACTCAAGTTCCTGAAGAGACCGCAATAGTTTTGGCTGTAATTCCAAATCCATTGCGCCAATCTCATCCAGAAAGAGAGTTCCATCACCCACATCTTCAAATCTTCCTGATCGTCTCGATGCCGCGCCGGTGAAAACACCCTTTTCGTGTCCGTACAATTCACTCTCGATAAGATTCGGGGGGATAGCAGCGCAGTTGATGGCGACAAAAGGATCATCCTTGCGAGGACTTAAATCATGAATAGCCTTGGCAACGAGTTCTTTCCCCGTGCCGCTTTCACCACGAATAAGGCATGTCGCACCTGTTGCTGATACTCGCTCAATTCTTTCAAAGAGCTGAACCATTTCAGGATGCTTCCCAATGATTCCACTAAATCCAAATTCTTTTGAAATCATGGACCGAAGACGTTTGTTCTCATGAGCGAGTCGTGACTTTTCAACAGCAGACTCGATCGTCAACATAGTCTTTTCAAAATCGAGAGGCTTTTCCAAAAATGCAAACGCCCTCGCTTCACCAGATTGAAACGCAACTTCACTACTGGCGAATGCTGTTGCCAGAATGACTTCACACTTAGGGTCCTGATTGCGGACCTTGAGGAGAAGCTCTAAGCCTTCTTTGTTGGTAGGCATTCGCAAATCGGTAACAACCAGATTAAACGGCTTATCCGATCGGCTCGCTGTCTCAAAGAGTGATATGGCAGCGGGCAAACTGGCTGCACCAGAAACCTCATAGCCTGACTTGAGGAGGGACGAAACAAGAATCTCCCTCTGCGGACGTTCGTCATCTGCAACCAGAATACGGCCTTTAAAATCCATCATGCGTCCTTCGCCACTGAAACCGGGAGATGGAATCGGACTTCTGTTCCAACACCTCGCTCTGAGGTAATCGTCAGTTCTCCGCCGTACCTTTCAGTCACTCTTCTAGCAATAGAGAGACCCAAGCCTGTCCCACCCTTGCGACGAGTGACATAAGGTAAAAGAACCTGACTTAAATCCTCTTCTTTTATTCCAGGACCCGTATCGGAAAACTTCAAGACGATCCACTGGCTATCAGATTTTGCTTCGATATTCAGTTTCCCACCTTTGTCCTCCATCGCTTGGAGTGCATTCATGGCGATATTCAGCAATGCGCTTTTTGCCTCCACTTTATTCCAGCGAGTTAAGGATAAATTCGAATCCACAACGCTCTTGATTTCAACATTCCTGGAGAGTGATTCACTCTCCAGCAATCTCAATAATTCCTCAATGAGATCAGAGACATTGACGATTTCTGACTTCTGGGAACTCGGCTGAGCTAATTGAAGGAAGTCTGAAACGATGTTGTTCAAACGTTCAATTTCATCTTTCACATCCTTGGTAAAGTTCAAAAATTCTTCTCGCTCTGCTGCTTCTTCGGGCTTGAACTCATGGCGAATTCGCCCCACCAGAAGAGAAATAGCGCTGAGCGGATTTCGAATGTCATGTGCAACACCCGCAGCAAGGTCGCCCATCGTCTGGACCCTTTCGCGATGCTCCAGCCCTTTTTCGAGTGCCCTTGCCTGACCGATTTGCTGAACCATGTTATTGAATTGGGTATTGATCAGAGCAAACTCTGAATCTCGCGTATCGGGCAATCGAACATCAAGATCACCTGAAGCGACGCCTTGCATGCCTTTTACTACTTCACTCACAGGCTTCATCAGATGACTACCAAGAAGCCATGCGAGAATCAGGCCCATTAGGAAAATCGTCACCGTCGCTTGTAGATTCATTTTATTTGTTTCTTCGACGACAAGATCCAAACGACTCAGATACGAATCCAGATCGATACTGAGCTGTGGATATTCCGTCGAAACAACTTTGGCTTCCTGCAGCCTCGCTTTATTCCCTGAATAGGTTTGAGAGTCCACGCCTTCAATCGGGAGAACAATCGCTGCTGAAATCTTCTCTCTGAGGGAATCTTCAAATTGCGCTGTAGGCGCAGTCATACCAGCACGGACACGGATCGCGTCAGCATGCATCTTTCTTGTACTTTCAAGAACAGCAACTTTTTCCGCGATCTCTTCTTCAGGTACGTGAAGTAAGCACAAGGGATCATGGCAATCGTTTGGATCCTCAAAGCAATCATGTAGATCATCGAAGTGCACTGAACTGATCTCACCCTTCGAATTTTCGATTACTACGGGCACTACGGGCACTATCTGTACCATCCCAAGTGCTTTAGCCATCTCTTGGATCCCATTTGAATTTGGTAAATCAGGCTGCGTCTTTGTCATCAATGAAAATAGTAGATCTTGGATGGTGAGCTCAAGTTGTACGCGCGAATTCGCTTGCTGCTGAATCTCCATCAAAGACTGCATATCAAGCTTTAGACTTTTCACGGGCTCTTCAGATTGAGACGAATTCCAAAAGGAAAGCTCAACCTCTAGATTACTTGCCGTTTCACCGAACCTTGACGACTGAGTATTGGGCGAATTGTAAAAAGCGTTGATCAATTTCTCAGTGGCTTCATCTGCTAGTTCTATCGCGATAGTTTCCGCTTCCTGGAAAATATGGTCGGCACCCTTCTCCATCACCGCTGATTGGACTGCAAGGGTGCCTGCCATCAAGACTCCTAATAAAAGGAGTAACTTGACTCGAAGATTCCAGATTCCAGGCACGTTGACCAAAACGGTTCATCCTCTCGACGCAGGAACCCACTGTTCGAAGCAGGAACCCACTGTGGATTCCAAGTGACGGGTCGGGCGTAAACATCTGTGCAAATGATGTTCCCGCTTCATTCGAGTTCAGGGAAAACAACTTCACCCGACCCTAAATCACATAAGTCTATTGATAAAATAGACTTAAGATGACTCATGTTTGGCGAACACACTCACAACTGTTGAACTATACCCCATATGGGGCCTCATATGCGGTTCAAATGTATCCATTTGATACACATGAGTGACCTATGAATTGCTCTCTTTTCGCCAATGGCAGAACGTGCGAGCATTCCACTTTCCGTTCCATTGACGACAAAATGCACGGTTCCTGACCTGAGAAACGAAAGAAATCCCATGTCACTGATATCCCTAATGGCTCTCCTTCCGCTCACGCTGATGACACTTTCAGATGACCCGGCTCCCTCGAAAGTGGATTGGTCTACAGCTCAACAAGAGGCGATCAAATTCCTTATCGATGCCCAAGAAAATGTCACCGCAACTGAGGGGGGTACCGAGATCTCGACTGGAGAATGGCCATACGAAGGTGTGTACCGTGAACGAGGACAAATCCCTCCGGGATATCGGGTAGGCGGTACCGCAATCGTGATGCGATCGATTCTAGAAACACAGTCTGAACAATTGTCGAAACTCAAAAAGTCCCCCCCTCTAATTCCGGCTTTGGAGAGAGGACTCCGTTTCCTTCTCAAAGAATCTGTCCAAGCACCGCGAATGGGCGTTGGCTTTAATGGTCGATATGACGTTCGTGACTGGGGGCACATCGAAGCTCTCGAAACCTTGCTACGAATGCAACAACTCGACCGAGTTCCCACAGATCTGGAGACTCCAGTAAAAAATCTCATTACAACATTAATCAAAACGTTGGAAGAGAATGAGATTAAGGGTGGTGGCTGGAATTACTCACGATCCAGAAGAGGAGCCAGCCCCGCTTCTCCATTCATGACCGCACCTGCAGTGCTCGCATTATTCAGAGCTCGGGAATTGGGCTACGACATCGATACAGGGATCATCGAACGCGCACTGGATACCATCGAAAATGCACGACTCGAAAGCGGAGCCGTTCAATACTCCACGAATCCAGAACGTGCCACAGGTGAAGGTTTCGAGGCACTCGAAGGTGCATGTGCACGTATGGCGGTGAGCGAATTGGCCCTCTCACTGGGAGGCCGGTCCAGTCTTGATCGCGTCAGGTTTTCCGTAAAATCATTCTTTGATCATTGGAAGTGGCTAGAGCGAAGAAGGGCACAAACAGGAACACATAACCCACCCTTCTACATCGCACCCTATTACTTCTTTTACGGGCACCTTCACGTAGCGAGAGCCATTGAGCTACTGCCAAAAGAAGAGCAAGAAAAGGCACGACAGCAACTTCTCAAACTGCTGTGGCAAGTCAAAGACCCTGAAGGAACCTGGAATGATCGAGTCTTCCCGCGAAGCGCTTGCTACGGCACTGCGATGACTCTTCTCGCTCTGAAATCTCCAGCAACCCCTCTCCCCGCCGAGTTCAAGCCGGCCGAAATCAAGAAGCCTCTACCGAAGCCCAAAGAGGAAAATGGAAAAGCGGAGAAATCAGAACCCGTTTCGCTTTGAACCGGGTGCAAGTCTCTATTAGAAAATCTTACCAGGATTGAGAATCCCTTTGGGATCAAAGACTTTCTTGATGGAGCGCATCAGGTCGAGCGTTGTTTCTGGAAAGACCACATCCATGTAAGGGCGTTGAACGATCCCGATACCATGTTCACCTGAAATTGTTCCGCCTAATTCGTGAACTCGAATGAAAATTTCCCGAATAGCATTTGATAAACCCTTCTCCCAGAACTCTTCTGAAAGTTCACCTCTGATAATATTGACATGTAAATTCCCGTCGCCAGCATGCCCGTAGCAAACCGACTGGAAGCCATATCTACGACCCACTTCCTTAACAGTCCTGAGCAACTCAGGTAACTGATATCGGGGAACCACAGTATCCTCTTCCTTATATACGGACTGGGCCTTAACCGCTTCACTCACCTTTCGGCGAAGAGACCAGAGGCCATCTTTTTGTGCTGTAGAATCAGCAAACAATACTTCATCCGTCTCAAATTCCTCAAGAACTGCGACGATGCTTTCACACTCCTGCATGATCACATCGGCATCGTTTCCATCGACCTCAATCAAGAGATGAGCCTCATGGTTTTCTTCAACTTTGACGGTGAAATCCTGGGTAAACTCCTGAGCCCAAACCAAGGCATCCCGCTCCATAAATTCCAGCCCACTGGGCGTAATGCCCGCTCTAAAAATAGCAGCAACGGCCTCACAAGCCTGCTCAGCGCAGAAAAAGGGGACCAGCAATAGTGCATCTTGAGTCGGATGGGGGATCAATTTCAGAACGATCTTCGTCACGACAGCGAGAGTGCCTTCAGAGCCAACAATCAATTGGGTTAAGTTGTATCCCGTTGCGTTTTTCAAAACATTGGCACCGGTCCAAATGACCTCGCCATTTGGAAGTACCACTTCGAGATTCAGAACATAATCAAGTGTCACGCCATACTTGACCGCCTTTGGGCCTCCTGAATTTTCCGCAACATTCCCACCAATAAAACAACTTCCCTTACTCGCCGGATCGGGAGGATAGAAGAGGCCTTTTTCCCGAACCGCTTCCTGAAGAACCTGTGTGATGACACCGGGCTCAGTCGTCACCTGATGGTTTTTTTCATCGATTTCCAGAATGCTTTGAAATCTCTCCATCGAGAGAAGCACTCCTCCCTTGATGGGTAGCGCTCCACCACTCAGCCCAGTTCTAGCCCCACTGGGGGTCACGGGAATTCCATGCTGGTTACAATATTTCATTATTCCGGAGACCTCTTCAGTGGTCTCAGGCTTCAATACCAATTGCGGAGGGAAACAAAGGTCTTCAGTTTCGTCACTGCCATACCGTTGCAAATCCGGTTCTGCAGTGAGGCACCGATCTTTAAAGAGATCTTTAAAATAATGAATGTGATCGGAAAAAGTCATACTTAGTAATTTCTCCGTCTGAAGCCGATCAACCTTCGATTAACTGTTCTCTCAGTCTTCGAACGAAGAGCCCCACATCAGTCACGATGCCAATCGCCTGAGCGGATCCCCTATCTGCAAGTTTAGTAGCGACGGCGGGATGGATATCCACGCAAACGAGAGGAACCTCTCCAGAGAGCATATTCCCGACTCCAATCCCATGAAGCATCGTCGACAGGATAATCACCAGGCCAGCACCTTTGAGTTGCTCTGCATATTGATCTTGAGCTTTGAAAAGATCCATCTCTGTATCTGGGAGAGGTCCGTCATCCCGAATCGATCCCGCTAGGACATAGGGAATCTTGTTTTCTACAAGGGAGTGCATTAAGCCGCTCTCAAGATCACCGGCCTGAACTGCAGCAGGGATGGAACCGTGAGCCCGGACTTTATTGATGGCTCGCATATGGTGCGAATGCCCATGAGGCATCACTCGACCATCTTCGACTGAAACTCCGAGGCTCGTGCCTAACCATTGCGCTTCAATATCGTGGACAGCCAAAGCATTTCCACTGAGGACAGAATCGACCCAGCCCGCTCTCGCCAACAACTCCAACTCTCTCGATGCTCCCGTATGAACGATAACAGGTCCGGGAACCCAGACTATTTTCTGTCCGTTATCTCGAGCCTTTCGAGCAAGATCGACCACTCTTTTAGTTTGGACTTCGGCTCTTCTCTCAGAAGAGACATCGTTTGCCATAAATGCAAACTCATGACTCTCCTCACGAGAACTATCATGAACTAGGCGAACCCCCATAAACCCTGTCAGGATGGGAGATCCCTCTTTGATATCTCTCAATTTGATGCAGACCGGATTTGAGTTCTTCAGCGTAAGGCACCCATCCATTCGCTGATCCAGTACATCTGTCCACTCGCCATCCAGCCATACCTGAGTTTTGTGGTGAGTCGTACTATAAAAGCTCTCGGGAGCGACTCCGTCCGCTGGCGCAGACTGCCACTGAGGATCCTGAACATGATCTTGTTCGAATCCGAGAGCCAGCAGTTCCTCGATCGTCTTCTGATCAGCACGAACACCGAGATGAAGCTCGGTCTCTGTCAGCCTCAACACTTCAAAGGAGTCCCCCTCGGTCAGCGGAGACCCGGAAAATAGATCCCGGACTCGCTCCAAGAGGGCTCTGGTGTCTTCATCTGCAATAGAACGAAGTATGTTTTCGAATTTTTCGGTCATCGTGAGACTATCCCTGCAAGTAAGATCCCGTTCAGATCACTTTCAAATCGGGGGAGCTCCCCGATCTCTGGCCCTCAGATGGGTTAGGATAACACGAGCAGCCCATGGGGTGGATCTTGCAGCCGCCGAAATTCGTCGGTGACAGCAATTCTGGGTTCTCTTTTGAGAACCTGGCCAGACAGAAGAGAGGAGATCAATAAATGCGAAATAAACTACTATTCTCCTCTTCAGACCACTCCGGAGGCGAACTCTCACCCGGAGATACTCAGCCGATGCAAACACCCCGATTTGATAAAATCGGCAACTTCCTGATCGAAGAAAAAATCGGTGAAGGGGGCATGGGAATCGTATACCGAGCCCACGACCCCACTCTGCAAAGAACTGTAGCGATCAAGAAGGTTCATCCTCGGCTGAAAGACCATCAAGACATCAGGGACAAATTTTTGGCCGAAGCCAGAGCCATCGCCGCGGTCAATCATCCCAACATCGGTCAGATCCATGCCATCCATGGAGAAGAAGATCTTCCCTACTTTGTCATGGAATTCTTAGAGGGTCCCAGCTACGAGCAGATTCAAGCTCGGGATGGAAAACTGGACACACTGGAGATATTGAAAGTCGCACTGTCTGCAACAAGCGCGCTTCAAGAGGCTCGTCAAAAAGGAATCATCCACAGAGACGTCAAACCTTCGAACCTTCTATTGGACTCCCATGGAGTGATTAAACTCGTCGACTTTGGCTTGGCTGGCTCCATTGGAGAATCGAACGAAAATGATACCGAGGTCGCAGGAACTCCCCAGTACTGCTCTCCAGAACAGGTCCAGGGTTTCCAAATGGATGAACGATCGGACATCTATAGCCTTGGTGCGACTCTA